>Ga0181612_105855_pt1 | contig 23771 bp, 10 predicted proteins | sample HoacroProtozoa21_FD_119630 | JGI IMG/M metagenome (GOLD analysis project Ga0181612, IMG submission 119630) | Hoatzin crop microbial communities from Cojedes, Venezuel. Combined Assembly of Gp0051906, Gp0051904, Gp0051908
GAAAAGAAAAGAAAAGAAAAGAAAAGAAAAGAAAAGAAAAGAAAAGAAAAGAAAAGAAAAGAAAAGAAAAGAAAAGAAAAGAAAAGAAAAGAAAAGAAAAGAAAAGAAAAGAAAAGAAAAGAAAAGAAAAGAAAAGCAGTTTGACTGACAGCCAGGCTATGATTCGCTTTACAAGCAGTACAGTACTAAAATCTTCACCAATATTAACATGCATTTTGCTCTTAAGTAAAATAACTTTAAGCTCACATCAAAAGCTGTTACTAAACCAAATGTAATTGAAATGTATTAGCTCCTTATCCAGAGCTCTTCTCCCATGCATTTCCATCCCTTAAGCATATTTTTTGCCTTCTTTGTCTTTTAGAAAGTTTTAATGAAAAGTCTCATAGGCACAAATAGTACATTTCCTTACCTAATATAAACACAAAAGACTTCGTGCTTTGGAAACAAATGTAGGAGAACAGCTGTGCTGATGAGCTACTCAGAGCTCCTATTCAATCTGCAGCTGCTTCTCTCTGTCCTCGGAAAACTCCTGCCTTGATTGACAGATGGAGAGATAACCACATGGAAGAGGAGGCCAGATACCAGTCACAGGCTTAAATCAGAGCTGCCTTAAATCTACAAAAATTACAGTTCTTATTTTTAGCTGTTGATGAGGCAGCCATTCAGTCACAAAATTGAACCTTCTGCCGAGTATGTACAAATCCCTCTCACAGAATTTTAAGCCACTTACAATTCATCCAGGTTCAAACCAGCAGGTTTGCAGTGCTGGCTTATCAATCTTAGCAGAGAAGGTTAAACACCAATATATTTTAGCAGGAATGAGCTAGAACTGTTAGAAACTTTTTCCATGTTCTTTTGTTTCCTTTGCGGTACAGCTAGATATTGTGGTTTCATTCGAAAATTTAGCCAGCCAGGTAGGACTATATAAAAAATCATGTACTGATTGCTATCCAAACAGTGATTTTGACCTGTTCCAGTCTGCAAGGCACATTTCAGGTGATGGGTAGGATAACGATACTACATGTCTCACTGTTGCACTTTCTGGTGACCAGAGAGATGCAGGACTCAGCAGTCTTCAAGACACAGTGGCTAAGTCTAGATCCCCTTCTTATTTTAGTAAATTATTTACAGGAAGCAGATGTCATTTGCCACAGAAAACTAGTTTTCAGACATTCAGGTCACACAGGCTGGATCCTAGGTAACATTTATAACTTTATCACAGCAGAGCATACAGACAGGCTTTCACCTGGCCCTTTAGGTGTTTAGCATATGTCAAGTGCAAAGTGAACTAGGTGGTTTCTGCCAAAATTTAGGGTCCTAAACGCCATATATGGTGATTCAATAGTTTACTGAATTGCTATCTTAAGACATGAATTCTCTTCTAGAAAGGCAAAAGCATTTATTTGTTTGCTCTAGCAGCTGCAGACCTATTACTCCACCCTGAAAATTGGTATGATTATTATTATTATTGTACAAATTGGCAGATAGACAGGAAGTACAGTGGGTACTTGCAAACTTAGAGGCTGCAATCTAAACTAGGAGAAGAATTGGGAACACTTCAGAGCTGATGGGTCTGGACAAGGGCCCTGCCTCCAAACCAGAGCAAGCCTTCTCCCTCTCATCTACCTTCTATAGGATGGTTACCTGGGAGTGCTGTCTGGATGGAAGCCACCACATGCTTCCACCAGATTTCTGATTCCAGGCAAACTGTGGTGCACACCTGCAGCTCAGTTTAGATGCAGTCAAAATTGATGTTCCAGCTCCGTTTCAGCTATGGGCTGATAGGTATCTGCCTGACCACCCATGTAGGGATCCTGTCACCAGTGGCTTACCTCAGTATTGGCACATACAGCCTGTCAGCACTGCCTGTGGGATGCAGACCTTGTTTGCATCTGACACCTGTTTCAATTTCTCTGTCCTACATTTAAAAGAAGAATTCAATATTTCTTCCGGCATGACTGAAAGTCCTGTCTATTTTTTTTTTTCACTTTCTCCCAATTCACATCCCTTTTGCATGAATCTCTTGATTAGTTTTATTTGTCTGAATGTTAAAGAAGGCATTTTATTATTGCCTTAAGGGAGGGCAAGCTGCCAACGAACATTAAACATGCTGTGGTCCAGTCCTTGCACAAGAAACCATCATTTGATGTTAACTAACTTACCCGTCAGGCCTGGCCTTAGAAGTTCAGTGCTTCAGGCAAGATAGGATTGTTGGGGTTTTTTAAAATTTTCTTGCCACACACCCAGCTAAAGTATTTTAAAAGCTCAGAGATATATGTACAGATATATATGTGTGTGTGCATACTGGTATGTAATTGTTTGCAAGTGCTATGCACATATGTGCAAACACACACACACATTATGCCACATATCTAAGTATCTAAGACAGCCACATCACAACTGAGTTACACGCTTTTACCCATCCCACATCACATTAGTCTCTGCTCCATATTCCTGGCTCCCTTAGGACAGGTCATGGAAAAAAAACACACATCCAGGCGACCTCAGGCAACTGCCACATTTATTTTTTATGTGATCATAAGACATTTCTGTCTTTCTTCTGCAGGGACAGAACTCCATCTGAAAAACTGGGTCTAAGTATGAAGCTACACACCTTTATCTATACTACATTAGTTAAAATAAAAACCCCTGATTATTTTCCAGTCTTGTAGAACCAGAAGTTTTAGGTTTGCTCTGCTATAAAGAGTACATTCCCAGTTTCAAAAGGGACATAAGGACTATATTTTCCAAGCACACCGGTGAGTTAAATAAGCACACCTTTGTCTGTAAATATATACCTAGATTTACGTAACTCTGTGGCCCAAAACATCAACACTGACTACATATAAGATAGGTTATGCTGGGAATAAGATTTTTGGACGGCTTTCTTGGATTACAGAAAACTCTATTTCCACTAAATCCAAAACAAGGCAGCCTTCATGTGGTCTGAATTTTTCCCAACTGTTTTCATACTGCAAATATCAAAACCATTAGACTCTAGACTAAACTCTCAGGGATCCATTTTTACTGGTTTTATTGCTTTCTGAAAGCCTTCTACAGTCAGCTTTCTAATAACCTAGGGTACTTTAAAGATGGAGACATTAAATAAAATTTGGAATCTCTAAAGAGTATCTAAGACACAGTTTTCTGCAAAATCTGTAGCATACGGAGAACACAAAGCTATCAAATATAACAGAAAGACATGACATAGTCACCTATTCAGCAAAACAAATAAAAGTATGCAAAACATTGGATATCTGAGTACTATAACTGAGACCAGAGCAAAAGTGAGCTCTGTTACAGTTAGTGAGGCTGCTCACATGCTTAAAGTAAAAGAAGTGCTTAAACTTTTCATTGAGTTGCTATATTCATCTGTTTTGGATGCATAATTTATATTTGACTTTACCAGAATTTATTGATGTGTCTGCATTCAAAATCTACGTCATACATGGTCATGTTCAGATGTATAGGGCTTGAAAATAAATACCAAATCCTCCAAAATGCAATCCAAAGATATCTTCATATATATTGTGGTAAAAATAGTTTATAATGTACCCTCTACGCTTCCAGCTGAGTATCTTCATTTCTCCTTAGACCAGTTTTCTGTCAGCACAAGAAGAAACTGAATTAATGACTCAGCTTGTACAAAAGAAAATGCAGATAGATATTCCTCTGTTTTCCATTTTAATCCTATTAGGAGTATGTTGAAACTGTGTGCAGTTCATGTGAGCCATTTTACTTATTAGATATTTTTACTGTTGCTTTTTGTTTGGAAAAAATGTGACAAAATATGAATTATTTCTATCTTAATCTATTTGTGCTTTCAGTTAGTTGTATCTTTATTTTATTCTGTGTAAATATCAGTCTCCTGTTTAGGAAGGAAACTGTTCTTTAAATTTAAAATTTTAATTCCCCATTACTCTGGACTTCTTTGAGCTGGGGTTACAACACATCTCCTTGTCGGTAGTCTAACTCACTCAACCTCTACTTAGAGTTTTTTGTTTTATTGATTCAGTCTCCCAGTGCCTGTAATATGATAAATATGTGGAAACTTGAAAACAGTATCTTGTTTACATGGCTATGCAGCTGCCAAAACAGCTGCCATTTCAATTTTATATAGGGAAACAAGGGCCTCTCATCTCATGTCGAAGAAAAATAGACCGATCCTTCCATTCATTTTTAGTTTGTCTCAGACACACTTAATAACACAGATGAGCCAAGTTTTAAAAAAGATATAAACCTCTATGCATAATATTGAAAAGCCTTTCTTTGAGTTAAATAATTTATATTCTTGTGTTAAAGCATTTTTATGTATCAAGGTTACAAGAAACTGAAAGCTGCAGAAGACGGGAGTGCTTCCAAAGAGTCCAACACTCCCACTAAACCGTGTAGTTTCTGCTCAGCTGCTATGAGACAAAGGAAAAATAAAGCTGGTGTTGATGAGTCCTGGTGGATGCTGGAAGTTTACATCAGAAGTAAAGTTTAAACTTTTAAAAAAATATTTCTGCTAAACTCAATGAAAAATTGTAAATGTAAATTTTCTTTGGAAATATTTATTTTTAATACCATCATTATTATTGACACTAAAACCATCTAAAAGCCAAAGCACTCTAATTTATATTCCTCTAGATAAGAATGTAGTTGACTCATAATCAAAGCAAAAAAAAAATCAGTATTTTTGAAACAAGATATTTGATAATTTTCACAGAAAATGTTGACAATACAATTACATTTTTTAGGAAATATCTTGCTTTTGTTAAATCAGCATTTATTAGTGGAAAGATGTTCAGTGAGATGTTCGACCTCCAGAGCTAAGCATCCTCTCCTGGGAACAGGATCAGTCATAGATTTGAGTGCTCAATATTCCAGGAAAAGGGTGCAAGACCCGAATTTTAATAGGGAAATTCATCTTTTGTTGGAGGAAATCAGTCTTTACTGCCATAGAACAGCAGAAGAACTACCTAATTTTCTTTCAACTGCTACATTTAGAACCAATATTTGCCAACACAATTCCATGGGAGCACAGCTTGAGTTACTCATGTTAATACCATAATACATGGGCTATATACTGCTTGTTTGTGGTTAATTAATATAGACGGTCTTAGTGTATTTTAGAGCAAGGCTCAGGAGCTCTCAAAGCATGTCACAACCTTTCCCATAAACCTTACAGATCTGTTATGAGTTAAGTTCAACCTTGCCAACTGATCTCTAAGAAGCCAGGGAACAGAAAAAACAAGTTGTCTTTACTAAGAGCTCCCATCAAGATACATCTACATATAAAATATATTTATTTTTTATTCCTAACTATATCATGTAATTACCTCTCTCTGGCTCACACAAATTTAGCTCCTATAGAAGCTGCTGTTGATGTCCTTCAGCTTCTTCATTTTATTTCACTGCAACTTCAGGTAGGAGAAGAAGGCTATTATTTGCATGAGTTTCAGATACTTTTTGGTTTTATGGAAGATTATTTTTAAATTATTAAATTTGCACTTAAACAAAGTTACAATCAAAATTAAGTAAGTAGACAATCGTTTATGATTTACTTTATAAACCAAATGTAGTCATTTTAAAATTGGAACTTCTGTGCTCTATCTTGCTCAAATTTAAAATCTTTTTGGGGCAGAACAATTCTTTTTCTACATTCACCTCTCTCATGCATTCTCTATATAGTACCAGAAATACACAACATAAATAATATCCCTTCCAGCTACATGATAACATTTATTTCTGTAAAGAAACATCATTATTTATTCCTTGAAACAAAATATTCATGCTATATTTTATGAAACTAACCACAAAGCGCTGATGTAGGGAACTGTACACTTTCTTCCCCCTGTACATTTTCAGAAATAAAAGATATCTTTTAAATAATAAAATGCAGCATTTCAATCTATTGTCTGTGCTGTTTTTCAAATTATGACCTAATCTGGTGTCCTGTCATTGTTTTGGCAGAACATGAAACAACAAATATGTTAAATTTGAGTGGTTTCCTGAAATGTTATTCTATCAAACTGGCAATTTCCGAAAGGATTTGGAAAGGAGTTTGCAATTCCTTTGACACCAGGGAGGTCCAGCAATGTCTGCCAAGATGATCTGCAGCTCAAGCTGGTCCTAATATCTGAGCACATAAAAACATTCTTTTTACTCCAATTTATTTTTAGGCCTAATCTCAAGCAGATTTGAGAAACCTTCTGAGTATCCACTGTCAGAACTTCAGGACGTAAAGGACTTGATATTAGTATTTTCATACTTTGTGACCCGTGGAAACATTACCCATTGCTTTGTCAGAAGGTATTTAAACAATAAAATTTTAATTGAAAAATAAAAACACTCCAAGCAAAAAGAGAAAACAAGCAATAACCAAACAGTAGATGTTACAAATAGGGACAGGATGCACCCTAGGATTCTTATATGCGTAATCATGTACTTAATCTGTAGTCCATGTATTTCACATACTTTTCATTATCGCCAACAAACCATGATGTTTCCAAGATGGTAGCAACTTGGAAGAAATCTGTGATTCAACTGTGGTTTGGAACCAACTCAAATTGCAACTTCTGAATAAGATCAAATTCGAAACTAAATACTTCAGCCAGCCGTATTGAACTTCGGCCTTTGGAGCAGGGACAAATGCTACATGGGATAACCTAAGTCTACAGCCTTAGCCCTGCTTCTAATAGGATGGATGAAGCAGAAAATCTGTAAAACCTGAATGGTTTAGAGTATTCAGTCATAGCCGTTTCAGATCACCATAGCCTAGCATCAATTTACCAAACTCTCTAAGAGTCTGGAAGTACCAATTCATTAATGTAAAACTTCTAAGGACTTTCTATTGTCTGTAAATAATATTAACCTCAGAAAATGCATGTACGTAAGAAAACTTCTTTTGTCTCTTACCTGTGAGAGAGATGTTTCTACTTTAATGTTTCAATGACTTGGCACTGAATGCAACTCAAAGTGATAGTGAAGAAATATTTTGTCAGCAAAAGCAAGTGAAAGCACTAACTATATGGACAATCTCTAACAGCTTGACACTTTGCTGGACAGCATGGAAATTAAACAATATCTTCTAGGCCTCCCCGTGCAGAAAAGGAAACTCTCAGAGACAGAAAATATCTAGTGAAGCATATAGAAGATATGATACTGGGGCAATATCAAAGCAAAATCTGAAGGGTATATTTTGGGGACTTTGGTTTTTTGTTGTTTGGTTATTCGGTTGCTGGGGTTTGTTTTGTTTTGTTTTGTTTTGTTTTGTTTTGTTTTGTTTTGTTTTGTTTTGTTTTGTTTTGTTTTGTTTTGTTTTGTTTTGTTTTGTTTTGTTTTTTCCCCCCAGAAAATGATACTAGTGTTTTGGTCAAGGGTAAGTTTGTACAATTATGTTTCTAATGTCTATTCCTGCAATGCAAAAATGCATAACTGTCTGGAATTTTCACTGTTTTAATAGAAGTAATTTCATCTCTACCCACGTTCCAGATATGCTAATCAAAACTGATTCAGCTACCTTTAATTACAAAAGGTTTCATTTAGGCTCCCCATATTCAAAATCTGAATTTTTTTGGAACAAAAACCACCAAGGACAGAAAGATGAAATTTCGACTGAAGAGCACTGGTTTGCATTGAATCAAGTTGTGAGACTTTTTAAGCCATATTTTGCACATGCTCAGTATATTTTGCATTAATTTAATATAACTTTGGCATGCTTGGAAAACAGGTTACCAGAATGTAATCTCAGCATTGGTGTATTATTCTCATCTAGTCAAAGGAGCCATTTACAAATGATACACAGAAATGCAGGGCTTGGAAAAAGGTTTTTCTGCAATATACTGTATCAAAATGTTCTCTTGACCTACAAAGACAGAAGCATAACCAGAAAAGATTTCAAATAATGCTAAATTAATTTCTGTCCAAAATCCTTTTGGCAGAAATTGTACATTTAGAAACAGGAGGATGAATTGTGAATACATGATTTGTGCGTATATCTTGCTGACTTTCACATGTTAAAGACATTAAATTTTTTATCATATTTAAGAACATAATTTATCTATTCAGTTGGGGTTTTTAATTTTGCTTTTAAATAAAAATAACTTATCATATATAGAATTAAATACTTCATTGGACTCAAGACTATATTCCTTTCTTTTTCTAATACTTCCGATAAACAGAAAAGTCTATTTATTGGTACAGTTCTCATCCTGAGTTGTATTCATAATTCTTCAGTTTGACACATCCTCAGACCTTAACAGTGGGTAGCCGATAATACTTAATCCAATGTAACAGAGGGATTGACAATGTATATAACATTTGTCTGTTGAAACCCCTGAACATTTGTGAGGCCACCTGCAAATTAAAGCTTACTTAAATACTACACATGGAGCTAGTTCACATCAGATATGGTCCTCACTGCGTTTTTTTATGTCAGCTTTAGCGATTTAACCCTGACCATCCAACTGAATTTAGAGAGGTACTTCAAAGAAAAGATGAGATGTGACAAAGAAGGAAACCTTCTTGCTGAGTAGGCTAGGGGAAACTATGTCCACCTTTTCTCTTGAACAGATGCCAATGCACGAGATGAAAAGTCAGCAGGAGGGACAGTTCTTGTAATGTCTGTATGTAGTGTATTTAGGCAGAGAGACCATCAAGGTTTTATAGAAGGCACATACTCTTGCTGGAGAACCGCATACCGTGCATACAGATTTGGGGTATCCATATCTCAAAAGAGGCAGACTCCTTAAGCAGAGGCTGCACTACTGCTACTTCATTATACATCACAGACTTCTTACTTTAACTTTCTGCATTGCCTATTTAAATGTGCCTGAGTTCATATTAGTGCATTTAAGAGAGAGAATTTTTTTTCCTCCAGAACTGGTCCTGAGCAGTCTCTGTTCTTTTTCCAATCGCTTGATACCAAGTCACGTCAGGGGGACTAGACATGACATAACATAACATAACATAACATAACATAACATAACATAACATAACATAACATACCATACCATACCATACCATACCATACCATACCATACCATACCATAACATGGGAGTTCTCCCTCGCAAACAGGGAAGTTTCCCTCACAACAACAAAGTTTGAAGGGGTATGATGGATTAACAGGCTCCTAAATAGTATATACCATGGCAATTAGAGGAATAGACAGGACTCCATGAAAACTAATTACTATAGTTTCTGTCCTTCACAAGGACTAGGGTAGAAGTGAAAGGGATTAGTATGCAGAGGGAAACGACAGATCAATTGTCCTATCATGTCAGATAAACCCAGTGGGCCATCTAAGCACTCTTATGCTGCAAAAGTAGCAAGCACCCTCAAAAAAGAGGGAAGATGAGAGAAAATTTAGTACTGTTGCTGTTTTCTTGTAATGAGAGAAAAAGTGAGAATTTAGAAATGTGTCAAATATTCTTCACGATGATTAGTGGGGATTCTGTACAGTGCTAGTGGACAGAAATTAGTGATCTAAATATGTATTTGAACTATTTGTTTGTTTGTTTTTTCCAAATTTTAGTATCAAATTCTATTGCTTATTCATTTGTAGTGGACAACACTAAGATATTTAACTCTTTGAGTCTAACCTGTTACGTTTGATTCAAAACTCTTTAGAAGAATTGGTTAGTTCTTCATGCATCCTAATTATGTGAAGTTTGATTAAGTGGCAAGTGAAATGAGCTATGGAAAATGTAACAATATTATTCCAGGTGTTGGAGGCCTCTCATCCAGGAACACACCACAAGATGATGTTCAAAAGAGGAAAATCATAACTGCTGCTCAAATGAAGGAGTATGGGATAGATTTAGACAATTTCACATCATTGCATTAAGGTCAATCACATCATTAATATGTGTTCCATTCAATCTATTGTTTTTGACGAAATGCCAAGTAACCCAAGCTGAAGGGAAGCTGGATTGTAGTGATTTCTGTGAAGGACGGATAGATTTCAGTGGTGTTTAACCAGGTAGTTTCAGATTTATAGGGAGATTTTTCATGTCTTCGAATTGTATATTTTCTCTAATTCTTACTGATTTTTGTAGACATTCCAAGAGAGAAGGTACATATGGCAAGAAAACAAAGATATTTCATGCTTGAGATTTGGTACTGTAGGATGTTAAGTACTCTCATCTCTTCCTGGAGTCTTTAAGTGCTGGCAGAGTTTTTCAAATCACAGGTTCACAGGATAATTCAGGACGGAAGGGACTCCAGGACTCCACTAGTCTGACCTTCTGCTCAAAGCAGAAACAGCTCTGAGGTCAGACCAGGTTCTGCATTTCTTAAGAGTTCAGTGGTTATGCTGAAGAGATTTTACACAATTTCCTGGATATCTTTCAAATTCCATGAAAGAGAAGAACTGAGGGAGGAATAAAAGACTGACAGGAAGCAATGGGAAACATATTTTCGTCTTTGCTATCTGCAACCAGGAGCACAGAAAATACTGTATGTTTGTGCCTTTTGGAACCGAGTACATGGAACCACAATGTAATAACAAATGATGCAGGTTCAGTGACCCTGTCCTTAACAGAGGTCTATAAAGTGTCAACAATGTCACCAATTGGTCTGCATCCATTGGGAAAGAATCTTCTAATCCATCAAGTTTTGTACATTTCAAAGGATTAAAGGAATAATTACTGTGTAGCTCCATGCTGAACACACGTCTTTGCTACTAGTTAAGGCTCAGGGTTCTGTTAGCTCTTCAGACAGTAGCTACCTTGCGAAGATATTCATTGTGGACGCTAATTCTTCTTTTGTCTACATTTCAGAAAAGAACAGAGTGCCATGTTTTTAGAAGCAGGTCCTTTACTTTCATTCTAATACTGACTGCTGACTAAACACATGGGTTCTGCTAATGAGTGTTGACTGGGTTTGATCTCAGCTGGGAAATTTCATTTACTAGTTTCTTCACCCATCATGTACGATGCCTAGGGATTCTAGACGACTACTGTTACATGGTATCAACTGACTTTAAAACGAATTGCAGAATGTTCGACATGTATTAACATGTGCATATATCTGTCCTTTCCTGTTTGCTACAGCTTTGGTGATCCACAAAGCATTTTAGTTAAGACATTCACAAGGAAAAATGATAAAGAAAAAAGGCTTATACAAGCCATTAGTAGCTGATCAACAAGAGGACATTGTTGAAGCCTATCAGTACTTCAGCCAATTCTTACAGCTCCATTCAGGTGAACTTTTTGGTATGTTATCTTCATGTTTATGGTAATTGCATTTCGGAAATGGTCATGCTTACCATACATCTTTTAAATTCTGTGTTTGACTGACAGGAAAGTTGTACCAAAGACAAGAATTTCTACAATGCAATATACACTTTCATATGTTTTCAACTCTAAAGCTGAAAGAACTGATTTTGCTGATATTTTCATTTCAGTCCAGTGCATGAAAAGACTGATGGCTGTAATCGTCATAGATATCACAGTGAAAAAGATTAATTATTTTATGAAAATAGAGAATTTGTCTGCGTACATTATTTTATCTTCACAATCTACTTAAAAAGTATTAGAAAAAAAACACAAACATTTGCCAATGCAGACTATATCTCTGTGATAAAAGATTGTTGTTGCTGTCTAAGACTGTTTATGTGCTGAAAGAGTTTTTGAAAAGATTTGTATACAAGCACATTTAATGATCTTTTACATAAATCAGAACCTGGTGCACGATTTCAGTCAATTCTGGTACACATGATCCTTAGAAGTGCCTGCAAAGCTCTTCTAATAACAGAGTCTGAGATCTCGGGTACATGATCAAGTTACAACACCTTAAGAAGGTATCATCCGTTAGCTGACCCATGACAGCTGATAGTCATACTCTGCTCTAAATGCAAAGTAACGTAATTCAAATCATAGTGGCGGCTCATGTTGACTCACCTGGCTCATGGTAATATTTAACTTGTTGAATATACAGAATGCATCCATAATTAGCCTCTCATGAGTTGGGTTGGCCTGTCCTCCCTTCTATGGGTGTCTTGTTTATATAGATCTATGTGTTTCAGTGGAAGTGGAGCTGAGATCTGCTGCAGTCATAAAAAAGTTATCAGTTGCTACGGCTTTCCTCTTTTTTTCTGATTAAACATTCAGTTTTCTGTTTGGTTAAAAATTCCCCTCCCCCCAGCTTACAGAAAAAGCAGAATTAGAAGTAAAAATGGGGGTGAAACACCCCCACACACACAGACAGAAAAAAGACTTGAGGACCCAGAAGGAAAAGACAGGTAATATGTTCCCATCACTAAGGACAATTATGAAATTCTTTCCATTTCATCAGAATGTTAAATAGTGGGCTCTGAAGTTAGACACTTTAAGTCGTAAGACTATAAAATTCACACCTTAGATGTTTAAAACATCTGGAAGAGGGTCATTTTAGAACTTCAGTGATATTTTAAGAGAAGTCTTGGAAAGTGGGAAGTGCCAGAGGGCTGAAGAAAGCTATTATTTTTTCAATATACAAAAAGAGAAAATATTAGATACTGATAGCTAATTGGTCAGTGTAAGAGAGAGCAGACAGATAAGTAGATGGATAAGTAGAGCGATCTTACCAACAAGAAATGAAAGGAGATTACCACATGCAATGGTACTTGTAAGAGATTTATGAGAAATAAAATATTAGACTTATGCAATGCCATTTAAAATGAGACAATGAGTTTGACAAAGTATGGAACAAACATGATCTAATCCTACATTACTGCAGGACCAAACACACTCTATCTGTAAAAGATTCTCCTCTGACTTGATTTTAGAGATACTATAATCCTTAAGTGTTTCCATTTCTGTAATACCACATGCCAGTTCTCAAATGTGTTACTAAAATCTCGTTAGCAGTCAAACGGATTTTGTCTTGTCGTTGCCTTGGTAGATTTTCTGAACTGATCACTGCCATCTTATAGTGAGACAAGGTTCCTTTTTGTATTTGTCTTCCCTATGTTAAAGAATACTTGGGCTTTTCACTATTAACGTATGTCATTTATTCTTAATTGCTCTCATCTTTCATGTTGTTGTCCTTGGACCGTTGTCTGCTGGTCTCTGTTCAGACCAGCTATACCTTTCTTTTAAGACTGAGGTTGAAGGGCACAGGAATCCCAGCTGAATAGATTACAGTGCGGTGAACTGGAATTATTTTTTCTAGTGTTTTATGCAAAGTACACAGATTTTTTGGTCCATAATAAGCTTGTTTTTCATCTTAAGGACCTTTTTTTATGATGGTTTACTGGTATAACCTGCCAGGCACTATTCTGAGATTTTTGCATCCCAAAAGCAAGAATTTATTTTCTGCTTCCTACATATGGCACTGGTCTTTTCAAAATTCTATCTTGTTAAATTTGAACATTTTCTCAACTTTCACTAATTTATTTTAAATTCTGATCATAGACTGTTAAATGCAGATAGCCTGTGTGGCCTTGCTGTTATCTGTGGATGCCATCAATATAAACTCTGCTCCATAACTGAAGTTGTTATTGCGCAGAATTAATAAAACCGGGCTCAGGGTAGACTTTTAGATAATCCTATTCGAAATGCTCTGCAAGCTTGAGATGGAAATATTGATAAGTATTCTTTGAAGCAAGATACACACATTCTCCCACTCATGATTGACTGAACTGGATCCAATTTGAAAATAAACTAGCTGCACTCGCATTGCTAGGCTTCTTTCAGTATCAAGTTGGTGCATCAGCAGGGGGTGGTACTGGAAGATAGATTTTCACAGGCTGTTGCCAGTAAAGGAATTGCACTGTGAAGACCTGCCCAACAGGTCTGAAAAAATTAGGAAAAGTTAGAGTACATGATTATTTATTGCAAGGTTGTGTAATTTACTGAGTTTTCATAATCACACTGCCTTGATAAAGGCCTTCTCCTCAACTTCATGTACCTGCCTGCCTGCCCCATTAGTAATGATTTTTAGGTCTATCAGACGAGCTATATGGATCTTCTATTTTCATAGGTTTCCACAGAGACCAAAATATCTGTGAAGGCCTCAGATCTCTGTCTGAGCTGACCTTACACTCTATAAATCTAGAGTATTAAAGTGTAAAATTAATGAAAAAAGTAGATCCAAGAAAAACCAATTTCTATGCAATGTGTGAAAGGTGCTAGAGGTTCATTTGGGGAAGGGTAGTACCATGGAAGTTACACCTTACTCTTTCATGAAAAAAGTTTTCTATATCAAAGAAAAAGGTTTATTTCTCCATTGATTCATTGCTTAGAAACAAAAATACACTCCTAAAAGACCTTCCTAGTCAGAACAGAACCCCTAACCATAGGTTTTAGATGAACAGGAAATGGATCTCTCAAGTCAGTCACAGAAATACGAAGCTCTGGAAAGTATAATATAGTGTTACATGGTACAGGTGCATTTCTGATATGACTTGCTGACGGTAACTTAGGTGAGGAAGATCTATTCTTTTTCACAGTTGAAGAAAGAAATTTGTCAGTGACAAGAAGGACGGCTTACATGCTTCACATTCCTCAATGCTGAAAGTAAAGGAGGGAGGAAGGAGAGGAAAAAAATCAAATTTCAACCAAGGAATCAGCAGTGAACTTAATGCAGGTGCAATATTTCTTGAAACAAAGGGGTTTTTGTTTCACCTCCATCTTATTCCGTGAAAATGAACCCCTCCCCTCTCCCTCTCTTTATCAGCACAAACTAGATTAAAATATTGATACCCTTTCCTGGCAAAGACATTTTTACAGTCTTTAGTCAAGTTGTTGAAGCAGGATTAACTTCCTACAGAACTTAAAATACCTTCACTAAGTGTAGCAGAGTTCCACATAGGTTCACTAACCTGTCCAGTTTTGCTAACTACTTTGCTAAATTACTTTCTGCGTCTGCTGCTGCACAACTGTAACCTTTTCCAGACTGAATCAAGGCTGTGTTTAACCCTTCTGTTACTGGAATTCATAGTGTTTGGTTCTGACCAACAGAAAATGTAGGTTTTCAGTAGGTAAACATTTAATATTGTTGGAAAAAACCTTGTTGCTCTTACCAGGAGTTATTTGAAGTGCATATTGATAGTAGAATACAGCTTCACTTTGCCATAAATCCATGGTTTAAGAAATCTGTTCAGTACTGGGAAGAAAGTGTCAGATTGTGCAAAAGTACAGCAGATACTGTCACAGCTACTAGGAACAGGACAGAAAAAGTGAATTTACTTTCTTGGGGAAGTGGACACAAAAGTAATGACCTTTGGTACTTTCTTGAAGGTATGTGATACATAGTTCTGAGGAGGGTTAAATACAAAACAAAACAAAACAAAAGACAACAAAAAAGACATACGCTTCTGAACAGCAACAAAAGAGGTACGCAGACAATTTTCTCCTCAGCCAGCAAAGAAATAGTCTGAATTCTTGCAACTTTGTTTGAGTTATTGAATGAAATGTAAAATCCTACTGTATTTAAATTGGGAATCATTGTTCTAACAAGGTTGACTGGAGAGGTTGTGCTGTCTGAATCTTTGGAATTTTTCCAGGCCCAACTGAATAAAGGTCTGATCAACTTGGTCAGATGTCAGAGCTGCCCCTGCTTTGAGCAGGAAATTGGACTAGAGACGTCCTGAGGTCTCTCCCACCTGATTTATCCTATTATTCTTTTAATAATAAAATTGAAGAACTAACACAGTTCATAAACTGAGAACCATGAACAGAGGTAACTGGTATATGAAGTGAAAAAAAAATAATGCAAGCTTTACTTTTTGCGGAAAACACTGAAATATAGATGTTTGTTGAAGCAGCATTTAAAAAATGAAAGTCATCCAGAGTAAATACATTTGCAATACAGGTGTCACACAAGTAAAACCAGACCAGCTTTGCTTTCCATTTAAAAGGCTGTCGTGAAAAATGAGAGCGTTAGCAGCCTCAAGTCATTTGTCATCAGTACTAATACTCAGCATTTGCACAGTACCATTCGACATGAGAGTCCAGCTTGCACCAAATAGCCCACACCCACCCAGCCAAACTCTCCACCTGCCAGAACCGTAGGGCCTGTACGTAGAGTGCTCAGTGGAGGCATTTTTACCCTGTCCTATCTCCCAGATAACGTGCAGAGATTGTCTCGGAGACTATTCTTGGCACAACACAAACTTCAACCATTTAACAGGATAAATGAATTTCAGAGCCCGGGAATGCTTCCTGGTACTGTTTAAGACAGCAAGGACAACAATTTGACTACGATCTTCATACAATGCATTGAGAGAAGTAACTGCTTTGCAAATGGACAGAAGTTCCTTCTAGATGTCTTGCAAAGTCCTGCAGATACTGTAGCAAGTTTAGGCCCTTACTGTTTGAAAACAACTTCAAAGAGTTCTTGAAATGCAAGCATGTTAGAAGTCTAAATTGATTACCTGGATCCTTTCTCATTAACTAGGGCATTAATATTAACAGATGGAGAGAATTCAGAGGTGCCTGGCCAGCTGAACAAAACTGAGACTTGCAACTCCAAAATACATAATGAATTACAATTATACACAGACATGCAAAGGTAGATTCTTCCATAAAAAGAAGAGTGTCCTTCAGCACGCATCTTGATAAAGAAAAATTCTTAAAATTACTCACAAAAGAAAACCCAGAAAATATGAAATTCAGTACTGATGCAAAATACTTGTAATTTTTCTATTTTTCAGTTAGAATGAACAAAATGACAATCCCCCCCCTCCCAGATTAGAAGCTTATATGGGACAAGAATTTCAATTTATGCTTATTCACTTGAATCATGCAGAGATTATTTAACAGAATTGTACACATTCAACAGAGAATCTTTACATTAATTTTGTGTGCTTGTTCAGTTAGTGTTGTGAATGACAGAATACATAACAGAACACAGTTTGTGTGCCTCTGCTTAGGTACATAGTATCTTAGTTTGAATTGGCCTCAAAACTCAAATGAACAATCAGCAAGTATAATAATATTTTGCGTGACTGAGAATTAGGTTCCAATGCATAATCATATCTTAACAAATCTGTGTGACTTATATTGGTCTAAATGAAATATTAATCAGGATAAAAGCAGATCTGAGTCCTTATTTAAAGAGAAATCCCAAATTGAAAGCATTCCTTGAAATATCAGCATGCATTAATATAGTCATAAAATTGTCCCTTCTATAATAGAGCTTCAGGTGCTTAACCGAAGATAGATCTCAGTCATTGTATCACCTGTTTATAGATACACAACTTACAGTTTCTAAACTGGCATAGTGGCTGATTACATACAGCTGAGAACATGCATAACAAACATGTAATATAGTGCATATGCAGACAAAAAATCACTGAATATCCAGGCTAAAAGGAAGACTTCATGATCTAAATCCATCTGAATTTTAACACTTACATCAGAAAATGGTTTCTATTCTATTTAATCAAATGGTTAATAAAATCATCAACAGAAGAAACTGGTACAGAACAAGCAAAAAACAATTTTTGCCTTGACAGCTTATATTTACTACACGATGCCTCCTCCAGCATCAAGGGTGATTCAGAACTTGTTTACCATAACAAGCAATTCTTGAGGAAATGCTATATCCAAGTCTCCATGTATCATTACTAGAGGGCAGAATAGTGGTTAGAAATTTTTTATTTTTCTATGAACTCTTAATTCAGGCACAATTTGAAGACCGAAGGATATATTTCTCCTTAATTTGTCACACTGTAACATCATCTTTGTAAACAATCTCAATGTTCCTACAAGAAGGCCCACAGAAACATTGGCAGAAAGTCTAAGAGATGCAAACGGGTAGGATCTGGAGAAAGTATTTATACTGGGCTGAGTAAATGTGTACTCAGGCCTCCTGACAGACAGTCTGACACTCTCCTGGACAAGAAGGGGATCCTTTTTGCCAGTATCAGGGATGTAATGATGTGTGTGACACAGGTCTTTGGTCTCACTCAAACTCATCTCTGTTATGTTCTCAGTAGATTAATCTGGGTACCCTACCATGGAGCAAAGTATCTTTGATAATACATGTATTTTGAAGTGTGAATAACGAATGGATTTTAGTCTATACTTTATTTTGTTATGCTGACCCATATCCAGCCTCCTCCCTGTGAAATCAGTAGAACAATTCCAGATTTACACTATTATAATGGTGGGCAAAATCCAGTCACTTCACTTTTTACTTGTTTTGAAAAAAACCCTGAATAATCGTGACACTCCATAAAGAAGGAAAATTATTATGTGAAATCTGGAGCATACAACTTCCATTAAACAGGCGGAAAGAATGTCTACTATTTCACTTTGAAAATACACCAGTAAGAGTTAAGTGAGGTGGGAATGATAGCCCATAAAACAGATCAGAACAGCTGCACTTCATGTCCACTGCACTTCCACAGAAAGAAAGAAAATTAGTTTTAATTGTATTTCAGTCATTGGCTTAGATGATTTGGCGGCAAAACAGGAACTTTGGTATGATTTTGTTTCTTGGCTGTGGACCACTTAGCCTTGACATTAACATAAAGGAATGCAGCCATAACACCAGAAACACCCTGGAAGAGGCTTATCGTCTGTCCAGGGGACAAGAGAATTCTATATGTCTGATTTTAGCTGGAAATGCAATTGCCAACATGTGGAAGTCTTGAAGTGTAAGTGAGAAAAGAAAGGTGTGATTAAACTGTAGGGAAAGCCTTGCTTCCTTACAGCTATCCAAAGCTGCAAGAGAGAGCCAAGTATTCCCCATGTAATAGTGAGTGCTTTTTTTTTAAAAAAAAAAAAAAAAAAGTATATTTAAATGTATATACACAGGAGGGAGGGTGTGTTAAACATTTAAGACATAGTGACCTTATTTCAGAGAGCCAGTGTAACCCATGATGTGTAGGGCAATTATGAAATTTAATAAAATTTTCTCAATAGATTAACATAAACATTTCAATAATAAATTTTGTAATTTCACCATGGACAAAACACCGATCCAGGACCCATTTCTTTGGTGCAATAAGTTTCTGTCAGTATCACTAGAAATGTCACATCCAACTGGTTTTTTGAATTCTAATGTAAGACATACTTTCCTTGTTATGGTTTTGTATTATCCGTATCTTTCCCTATGTTAAAGGTTAGCAAATAAACAATGCATGTTATGCTAGTGGGGTCTCCAGAGTTTCTTTTCCTCTTCTCACTACAGAGAATTTTTGTAGTTATCTCTGTCTATAACATTTAGCTTTAGCTATGACTCTAACTTAGTATTTTTCGTAATGAACTGCACTGAGGAAATACAGCAAAAGCCAGTGACTCAGATGGTAGTGCTGTATTTCTCATCTGCTATTTTCTTGATGACAAACTTTACTTTCAGAAGCAAAGCTGTTTTTGGAGAATAACTTGTCTCCATAGTTATGTGTGGGAAACATAATAGCCACTCCATATTTTCAATTCTCTTCCAGCGTCTTTTTTATGAGCTAGATTGTGACCTGTGGTAACATCATCAAACCTAAACAAATCCTTCTGAAATGCCGCAGGTGTGATCATATGCCAGAAAACATACTATCCGGTCAGTTTGAAGCAAATGAAGCAAAAGCATTTCTGTCAATGTAAGGGTTCAAACTGAAGTGATCTCACATGAACATTTTTTCTGTTTTCTCTCTTTTTTACTTGCCAAAATTTCAAAATGTTTGGGCCTGAAACCTGCAAATCAGTTTCATTTTGTTGGACAAAGGTAGAGACAAAAGAGCAGTGCCGTGGGGCTGGCCTGGAGCAAAAGAGGACGGTGAGAGCCACATGAGAGAACAGTAAGCTGTCTAGCAAGGTGTGTCCTGGGAATAACAGAACACAGCTCTCGTTCCACCAGTTTTGGAAGCTTTATGATAGGACCGGAACAAGAGAAAACCTCTTAATGTAGTTTTTTGTTGTACAAGGAGGATCTCCTTTTTGGAAGTATTCTCATGGAACTACTCACACATATCTTCCAAAGCTTCTTTATGCAATCAACACTGAGAAAAGGCATATTAGCACACCTGAGAGTTAAACAGAAAGCAAAAAAAAAAAAAATTAAGGTGCTTTCTAGACACCCTAACACCTTTTTCGAAACTCTCTTACCTCTGCGTCTTTCATTTCTGTCCATTTGAAACGTGACAACTGATCTTTGCACAAAGTAAAGTAGCTGAGGAAGGCTGAACTACTTTGGAACCTTAACCACTGAAGCAGTATCCACTGTTTATCACTGTCACTGTTGCTTTTAAGATGAAATTATATTTTTCAGAGTAATTCTTATAATCTATGATATAATATGTTTTATGATCTCATCTCAAATGATTTTCATGCAGATCCATACCCCTGGTGAGTGTGAAACAAGGAAACTAAGTTTGAGGGTTGATTCTTCTCTGCATCCTTCTTAGATTTGGGAAGTCTGTTTTCACATCAAGTAGCATACTAGGGTTTCCTTAGCTATAGATTCTGCCTCTGGGTCTTCTGAGGAATTAGTTGCGTCTCATAGAGCGAGCTTTGGTTTATACTCATTAAGCAGCTGAACACCCTCTGAACAAACATCCTTTCATGGATGGTAATCTTCATTCCAGGTTTTGGAAACCAGTCACCAAGGAAGGAAGGAATATATTTTCATTTCCCATACTGTATACGTAGGTAGGTATATTAAAAGAACTAAACCAATACTGGCCCTCCTGTTAATATCTCCTCTGTGCTGGAGGAAGGATATTAGTTGTCATGGTTTAATGGTCTACTGTAATACAAAAAACCTCAATAACATTCATTTTTCACCAGTTCTGTAATTAAGCCTTTTTAGTGCTAGATTTCCTAAAAAGCAGTTAAGGATAAAAAGTTCCTACCTCAAAAATCTTACCAACATCTACATTACCTAATAAATAACGTGCATAACTTTTGAACAAGATAGTCACTGTATTCCAGGTAGTCTACATGTCCTGTTACGGATCAACATTTATTTCAATCAAACAAATCTCTGTTTCCCCCCAGTAAGCAGTGTTATATGTCTGTGCCGAGTATGAGATTAAAAGATCACAGGCTGCGCAAAACAATTAAAGATTTGTTCTACCATACCCCTGCTTGAGAAAGAAGAGCTTCTCTGTGAGAGAAAAACAACAAATTCATAGGTATTTTTGAGATAGGATGCAGTGATCTGACACAGATAAGATGCACTCTTTTTTCCCTTTTCAAATGTTAAGCTATCTAACTCAAATATTATTTTCCAGTAACTGAAATAATTGCTTTACCCACACCTCCAGAAAACCATGAATGCAAATCTCTTTCAGTTACTGAGGTAGCTTTCAGTAGCTTATTTTCATGAGACACTAATGGCTTTGTATTGTGACTGTTGTTTTCTCCCTATGATAATGAAACTTTTCAAGGGCTGAATGAAAGCAAACTGTACTTTTCAGTTTATTATTTTTATGTCCCCATATTTTAATATAATATTTATATTAATAGTCTGTATTTTAAGTTTTGCTGTTACATGTGCAAATCCATTTCACTAGAGTTTATAGCTATTTTTAATATACATACTTTGGATACTATATGTTATGTTATTATTTAAGTGCTGTTTACCTGTAAAGTCCATCCTCTATCTTATACTTACTGTTTCATTTATCTCATAAGTCTTTCGCTGTTCTGTTTTGTGTTGGTTATTTACCATTAACTTTTCAAGACACTCAGTATAAAGTATTTTATATGCCTTTTACTCTCTGTATCTCTGTAAAAATTAGTAATGATTTAAAGCCTTTAAGCAAACAGGAATAACTTTGCCGTAAGAAAGAGAAGCCAGGGAACAAGAACCACTTCACAAACATAAGGCAAACAATCCGTCCTTAAACTCCCTCCTATTGATCATGCAGAGCAGCCTCAAATTGATTGAAGGGACTCAGCGAAAATAGGAAGTTCTTGTGGTGAGACGGCTGATACGGTCAGGCTGGAAAACCTCTCAACTGCTTCCTGTGGTCACTCAAATTCCAGGGCCTTACCGAACCGGAGGACACTCTGAATAAAGGATTTCTTAGAATTTGCTCTGCCGTACTCAGGGTTTCTGCAAACGACATGTGACTCAATCCTGGATGATTTCAGTTCCTTGAGCAAACTGAGATAAAGTAAAAAAACTGTTCCCCTGCTTACCCTGGAAAGATTCCCATGAATAAGAGGTACTGCAGTCAAGGGAAGTTTGCTGTGTAGCTTTCCTGACATTTTGGTGGTATGTAGCAGTTTCCAGCTTCAGCTGGCTTCAGCGTAAACAACAGAGAATCTCTACTGACACCTGCTACTGCCTATTCTTAATATTAACATGTCAACACTTTGAGTTTGATGACAAAAATCGCATTCACCCTGAAAATTCTGCCATAAAAAGGACACAAGATGTAACTTGCAAGGTATCAGGCGCTATCTCAGAGGACTCCACACGCTCAAGTTTCCAGTTCTTGGTAGCAGGCCTAGGTGAAAAGGGAATGATCCTCACCTGCCTTGCAGAATTAGACTCTGAATGAAGAAATACCTACTACTCCATTGCCAGGATTTTGCTGGAAAGACCTGATTTTCTTTACAGGTCCTGGGCTGTAGCATGTTCAGCTCTGTACCTTGGTTCACAAGCATTAGACTCTGCTCTAAACAAACAAGCAGAGCAGGTAAAGGTAACTTTATAATCTCCTCTATGCAGGAGAGGAACTAAGCTCTCAGAACACTTCCCTGTAGTCACTCTGCAGAGCTGGAACAAAGCTAGCCTCTGGGCCTCCCAGGGAAGGACTGTCAAGACCTGCTGTTTCAATGCTCAATCTCCAACCTATCTTAATGGATTCCAGCAACCTTTCTGGAAACGTCTTCCTTTGTAGACCTATAACAATAACAATATATCTTCCCCTTTCTCTAGTTTCTTTCCGTCCTACCTTTACTGATCCTGTACGAACTGCATACAGATCCCTTTTGTCTACTGCTATTATTTTGTTTTCACTACATGTTCTCAGCGTATGAAATGGAAAATAAGATGTATTTAAGTCCAGCATCCAGTGTGACTGAATAAGATGCTGAGTTACTTAAATTTTAGGCATCTAGCTTTGATGAGGAAGAGATGAACTAATCTTTTTTGAAGCCGGATGCTTGCCTGAGTGCTGATAAAATCAGTGGAGCAAATACACAAATCCTTCAGAGACGTTCCATTTCACTTAAAACAACTGCTTACACTAATCACAGCAGCTCTACTGGTAAATAAAAGAGAATGCCAAGGGACTGGCTTGCTGCCAAGAGCTAGACTCCTTCAGACAGATAGATATTAGAGAAATCTAGATGGAGAGGTTTAGTACAGAGCCAGAGAGATAGGTAGTAACTAAGCATTGGGAAATCAGAGTTTCATTAACCAACCTTCTCCCTGACCCTTTTTCATTTAGCAATGTAGACACACTCAGTAGGTTCATTGCCTGTGTTCCTAGGTTTCATTTCATGGCTCTGACAGATGGTTTTCCACCCCCTTTACCTATGTGTTCAAAGAAAAAAGTGAACCAATTGCCTGTAAATCCAAATTTAGATGCTCTGAATTACCTCTTGCAGACTGTTCATTTTCGGCCAGTGTGAAATCCATGAGTCCTCAAAATAAAGTTTTCTTCTATATTTTCAGACATGCTTCCTACTTGCAAGAGAAGGTGACTCATCATTTGATGCGGTGATTAGTGTAGGTCCCTCTCCTAGGAGCCTAACTCTCTGCTGATCATGGTTCTTTTAGTTCTTAGGTTCTTAGTTCAGGGTTTTGAGTTCTATCCATGGAACTTGTCAGGATTGCTATGTTCAACATCACAATTTGTAAATCCCTTTTTGTTTCTGGTCTTAAAGATATATGTGGGCATTTA
>Ga0181612_129216_pt1 | contig 23764 bp, 10 predicted proteins | sample HoacroProtozoa21_FD_119630 | JGI IMG/M metagenome (GOLD analysis project Ga0181612, IMG submission 119630) | Hoatzin crop microbial communities from Cojedes, Venezuel. Combined Assembly of Gp0051906, Gp0051904, Gp0051908
AGATGTGGCACTTCAGGATATGGTTTAGTAGGAATGGTAGTGCTGGGTGGATGATTGGACTCAATGGTCTTAGAGGTCTTTTCCAACCTATGATTCTATGATTCTATGATTATATCAAGTCCTGTAGAGATGGTCCTCTCAGTCTTCACTCATGTCTTTCTCTGTATTTATAAAGAATATTTAGTTCTGAATTTTTCTTGTTGTAGAGAATATTTATACTCTGAATTTAAAAATCACTTCTCTTTGATTGGTGAAGATTTACCTTTCATGAAACACCAGCAAAAGCATTATGTCCATTGTGAAGCATGTTCAGAGGTGGGAGGTGATTTTATTTTTCTCCTTACTGGGAAAGGAAGTTGCTTTTGGTTTTATATTAAATCTGAAATGTTGTAGCCCGAATTGTGTAGTTTTCATCGTGTTTTGATGCCGTGTGTGTATCTTGAGGGTTTTTTATAAAGGGCAAAAAATCTTCACTTCTTATAAGTGCAAGGCAGTGACGATTGTCTCACAAAGCAAAATCTACTGTAATATCAAGGAATCTTTCTGATGGAAACCTGGAATAGACTGACCTTACATATTAATGATGACCATATATATAGGCTGTGTTGAGCTGGCAGAGGAGAAATTGTCTTGCAGAAGGAAAATTGATTTGTTACTTCTAATTTTTCCTCTGGAACATAAGCAGTTGATAGTAAGAGCCTTTTTTTTTTTTTACTGACTGTATTTCACTCTTAGAAAAGTCATTATTTTTGTTTTGCCTGAAGAATATTGTGGAAAGTGAAGTGAAAGACTGTAATAATTGTGCTTGATAGAGCAGTTTTGCTGGATTCTTGAAGTGTTTACATCTTGGATATTAACTTAGAAATCTAGCAGACATTTCACTATACTATGTGTCTCTGTGTAAGTAACTCTGTCTAGTGAATCAAAATATAACCCAACTCTCAGTGAAGACAGGCTTTTGAATATAACGGCTTACCTGAGTGTTTCACTTGGGAGCATGTATCTGATTTATGCAGTTGTTGAGTCCTGCAAAATATAGTTGAAGACAGGGGGGACCAGCTAAGCCAATTTTGACATTCTGAAACAGGGACAGTGAAATTACAGGCATATCACAAAAACAGACATATCAAGAAAAAAAGGTATAATGAGTGATGATTCTGTCTGTAAAGTCATGGCATAAAGGTTCCCTTTAATTCTTCTGACCGAGTGTAGAAATGGAAGACAGAACCAAACTAGAAAGAACTAGATGTGGAAGTAAGTACTGAAATTTCAAACATAACTCAGATTCCAAATGCAGTGGAGTGAGGTCAGTCTTTCTAGGTGAGACATATCCCTGCACATATTCCTCAAAACACTGCATCGGGATCTGTTTGGCCATTTTTTTCTGATGTGGGTGCACATGCAATGTCCCTTTGATTTGCTCGAGACTCTCTGTATTGTGTACACCATATAGTGTGGATGTAGGAATGCATCCTGCACAATGGTCTAAGATGGCATGGTTGCAAGTAGCAGCTACATGAAAAGTGCATGAGTAACTGAATAAAAGATGATACATGTAAAAACAAAGAAAATAAGACTCAACTATCAACTGAACTGTGAATAAAATCGTATCATAGTTATGAGAAACTGCAACAATTGTTCCAAGACTGCTTGTAGGAGTGAAAAGAATCTATTGGCAAATGTCTCATTTACACAGAGCCACAAAGATAAGCACAGTGCTGAGAATTTCTCAGATAATTTTCAGTGGAATTTCAGTGGCGTGGCTGGCATTTTATCACTATTCATATATTTAAGACAGTACTCTGCTTCCCGAGAAGAAATATATTATTTACAAGTATAGCCTGTTATTTGTACTTATAAGTCAGTGTATGCCGTGCTTTCCTTTAATAGCTCTGATTACAGAAAGAAATGAAAATACAGTTATGAAGGATCTCATAGTAATTCAGAATTTAAAGATGTAAATGCTTCTAATGACGTACAAACTACATGTATCAAAGGAAAATTGTTCTGGTGTCTGTTTTAATGAGGACTGTAGTTACTTTTCCACATTGGTGTTTAATGTTTGCAAAGTTTTAGTTTCTTTCTTTCAGTCTCCCTTCTGCCCCAAGCAGACATTTCAACTAATTTTAATGAAAATAATTATGTCATATTCCAGGAGACTCTTATCCTTTGATTCTGGCAGAGAAGCAAGAGGGGAAAACCAGACATCTTCCCATATATTCCAGAGGGCAAACCCATACTAATTTCTGTGATGAAGCCATAAAGAGTTGAAAAGATGTGAATACATCTTGCTGGATGTTTTATGATAGAAGAGATGTGGAGACCTTAAGGGCAAGGATCGGAACTTCCTTGTGCATAATGTTCTTGATATTTTTCAGGGGAAGATTTAATGGACTCGCAGACACATTTGCAACAAGCATGTAATTTGCAGCTGGGATGTGTAAAAATCTGGTATGGAGGGGAGCACCCCTAAAACTGTCCAGAGGCTGTGGGTGAAGACAAAGAACCTGGACCTGTTTTGGTTCCCTGCAGTTTTTATTGCACGTTATGTGTTTTGACCACTTTTGTAGATAGAAATGGAATAAGTATTCATAGAATGATAGAATGGTAAGGGTTGGAAGGGACGTTAAAGATCATCTGGTTCCAACCCCTCTGCCATGAGCAGGGACATTCAAACCATTTTAAGAATGAGCCTCAAATGTAAAGATGGCCATGTGTTGTACATGCCTTTAATAAGAAGAGACTGGTGCGCACAAAACAATGTTTATAACACAACTGATGGCGGCAAAAATTTTCAGTGATGGGCCTCTAATTTCTTTTCAGTAACAGTACTGTTTTCATAAACAATATTAAAACAGTTCAGCCACGTTGTATACAGGGAAATATCCCTTAGATTGTTAAGGAGCATTTAAGAAATCTGACTTTTGTAGAAAGGAAGGAACCTGATTCATCCACAGATTCACTCTTCAAATACAAGCTTTGTATTGTTCCAGATATGTTTAAATTGGATTTAATACACATAATCAATCGGGGTGCCAAATGGACTTCACACTTAAAGCCTGAGTTTCTGGGAATAACTCCTCAGCTAGTGTAATTTCTGTGACTTGAGTAATAGATAGGACGAACAATTCAGAAATTAGTTCTTAAGAATTTTTAGTTCCAAAGGTTACCTTCCGTTCAAATCAGAGGTGCAAATACTAATTTATCTAATTGGTATTGAACGATGAATATTATAATACACAAAATCTGTCCTTCTTAATCACTTGGTTAAAGTTTTTTAAAATGGCAGTAATTTAAACCATGAAATGCTTGTGATTTGAATGGCCCATAGAAGGTGAGCTGTCAGTTAATTTTTAGTTGTCTTTGGCTGTTAAGTGTGACTTTTTGGCAGACATCAGATGATTTTAAAAAATTGTCAAACTTAGAAAATGAGAATAGCATCCAGTGAAACTGATTGACTAGAAATTCAATCTGTAAAGAATAGATAATTTAGAGTATGATAATGTTGTATCAGTATTCTTTCAGGTCTTTAAAAGCCAACTATCACATGTATTTATAATTTGAACTACTGGTCAATGTCTTTCTCCAGACAAATGATAAATTATTTACCCTTTAGTGTTCATTAAAGCATCTGCACTTCCAGTCCATGAAATCAGTAGTGTAATATGCATCTAACATTATTTTTAGTAGTTATTAATAAATGTTCAGTTAAAGACATTCCAGTCATTGATCTGGAAGTCGTAACTACTCAGGTTTTGCAATGGATTGTCTGTCCATATCTTTGTAATTCAAATTAATGTTATATTTGACAGGATCATAACAGATGATCTGATGATACGAGATCACGGATAGTCTGAGCGTGATCTCTGGAAGACCAGCTTTCTTGGAGCATTGGAACTTGTCACAGGGTTCAGGGGATGGTTTAGCCACACTTTGGTCACACTGAAAAGTCTACATTTTTTAATATTTGGTGTGATTTGTATATAGTTTCTAAGTAGATTTTCAGTGTTTGTTACTACCATAGGATATACTGCTACATCACAAAAATATTGCACATCCATGCGTCCAGTATTACTTACTGTACCTTGTGCTAAGTTTTGTTTCATACAATAAACAAGTAACATGCTATGAGCGGCTTTGAAAGGCATCATTTCTGAAAATCCCTATACTGACAAAATTTTGCCAACTTTTAAAAACCAAAACATTGGAGACTGTCTTGGCAGGTAAATGTATCAGTACAGTATGGCGCATACTGTAATGCAGCCAGCTGCCCCATAGCTTCACCACTGTGCGGTGGTGAGGAGGCAGCTCTGGGTTGCTGTTTCTGGAGTAACATTCTGCAGGTAAATGAAATGTCCACTGGACAGTAAATGTCCCTGTTCGCTTGTGGAAAAGTAATCTAGAAGTCAGTTAAAGAATAGGATAAAACATATTAGGGCCAGTTTTACTGGGAGGGGAACACAGTGCCTTCACAGGGAGCCAGGATCACAGTATGAATAACTCAGATTGTTGCTGAGTTATGTGACTGCTCATAAGATCAGTAAGGACTTAAGAAATATACCTGACTGATTGCTGACACTCAGATGCTCATAGAATGTACATGAACCTTACTGTCCTCAACTGCAGATCAAAGTCCACCAGGTGACTTTACTAATTTTGCTGTTAGTTCAATTTCCGGCAGCAAGGGAACAGTTCATGAGAACTGCAGTTTGACTCATTAGGCATAATATTCTTCATTCCAGCCACAAGGGGCTGCCCATTTCTCCTTCAGGTTCCTGGGTGGGTCCTAGCTGCAGCAGGGCAGCTAACCTGCATTGGAAGTGCAAGAACTTCTTCTGTGCAAGTGCAAGGGCTGATGCCCTAAAGATCTTGTTGCAAAGAATTGGGCATTTTTAAGGTGATTGATAAAAGCTTTAGGGCACACCTAAGACCGTTTTCCACAAGTGATTATAAAATCATCTGAAATGTTTCAGTTAAAGTTTTGGCAGGGAGTTGGCCAGCCAACACAGATGGAGAAGGAAACTGCAAATACACAGGAGGAATTTTTCGCTTCCTTTCATAAAGGTCAGACCTGATATCAAAACTAATCAGAACCCTTAGGGACGCACTCATTTGATCAGAGACTGGATATGCATTGACTGATAGGAAGTAGGGGATTGTTAATTGTCAGAGAACTCAACCGGGGATTTGGGAAAGTAGGTCAGCCAATCTCAGCCACCTCCTTTTGGCAAGCATCCATTGCAGGAGTTCTTTCCAGAGGATGTCCTAACAAACCAGAATTAAATAAACCAGAATTAGAAGTAAATTTGAATGCCTGAGCTAAAGATGTCTTCTCAGGTGTGGTGTTCTTACTTTCATGTGCAGTAAATAAATATTCCTGTTCCCATTCTTTTAAGATTTGTATGGGGGTTATACTGTCCTGTTCTAACCCCAGGCTGAGAGTCAGCTGAGAGAGTTGGAGGTTTATATCGTGACTGTCTGGGTTCCTGCTACGTGAACTACTGAAGGTGTAACCAAATTAAAACCTGTGTTTCGTACCTTGGCTTTTTTTACTGCATGTGTGGGCTATGAGGTCCTGAAGCCATCTTTGAGTATCAGTATGTCATAGGTTTTCTTAAAAATAATCTGTGTAAAAAGTGATCCTAGCGAGTGAATTTCTAGCAATTTATAGAACAAATCACATTTTCCCCCAGGCAGTTAGGAGTTAATTTTTATCTGAATACTTATTTTTTTACAACAAATATATGAAAGCAATCTTCTTTTTCAAATAATAGGAGGGACGTTACATTTCAAATCAGGTTTTGTACAAGAAATGTCAGAAAATGAATCAAACCACTATTTGACGTTCAGCAGACCATTTAGTAAACAAGCATAGAAAATTAGAACCCTATTGATATGATAATACATAACTACAAATGTACTACTTTCTGGATCACAAAATTTTAATTAAAAACAGTAGAATACTAAGCCAACCTCACTCTTACTCCCCACTCCTCTTATTTGCTGAGCAGCATGGAATTTTGTTCTCTTTGACAAATTTCTCCTGAATTAGATCTGATCGTTACAACCCCAAAGTGTATAAAATTAAGCTGAATTGTAGCTGAAGGGGTTCTAACTCTGTATGGGACAGCACAGGTTCATTTTCCATTGTTGTAATATTCCCCTTTTATCTTCAGCATACTGACATCGATACTGTATTTTGATGTCCAATTTTATGATTACAATGATCTGGGATTTTTTTTTCTTTTTAAATTATAACAAACATTTCTTTATTCCTTGTACGTAGCATAGCATCAAATGGACAATCTTCATAGATTTGCTGTTGCTAGATGACGTTTGATTTAAAAGACATTCACAATCTCATTGAACTATTTTGCAATGGAGGAAGTCTGGATGCATGGTAAATGAGTGTTGAATATTACAGCAATCACCTGATTGACTTCAGAGTGCCCGCTATTTAATGTGGCTAACACAATTAAAGTTTTGGTGCTGATTTAAGACGTAAATATACTCTTCTGCAGCATGTCTGTATGTACTAAAGCTGTTTGGGATGGAGTTAACTTCACAGCCGCCCAAATGGATCTGTGCTTTGGATTTAGTCAAACCAGTCTTGATAATACACCAGCGGCTTGGTTATCGTTGAGTAGTGCTTGCATGAGGTCAAGGCTTTTGCTGTGTCCCACTTTGCACCCCCATCCCCAGTGAGCAGGCTGAGGGTGGGCAAGAGACTGTGAAGAGACACAAGGAGGAGGAGTGGGGACATTCATGATAGTGGTGTTATTCTTCCCAAGTTAACTGTTATGTATGCTGAGCGCACAGCTTTTGCTTCACTTGTTAGATGGTTGTTAGCTTGATCCTTGTGTCTTCCTTCCTTCCGTCTCTCTTCTCCCTGTCCTGCGGGAGAGGTGAATCACTGGGTGGCTGTGTGGGTGCTTGGCTGCTGCCCAGGCTCAACCTTTAAAACTGTATTTTGCTAGATTGTCATCTCAGAAAAACAGTACTTGATAATTCCTGACTTCATTATGATATTTAACAAAAGTGTGTGTTCCATCATGCACTAAGATTAGTTGGTTCTAGTAAATAAATGACTTGATGAAAGATACACCAGGCTCATTTAGATTCTTTAGATCATAGACATTTATTATCAGCTCCTTGCAATATTTCCGTTCTATTTGGCTTAAAATAGTTTTGCAATGCAGGGAAATATTTTTTATTTCATATTCCAGCATATCATTAAAGCAGTTTCCAACATATTTTTGGCATGGTTCTTGTCCTACTTTCACACTTCTAAGGTTTAACAGAAAATACTCCTTGTATTACGTTCCTTCTTTATAAAAATCTATAATATCAATCTTTAAGAAAACTGCACTAAGCTATAACTAGTCTGTGTGCAATTTAAGTTATAATAATAATTTATAGCTGAATAATAGCATTCCATGATTAGAAATCTAGTAATGGTGTATAGACATTGTGCTGAAAGCAATAATCATTACTCAAGTAAGCAGTACCTGCAAAGTCATCGATACTTGGGTAAATAAGAAATTACCAACATTTCTAAGGAATGAAGGATCAAATCCATGCATTTCTTAATCATAATGCCTTCTTACACTATTTTAGGCTTATTGTGCGCATGCTGCGAAGGAATAAACAGATATTAATGAGGTGCTTGGTTTGCAAAAGTCATATGAGGCAGGAAGTCAAGTGTGTTGGCTCCCACTGCCCTTTTGGTATCAGATTGCTAGACAATAGCTTTTTTTGCCCAAGAACCTCTTTTCTTACTGTCATGCAGCTTTTCTTCTGCTTTCTAAAGTGCCTGAAAGAGGGAACTGAAGTGTTTTTCTTGGAAGAGCAACCACTTAAAATGCTGAACCTGAAGGTGTGAAAGATTAATTCTAATGAATAGTTTAAAATAGAACTATTAATCATATAATTATGGCTTCTCTTTCAGACTTTATAAAAAGTGTATGTATCCATAGACTTGTCTGTTTCTTTCCAGTAATATACAGTATATGGGATTATAAAAACACTATCTCCCTGTACAAACCTTGCTTTGCTCCCTGTTAATGTTATTATTCACCATTACCTCCCTTTGCCTGACAGCAAAGTCCTGTGACACCTGAAATTGTATAGTAAATGCTGACACACAAAGGTACTTTCCAACTAAATGTACAGCAAATGAACAAAGATTGTAATGTATTCGACACAAACTGGGATAAGACAATGCTGACCCTGAAGATCTTCTCTGTTAGCTAACATTGTATAGGTAAAGGACTAGCAGTATTCTCAACAGCGTTATAAGCACATCCCCAGGTCTGTTTCATCTTCTTTTAGATGTTGAAATGGTATCGGTCCTGTTCTCTTTTTTTCCAATTCTGGGCAAATTAATTAATTTCTTTGTGCTAGAGCTGAAAATGGTGTAGTTGTTTCCAGCCAATGTAGTGGGGTAAGAGATGAAGTCATTTTCTTGCTGAGCACATTGATGAGAAAAGGAAGGGTGCTATATAGTAAGAAGAGGAGAACTGATTAGGAACAGGACAGATTACAATTTGAAAGTTAGATGCTACTGAGATTTTGTTACACTCAGGTTTAGTATCTCCCCCTTCTCAAATGTTGTTGACAGACAAAATGGATTTTGTTCAGTTCAAGGGTTATTAATGATTAAAAAGTTCATCAGTCCTGAAGAGAAGTAGCATTTCTTGTGGGCCATATTTGTTATGGAGAAAATATAGCCAAGGAGATACTAAAATTTAAGGCATAGCATAAAAATGTAGATGTTTTATTGACTATCAGTGTGCCTTGTGTTCCTCACTGTCTAGGATATTAGAGGAACAATGATGGTACTAAGCTTATAAATCCAGTGGAAATGGCATTTTGACACCTGCCACCTACAGATTTCTTTGAAAGTCCTCAAAACCTTGGACACTTTTGGAAATAACCCCCTAAAGTTGAAGCTGCAAAGCGTTTTGAAAATGAGCTTCAGTGAATTAGGTTTGAAAACTCTGCTGTGTTAGTTTTCTTCTGAAATGTGAAACACTTATCCTCAGACTGGAAGGAAACTCATCCTCTCTTGTCTCATGCTCTTTTTTTAGTTCCACTTTATATACCTACTGTATATTCTGTTCTATTCTAGTGCACTTTGTATTAGAACATAAATATGTGTTAAATAGCTTTTATCAGATTTCCAAAAGGGAAATAATGCACAGTGCTTTTTTTTTGTTTAATAATGCTATCTCTTGGGCCATCGTCAAACTTCTTGTCCTCTGCAGTTTATTGCCCTACCTCGACATACGTAAGTGAGAGCGTGTCATGGATGTCTCAAGGTCCACTCCCGTTCTGAACTGCGATTCTTCCACCTGCTCATCTACTCATATATCACGTTTGCTACAAAACATCTGGAAAAAATCGTATCGAGGTGTGGTCTAAAATGTGCAGTGATTCTGGCACCAAGACATTGGAAACGGTGAGAAGCTTGAAAGACAGTGAAACTGCAATACAGCTGTCTCTCCCTCGCTCTTCCTGCCGCAGCCTGCCAACGGCATGCAGTGAGCGAGTTACACAGTTTAGTTTAAGAACAAGAAGTGAAGTGATTTGTAGCAGCCTGAATCTGTTAGTGCAAGCATATTTGTTTACTGAAATTCTCTACAGTACATTCCCAGGGGCTATGGAAATTGGTCCAAGAACAAGTTCTGCTATGCTGCTGCCCCACTCTACTGTCAAGATCAGCTCTTCTCAGTCAGAGAAAGGAAGTCTCCGTCTTCCTCTGTCTGAAAACAATTCATAGCTTTTAGGAGGAGAAAAGCACTTTTCTCTGCTGAAATGTAAATGTGGGGAATACAGTGATACCATTCAGAGAAAGATAAAACCCTTGTAGCCTTCATAAATTAAAGTGTTTGGCCACTGAGTCTGAGAACTGGATAAAAATGTTGTGGCACCAAACCTTATTGTTCGTTCCTCAGTCAGCTTAATGTGTCTTAGATTTTGATTCAGGTGTTTTGAACATGTGTCTCCATCCCAAAACCCTTCAATGGTAAGAAGCTTTATCATTGTCTGTCCTTTTCCATGATCCTTACGATTCTTCACCACTCTGAACCTGCTGCTTTAGGATGTAGGAGAACAAAAATGTTGAAATCATTGGCACAGCATTTGTTGTCTTAGCATGCAAATTAGCTATCATTTTTCAGGAAGCTGATTCTTGAAGGTATTTTACCTTCAAATTGACTTTTGATGTTGATCTTGATCTTAAATGTAATTTAAGAAGAAAAGAAATTGTTTTTAAAACTATTAAGTTTGTGTCATAAAAAACCAAACTGTATTTAGTGAATGTTTTGAGGACTTTTTCCATTTGTATGTCTGTGGGGGGTCATTTTTTATAAATACCTGAATATCCATGTGATTTTCTATTTCCAACTTGCTTCATATAAACAGGTAAAAACACATTGGAGGAGATATGTTTCATATTCTTGTGGGTGATACTCACCGTGTACATCACCTAACAGCAAGGGCATAGAAGTCAGACTTGATTCACACGTTTCCTAGGCATCCACTACTGTTCTCTCTAATGATCATCACTGCTGCAATCACGGTCTAATTACTTATTTTTGGTTCTGATCTTTCCCATCTTTAAAATTATTGTCTACTTCTAGAGAGTAAACTGATTGACTGGTGATTTTAATGGAGCAGTTGCCCTCTTAAAAAATCCTATTTCGTATGTCTCTGCATGTGAAGCACATATAATGTGCTTTGACTCTGAAAATATGAGCTCTGATCTTGGAGGAAAGAATACTGGAAAATATCTGAAGGATACTGAGTGCAGCTTGGGGCTTCCTAGTACAAGACAGACTTTGACGTACTGAAGATAGACCAGCAGAAAACCACCAAGGTGTCTGATGTCCAGATAAACATGATGTAGGAAGAGACGCTCAGAGAAATCATTTTGCATAGCTTTTAGAATAGAAAGCTAGAGAGAGGTAGATATTTCTATTGTATTCAGCTACCTGATAGTACAGTGCAGAGAAGATGGAGCCAGGGTCTTTCTAGCAGTAGGAAAAAAGGCAACAGTCCCAAGTTGTGACAATCAAAATTCTGTAAAAATACAGGAAAAAAAATACTACAAAAATGTTGTAGTGAGAGTAGAAAAATATATGAACAGGTTGTCCAAAGAGGTTAAGGAATCTTCCTCCTTGGAGATACTCAAAATTCAACTGGACAAGCGTCTGAGCAAGGCCTCCATCTGCATGCTGGAGACAGCTATATCCCTGCAAGCCTTCCAGCAAGGACACTTTAGAATCCTACCTGGGCTTTGTAAATATGAAGCAGGAAGGCAGACGCAAGGGAGCCAGTGAGGTAGGACCTAAGGAACGTAATGGTTGTGACAAGGTTCACTGGAGAATGGGCCTGAAGCCCCAGGTGGGAAGTTTCTCCATGTGTGAGCTCCATGTGAAGCTGGACCAGGAAAGGTGACAGCTAAGCTATCCTGAGGCCCCTGAAAGTTTGCAAGAAGGGAAGCAAACACTTAACCTAACGAAAATGCAAACGGAGATTAGAGCGATGAAGGGCTTGCCCACCATCGGCTGTGGCAAAACCTTAAGATGCCCTGAAACCACCTGTCCTGTTAGTAGCTGGCATGCAGGATTGCTCAGATGAACAGTTGGAATGTGTGCCACACGAGGCCGTGAAGTGGGAGGAGTAGTGGTTTGTTCTAGAACTGTTTCTTCTAGACATCTACAAATTCTCTTGTCATCCCACACTCAGGAAACACAAAGGAGACTTGGAGGGTGTTCCCTATTAATAATGTAGCTGGGAGTATGTGAGGACTTCGATTCTATATTAAAATGGGACAAAGAAGCATTAAGATTACTTACTTCTGTGCAACCCTCCAATTTTCGCCTCGCTGGAGAACTGTTCTTGTCTACCTGCAAACAAGGTGGAAAACAGAAATGTGCAGCTGTACAATTTGTAATATGGCATATAAATCAGGTTTCCATGCTAATTCCTTCCAGTTTATGTTCTGAGTTTATGCCAGCGTCTCCAGTGCTGTTGATGTGTATCTGGTTCCTAAAGTCAGCGTAAGAGTTGACAAAGATAGTCAAGACAATGCTGCCCTACTTCTGCTTGTTAGGGCTCTGAAGCTAGTTTAGGGAAGTTGATTTATTTTACCTCAGGTGCTCCCTGAAGGAAATTACTGCTAGGTGAATATAGTTCTTTAAAATACTCAGTAGCCAGCAGCTGTGTGGTAAGTAGAACAGTTGCTGATATTTAAGCAACTGTGAATTTATGAAGCAATAGTGATGCTTCAGTTAAAAATTAATAAATTTTCCATAAGAACAGCAGCTAAATTATTGCTGGTTTTTATATTAAATACATGTAACATTTGATTAAAATATTTGAAACATCTAATATGTTGCTTTATTGGTTGGACATTTTTAATATCCTACTTAGCAATTACTACCTTTCCATGAGTGCCATTCAAAAAGGGATTAATATGTCTGATCCATGTCTATATCACTATGCTACTTTGTCTTCCATCACTGGTGGCCAAGGCAGTATCCTTTTTTAAAAGACATCCAACAGTAATTAATGTCATCTCTACAACTGTAACTTCCCATTCAAATATTACAAAATAAAAGTGAAAGTTATTGACTTAAAAAGACATATGCAACAAAAATGTATAAATAAATGCATCCAGACACATACCACATAAAAATACCATATTCAACTTGTAACGCTCAGGTTGAAATAATTATTGACCTGGATGTCTTCACCAGTGTCACTGCTTCTTTTAAGTGATGGCTTGCAATCAAAATCTGGTGTAAGTGGCCCTTTATCTCAGTGTGTCGAATTGGACTTTCAGGAATATCTGAATTTCTATGTTTTTTCAGTTTCTGATTTTATCTTTTCCTGTATTTTTACAAAGTCTGCCACTTTACAGCTATATCCACTGAAATAGTAACAAGAACAGCAACATCTGATTTACCAAAGCTGAGTCTATAGAAATTTTAATCAATATAAAGCCAAACAGTGTTCTTTCCATGTTCTCTGCTACTTTGTCTAACAATGCTAATTCATTTAACTGATTATTAATGTATGAGCTCGTTCATTAAATTTAACTGCTGATGAGCAAACTACAGAAACTCAGATGCCCAGGTTAAAGGTCTGGTGGGATCGTAGACTCACTTCAAAAGAAATGTGGAAATTCTTCCAGTGCACCTTCCCACATGAAGTCTAAATTGGTGTCCTGAGTAACTTATCTTTCTTCTACTGACTATATCAGAAATCTAAGGTAGCTATACTACTGATTTAGGCATCTTAGTTAAGCATCTAGAGTTGATGATATTAATGTAGGCAGAATATTTCTGATCAAGACAAACAAGCAAGGAATAACTTTAACTTCTCTTGGATGCCTAAAATACTTTTTTTCTGGTTAATTCAATTTCAGCATTAAAGTTTCAGGTGTGCTATTTTTGTATCCTGCTAGCTTTACCTTATTAGCTTTATTCACGTGTACTGCGAAGTGTCAAGTTTTACAGCACAGCAGTGACCACACCGTATTTCAAAGGAGAAGATTGTAATTAAAACAGCATGCGTCACTTAAACATAGATGCATTGCACAAGTAAACTGTTTCTTTGCAGAAGGCATAAAGATTTCCCATTTAGACATCGCAGAGTTTTTTGGCATCTCATTGCAACACGATTTCGTGTTGAAGAGTGGTCTTCCCTTTCTTTTCTTACTCTGCCATGACTGCATTATGGCTTTGTGTTGCTTTGGTAGTCGTGTCCAGATTTAAAACCAATGGGCATTTTGCCGTTCAGAACACACAAGGTTTTGGGTGTTCAAAGGTGATGTCCTGTGTTCATGCACAACTGTTCCACACAACTTCATTTCTAAACAGATGAAGTTTGAAAAGTTAAAAACTGTTTTTATTTCTTTTTCGTTTTATATCAATGAGATTAGGACTTATCGAGAGCATTAAGTGCCCAGGACATGCAGCGTACACCAGGATCTTGCAAACTGACAGGTGACACAAAGATCAATCGGTAAAGATCAGATTAAATGATTGGAGTCTTGCAAAGCAGCAGTGCCATTGCCTTAAGCTTCCTTGAAGCTGTTTTTGGCCTACTTGTTTTCTGGCATGACCAGTTAGCCTCTTGGGGGTCCTTTCTGTCTTCAGCCCTGTTCATCTTACTCTGCTAACTGGTTAAAAAGGCACACAGTTTTGAATTTGTCTCTTTTTCACCATGGAGACTTCTCCTTAAACGGAGGAGAGGTACATAGTTCATATGCGAGGTCAGGACAGACATGGTCCCAAAGAGTCATCAGATGGTGAATTTATTATCACCGCAGTTCTACAACGAACTTTATCTGGATGCAGACGCAGTACGTAAGAAGTTTATAATCGGTTCCACCAGCAGACCTTGAAGCTAGCCGGGCCCAGCACATAATCATGGTTCCCAGACTGACAACACATTCAAAGTGTCTTTTTGAGAGGTTGTAAACTTTTTGCTTACAGTTGTTCACACCAGTTGCTCACAATTGGTCACAACAGTTACCAATCGGGAAGAATCCACCAAGAGGTAGCTTTATTTTTACATTCTGTAGCAAAGTGTAGCGAAAGTCTTCTATGTCTTCATGAGATAAATCTCATTTTGAGACTTCTAATGATCTCCAAATGAGATATCTCTTAATCATTTCTCACACAGAGCTCCCAAATGACAGTCTGTGGGCCTGACCCAAGGCCTGGTGGAGTCAATGAGGTTTTTACCATAAACTTCAACAGATTTAGCATCAGAACATCACGAGGTCATTATAAATAAAGCTATAAATTCCAGTCTGTAAGAATACAGCTCACCACCTCCATGTGCAGCACAAATGTAAAAAACGTATTTTAAATGTAATTAGATTAAGTTGAATTAAGCCAGATGTGGCTTTTTTATTCCCCAAGTCAAAAGGGGTGCAAGCCCACACTTTGTATTTTTTACCTTATTCTCCTGGCTTAGCTGAAAGTCTGCATTCTCCCGTCTCTTGGCTGAAGCTGCACCCTGTGTAGAGCAGAGTGTCAGATCCAGCAATGATAAACCAGCCAGCATCTCATTGTGTGCTCAAGTGCTGAAGTGATCCTTCAAGGCAGAGGTCCTGAGTTTCAATCCCTCTTCTAAAATTGATGGTACATTTTATCAGATCACACTTTAATGTGGAATACAGAAAGTTGCTTTTATTTTCGTTTTTTTTGGATTGGATAGTCGCCTTAGTTGTAAACATCTATATTTTGCTCAAGAGAGGTGCTTAAGACTTTTTCGGGCTCTAATTCCAAATGCCCTGAAAGCCTAATCACAGATTCTTGCATAATAACAAGACATTATATTAAGCATTGTTTCTACATTAGAGGCTGTAGGCCATTTAACTGTATTAAGAAAACACAAATATATGTGCTACAAATTTTACTTCAGCAGAGATCACCTTAATGAGTATTACGGTAATATTCTCTTTGTGTTTAAAATGATGCATTATAATCCCATAAGTACTGTACTTCTGTCAATCTGTGAATTATTAATAAGGTGATAATCATGTTAATGAAGCTGCCTCATTAGGTCTTGATGGATCTTGTGAACATGCCAGTTAAATGTCTGTTGATGTAGAGGGGAAAGTACTTTTTTGTGTTCCGAAGGATACTAGAGAAGTTAAAATTTTCCTAATGGAGTTTATTGTGACTCTTTCTAGATTTTTTTTTTAACTGATTTTCAAGTTAGATATTGTGATTGCCCAATCAAACTCCTGCTTGTCTGTTTTACATGATTTTGTGACACTTGAAGGAGTGATGGCACAACATAATTAATGAGTTATTGTAAAATGAACCCTGTTGAAAGTTAACCATAAATTAGTGACTCAATATGTTAATCAGTAAGATGACCACTTGAGGCAAATCTCTCTTAAAGCAACAGCAACAATAAACCAATAAAAACCACAGAATGCAGCTGCATATTTCCATTGTCCTAGATATTTCTTCAAGTGTGTCAATGTTCTGGGATGTCAAAGAAGTACAGAGGGAAAGAAATATGTCCCTGCAACTCAGAAACAACAAATAGCATAAAGACTGAGTCATCTTAGTTTGATAAACAAAAAATCTGTCATCCATCTCTCTCGAATCTTAATGCAAAACATACAACCCACATTGGCATATTTTTTTATTTACAAAAATAAGGCTGTTTGTTCGTTTGTTTCTTTTTTGGCATTTTGCATCTTTAATGCTGAGTTCTCCCCAGTAGCGGAAAATACACAGAACAAAAATCTGTTTCTGTACTGTTTTCAGCCCAGTTTCCAAACCTTGGAGATGTGTGCGGCTTGGATTTCAGCTTCGAATACCTGCTATCTGAAGTCTGGGGTACTTAACTCAAAGACACTGAACTTCAAGAAATCCATTACAAAACTTGTAAGAACTAAGTAGCTTTCATCAGCTTGAGCTTTCAATATGTTGTGATAGAGTTTATTTTTTATTTCATTATTCTCACAGCTTTATCCCCGGCCTCTTGGAACAGTAATAATTAGACCGTGTTTGAGGTTGCAGACAGGACATGCTGAGAAACAAGTATTATTCGGAGTGTGGCAAGTTTGAATAGGTTTTGCTGCTGGTTCTTTGCACACTGTGGCTTTTGTACATTGGTGGATAAAGTATGAGACGGACATTTTGTGGCCTAGTTAGACTCATGCCAACATTGGTATAATCTGAAGAAGCAGGACATGTTCTTGTCTTGAAGCAAAAGAACCAGGACATCATGGTAGGCTGAAAACTTGTGTGATGTTGACACACTGCAGAAGAGGGGTGATCTGATCTTGGCGACAGTGCCTGAAATTCTTATTTCATAGAAATAAAGAAATAAAAATCTTAATTGTAATAAAAAATTGCAGTAAAATCTTACTAGTAAAACAGAATTTCTAATACTATGTGTTGAAAAGATTGAGCTGTCCTAATATTTTCACTTTCTTAACTATTGTTGTGTTATAATCGATGTTCAAAATAGGGCACTGTCTGCAACCATGTCAAAAGAACATTTAACATGAAGGAGAGACAGAGTGGAATAGTGGTGTACAGGGTTTCTTCTCTTCCTTCTTCCTTCCTTCTCCTTCCCCACCTTATCAAAGCATCACTACTCCGAAATATTCCCAGTACCATTTCTTAGATCTTGTTTAGAGCACTGTGATTAATAACATTGATAAAATGATAGTAAGAAATTGATCTGGTTAAAGTTGAGAGGAAATTTTCTGCTTTTTTTTATTAGCTTTTTGATGATGCAAATATGCAGAATGTTCTGCTTTTCATAAAATCAGCATTTTCTGATGGAAAATTGTTTCAATTTTGATCACATTTTTGCTAGGTGGTTACAGGTAATCCTCTCTCTCAGTCAGTGACTTGCTGCATGCTGATTAATTCTCTGGCAGAAAGGCCTGATTTTTCTTCACCAAATAATTTATTGAGCTCTTTATGAAATGTCTTTGAAGACTTTGCCGTAGGAAAAAAATGTGAAGTCAGTTGCAGCCTAGGAATCTCTAACTAATGAATAATACTAGTCTGATTACTGTCAAACTAATTCAAGTGCTGCAACTAGCTAGCTGAAATAATTTTTACTTCTTCAGGTACAAAGTATATTTAAAATCCATAGAGAGTTTCTAATAATACCAAACGTCAGTGTCATACCTGTAGAACGTGAATCTCTAACAAAACCTTGAAATGAGCAATTAAAAGAACTATGATTTGGACTTACAGTTATTGCAATGAAATTTTATTTTTGTTTTCTGAAGTTAATATTTTCATGTGCACTCTCATACACGCAATATTCATTTTCATATAGAAGCTTCCCTTAAAAAAAATAATTTAGGAAATTGATTTAGGACACAGCAGTAGGCCAGGCTTTTTTAGGACTGGATGATTCATGGGAGAGCTTCTTCCTCCACATCGCTGCCAGGACAGGTCTGATGGAACCAGCTCCTATGCACTGCCCGGGCTGTGGTTGCTGCTGAAGCAGTCCCTGAAGAGTAACTACCTGGAGCAACGAAGTTTCACAAAACGCTCCACACAATTCCGAGCTGTATTAGCTATTTGGTGACAGCCAGCCAAACGTCATGTAAAACACCCATCGATACCCTTTTATCTGTTTGGGGGCTGCTTTCCATAACTAAGGCTCCAAGCTAGGAGACTTCTAAGCATTATTAGTGTGTTCTCAGTGTAGTATTTAATATGTGATTTTTTCTTTCTGTTTATTATTGTTTATAATTTTTTTTCCCCACAGCCATAGCCACATTTCAAGAGTAAATGAAAGTTCAGCTCATATATTCAGTGCTTTAAGCTGAAGTCCATAATGCCTGTTACACAACTTCCCACCATATATACTGGAACTCTGCAGAACAGTAATTTGCACAGCATCCCGTTGCAAATTAGTACTAAATCCACCTAAAATATATCACCTCATCAGTGAAAGTGCTGATCCAGTAAAACTGCTACTAAATCTTATTTGCTGTAATTAGTGATATTAGTGCCTTGTCAAAAGGCACTCAGTTACAGGGACCGTTGGAATCCAGTGAACTGCCAGCTGGCAGCTCTCTTGTGCGACTAGGAGTTGGTAAAGCCTTCTTCCACAGCCATTTCTTATCGTTTGGTATTGTTATTTTTTTAAAAGGAGGCTCCCTGGTAAGTTAGAAAGAGAAGATGTGTTTATAAAGAAAGGCGGATGGCTGAGGTGCATTATTCATGTCTTTCTGTCCTTTCCTCATTAATCACATGCTGAGGGACACATTTATCTTTGGAAGTGAAGTTCTGCATTACTATTTTGGCTAGTTCATAATACAGTTATAATCAAAAAGGAATTTAATGTGTGAAATATGCAATTTAAAAGCTATAAAGAAGTTAAAAGTTGACTACACTGCAAAGAATCCCTTCTAAAAATGCAGACAGATAATTTTATACTTACCAGAAGAAGGTGTTTGGACCTTAACTTCCAAATCAGATGGTTCGGGTCTATGAAATCTCTCAAAAATAAAAGAAAAAAAAAAAAAGATTTACAGCGCTCAGGGATAATTTTTATTTTCATTATGTAACTTGCTCAGCTCAGTTATGTTTAAATACCATTCTGTATTTCACATTATGTAATTATATAATCTCATTAGGTGTGCTTTGCAGAATACCTGGACTTCTTTGTTGCTATTGATCATTTTAGATAGGACATTTTGAAATGTGTAAGCATGTCTTGTTTTAAAGTATGTATTATGAATGTAAATTAATTTCTGTGGGAAATCTAGAGAGGACCTTGGATCTCATGTGGGGAGGGGTCTCAGACAGCGAAAATCTTAAGTAAAAGGGGTAGGAGAAAAATTAATTGGTTCCAATGGTCTGCCTTTTCCCCAAGAAAATTCCCACAGGGAATTCTGTGTACCAAAGAATTGAGAGGCTGAACCATCATTATTTGCAATTCTTTATTATCCTCCTCCACATAAATGTGAGGTCTTGTCCTGGAAAGAGAAGCACTACTTTTTTCATTCTGAACTAATTAGCTGGCCATAATTATCATTTCAGAATTAGCATGTCATGCTGCAGAGGATCATACTTTTTAAGACACTTTGTTGTATCTTGAGGTACCTTTTCTATCTTCACATATTTGAGCTGCCATTGAAAGTTTCAGAATAGAATACGGACATCTGAACTTGCTTTAACTGAGATTGTGTGGATATTGGAAGTTCTCAAAACACAGCCATTAATACTCAACTATTTATTTTACCTTTTCGACAATAAATTGAACTCTGCCTTTATCCCAGAAAGGGGTGAAGAATTTGTCTGTTAATTTTGGGGCCCCAGTGTGCTGGTGTGCAGCCTAAGATATCTTAAAAGAGACTGACATAAAGAAAATACTGCTTTTTACATCTGGATTGCCCTGAGGGTACTTCAAGTTGGGCATCCAACATCAACAGCCCCTCTAGAGAAGGTTGGTCCCAGTACCTACCAAAGCCATCCTTTGCCTGCTTCCTCTCAATTTCACTAAAGCTGGGTTCAATTTGAGAATACAAATGCTAGGATAGCAATAATTTCTCTTGCCTTGGCTCTATGGGCTAATGTATTGTAGAGGGAGTTTTCTGATAACTTTGCCTTGAGTTCTATGATCAAAGTTTCACGGTTTCAGAGAAACAACTTCTAGTCATTGAGGGTAAACCATGTGAACAACTTGAAATCATTGAGATTTATATTAAAAAGAGAAGCGAGAAGGTGGCCATTTAACTCATTTTCTTTGAAAACAGGGGTGTTAGGGTTCTGAAAAATAGCTGTGAATGCTGGATAGTTGATGTGATTAATCATGAAGTCAACAATAACATGCTGTTTGTTCTATTATGAAAAGTAGGAGTCCATTTTTGTTGATTTTTTTGTTCATACAATTCTTTACTTGCCTACATTTATGTTTTAATTTTTGACAGTGTCTGGAGTCAGAAAATGCATTCCATATTAGACCTTACATAAATATTCTTTACAAAAGGTAAGATTCTAGGCTTTTCATTGGATGCATTTCAGTCTACTCGGTCAAAAAGACAACAAAAAATAAACTGGTTTATGTACTGCAATTTGGATTCCCACAACTAAGTTCAGTACAGATTATGCTGAGCTGCATCTTCCTGTGATTTCTGTAGTCTGTCTCACACTGGGTTTCTTTAGTTTTCTTTTGGAGCTGCTTGGCAGAAGCATCCCCATTCAGAGATAATCTGCAAACTACCATTCATGTTCGTGGCTCAGATCCAAACCACAGTTAATCTGTGTGGATGAAATTAAGATGCCCTGTGTACGGCTACAATTACTGTTACCTATTACCCCCCTGTTAGTACTATTGTTGGGAATTTGTTTTCAGTAGGAGAAACTGATGATTAATTAGGATGCTTTTATGACATTCTGTAAAAGTGCCATGCTGCCCTGAGCGCTAACTAAGCTAAACAACAAGGATGTATGTATGTGGGGTTTTTTTCAATGTTTCTTATCCTTTTCACACAATTTCTTTCCAAGCCAGGCCTGCACTCAGATTAATACTAAAATACTTTCAGCTTTTGAACTGTTTTCTCTTTTGGACAGAAAGATATGCTTTGCTTCCTTTTCCTGAATTCTAAATGGAATGGAAATGGTTAAACTTGTACATTTCAGCAAAGATAATCTTAGTTTCTATCCCAGTAATGAAAGGAGTGGTAGCAGACTATCTCAGCATTGGCTTATTAACCTTCATTTTGTATTAAGTGCATAACAGATGATAAAAATAACCCCAAAACACCGTGTCCATATGATGAGAGCGAAGGCCATGGAGGGTCTGCAGGTGAAAGGAGGACATGTGGAAGCTCCCTTTAGCCTGCGAGCGGAGCAGGAGGAGGAATGCCTACATGCCACGTCCTGGCACGTGCTTCACCATGGCATAGCAGAAGAAACTTCAATTCTTCTCACCCCATGTGTGCATAATTTTCATTCATTTGAATGAGAGCTATATCAGCTCAGGGAGAAGCGAGTAGACCCCTTTAGGCTGTAAGAGACACAATTACCTTTCTGACAGCAATGAAATGGAATTTTTCATGCAGAAAAGATGTAACTGAGAGAAGAAATTTAAGAAAATGTGTGCTTAAAAGCATGCTGTCCAATAAAATCTGGAATTTGCAAGAGGAATATACTGAAATTTGTGCATGTATATGACCACATTCTTCAACATTTGTTGCTACAACTGGATACAGTTTAGGCATACATAAACTCACTAAGTTTATTACTTCTTTAATACCACCTAAAAGACATGCTAGCTGTTTTCTAAGATTCTACTAAATTTACTCTAAAATACAGGAAAGCAACAGAAATTTATTTAACACTAAAATAGTGAAAAATATTTGTATTATCCAAAAATAAAACCAAATATTCTTTTATACTATCGCTTAACCCTAAATCCATTCTAGGCAATATTTTTTATTTAAGTCAGGTAAAGATTTCACATTTTTGTGACTTCAAATTTTATTTGTTTTTCATTCAAATTTTCTGAACCATGAAACTTTCACGCAGTAGGATTTTTTTTCCCAGGAATGTGAATACTTTTGTAAGATATTTTAGAAATGCAAAAATGCAAAGACTTGGCAGCTCTTAGAAAAGCACCAAAATAGTTATTCCAAAGTAGTTCTGAGTTCCTAATTCAGTAAATGTTTCACATCCAAGATCTCTTCCAGAAGAATCTTTATAATCCACTATATGGATTAAGATTAAAATTGATTAAACAAAATCAGGAAAAAGAACTCTAATTCTGCAATTGACACGTCCATACAACTTCTTTACCTGTGGTGGTTGTCATGGAACAATTTGATTGTATCATGCAGTAAAGAGAAGCCTTCTGCCAAAAAAAGTAAAAAGAAACATATTTTCCTAGGAATGTAATTTGGGATCTTCTGATAGACCCGAGTTTTCTATTCTGTCATCTATTTCCTTCAGCACAGCCAAGTGTGGGCCATCCAGAACACACTCTTGTGTAACAGACAGGGAAGAAAATAGTACTGAGCAAAATGGAGCAATGAAGATTATTCTGGGGAAGAGATGCGCTCTTGCCTTTTGGTATTAGCTGTGTAGTTCCGTAATGGCATCCGCTGTTGGATTCAGACAAGGTTACAAGCATCTTTGTATCACTTTGGCATGGTGATCTCTATTAGAAGACAAATAAAGGATGCTTTTTGATTTAAGAAGAAGTTATGGGATACAGTGCTTCTGGCCTAGGTATTGGCCTAAATCAATACTACAGTTGAGAGCTTCCTGACTTTTGCAGGTGTTTGAAATTAGAGGCAGGACTCTACTTCTTGGCTTTTTTTCATCAGGACTCTGATAGGAGTGTCGAAAGACAGTTTGAACACAGGCACAACTAAATATGTTGTGGATGAAACTGCCTAAGAACAAGTATCTACTGCCACTTTAGATGCATGCAGACATCCAGCTGCTGCTACAGAAGAGCAGGTCTCTACTAGGTCTCTTATCACGTTTGTGAGTCCAAGGTAGATGCCTCTGAACAATGGCATTAGATAACTACGGTGAGATGCGTGAATAGCACCCTACAAAATATTGTATCGTTGTATTTCAAGCTTAGTGGATGAAGTTTTTCTCCAAATCTTTATGGAAAAATAAAAGTTAAATCCTATGGTCCAAATTTTTCACAATGGTTATAGACGTGCTGCTCAATCTTAAACTATTGTTCAAGATCATTTCTATTTAATTAAGATTGAGTGTTTACTTATATTGACTGAACTCAAGGACATTTAAGTGTCTATTGAAAACTAAATGTGCTCAGCTGTGTTGCAGAATGCTCAAGGAAGCTGCAGGTATTTAGACTGAGGAAGAAGTAGAAGGCAATTTCTAGCTAGATGGACAAATACAGAGAAAGAGGAATGACAAGCAAAGTGTGCTGAAACAGGGATGTGAGCCTAGCAGTCAGAAAACAGGGTATAAAAAGAATTCACAAGACAAGTCTGCTAACATTCAGGTTGATAATGGTTAATTTTTTAGAGGGTCCTGCACCTGGGGAGGAACAACCTCATGCAACAGTACAGGCTTGGGGTGGACCTGCTGGAGAGCAGCTCTGCAGAGAGGGACCTGGTTGTTCTGGTGGACAACAGGTTGACCATGAGCCAGCAGTGTGCCCTGGCTGCCAAGAAAGCCAATGGGATCCTGGGGTGCATCAAGAAGAGTGTGGCCAGCAGGTCAAGGGAGGTTCTCCTTCCCCTCTACTCTGCCCTAGTGAG
>Ga0181612_115982_pt1 | contig 23763 bp, 15 predicted proteins | sample HoacroProtozoa21_FD_119630 | JGI IMG/M metagenome (GOLD analysis project Ga0181612, IMG submission 119630) | Hoatzin crop microbial communities from Cojedes, Venezuel. Combined Assembly of Gp0051906, Gp0051904, Gp0051908
CCCCAAATCCCCACCAAACCCCACCTCCACACACCTTAGTTTCAGTCAAGTAAGCTTGCTGGAGCAAAGTCATTTTATGTGTAAGGGAATCCCTTAATTCACGACAGCTGTCCCAGCCCTGACACCCCGCCCCCTCCATGTACTTAGGGAATGCAACTGTGGTCTCTCTTCTGCTAAAGAGCAGGACTTCACCCCTTCCCTGGTAATCCCAGATGAAGGTTAGAGCAGACAGAAAGTGAATGAGACTGCTGACTTTTTATGGAACCTTGTTCGTGCAATTGCTATCTGCTTTACAGCTGAAACAGATTAAATTTCTAAACAGAAACAACTACCAGACCTTGCTCTTCCCCTGCAGAGTGACCACACCATGTAACATTCTGGTTTCCCCTTTTAATGCCAAATTTCTTCTTTTCTGGGATCTCATCACCTGGCGATGAAACAGGGTCTCCAGAGGTTCCTGAATGATGCTGAGTTCAGTGGATCTGCAGCATACAGAACAGAGATAACAGATGGTGCTTTTGCATTAGTGTGATAGTACAAATCAGATAGACACTTCAAAGACAATGTCCCAAAGCTCCCCAAATTTGGTTCACCCTGCAGAGGGGAGCAGGGGCATGTGAACTGGAGTGATTGGGTAACTTCTGAAGTATTACTCCATCTGCCTGAGGAAAATATCTCCCTTATAGCAAGGGTATTACCAGTAGTTGCAAAAACCAGGTGGCAGAGGAAGAGGGGGTAGGTATGGATACGGAACGGACCATGGTCTTCGTTCAGGTTCACGTGCTAGCTGAAGAGGGAAGGGAGATTTCCTCTTTTGTGCCTTCTGTGAAGGCATTTTACTCCCTCAGCCTCAATGTTTCACACACACTTGCTCCCTTCTAAACCTCCCAACCTGAATCTTCTCTAAGGACCTTATCTCACTCTCCACCACACCACTGTACATAGGGAAAATTTACTATTTTACAGTAGTTTTACTGGAAGGACAAAGAGCCCCATGTGGAATTACGGAAGAAGGATTGTGTAAAAAAAAAAAACAACTTACAAGAACATGGGGTCCAGCCTGAAGCTTACTGTAGTCTGTGTGAATCTGGAGTAATGTGGTAAGCTGGTGAAGTTAAATGGACAGAAGTCAGAACAAAGAAGAAAGCAGACCTTTTAGCCTCATGAAAAACAGTATGTGCATGTGGATTTATCCAAAGGCATTAAGGAGTGGGTCTAGTCCCCCATTAGTGCAACCAGCTGCCACACGCGCTCACTTCACATGGTAGCAGTCATACGGCCTCAAGACACCTTCACTCTCACATCAAGACAGAGCAGCATCTGCCATTAGCACATTTCAGATCTGATTTTGGACTCTGGTTTGCCCTGCAAGCTCCTGCGTGCCTTTTGGCAGGGGTCTACGTCATTATATACAACTAATCTGCAGCCTTCTCCCTTTGGTTTGGGAAGAACAAGCTTCAACTGTACTCAGCACACACCCTCGCTGGGCTGCAGCTTTTATCCTACATCTGGATCTGCTCACTGAGGAAGTCAAGCACTGTAAATATATTTTTAAAACATCATGACTTGTAAACACTGCAAGAAATTATTACTGTCTCTAAGCGATCAAGAAGAAATATGCCCTTTCATAAATGTGAACCATCTGACCACAGAAAAGAAAAAAAGAACAAACATGGGCAAGAAACCACTGTTGCATACAGTTGGCTTAATCTTAACCACATTACACAGAGACCTGATGCCATTAGGGCTACACTAGGTGTCGATGTGTGTTGACTCCACTTACAGATGTAAGAGGTAGATAATACTAGAGGCTTCCTGGTACATGGCTACACGGGAACGATTAGTTTAATTAATTTCTGGGTCATTATAGGGATCAGTTCTGGTGTTGTGAGCCATTAAGCTAGTTTGGTTTGTCGCAAAAGACTTGGTCATTATTAGCTCAGAGTCAATAAACCACATCACACAACCATAACCAATAGATGAAAAAGAATTTTGAAGGAAAAGAAAGAAAAGAATGGATTTTGATTTCACTTAGATGAATGAATTCCCAGAAACTCGTGGAATTCCCTGATGTAAAATCAAGTTCAAAATTGAGTTGTTTTGCTTTGTCAAGAAGATAAAATGGAGAGCTTGGACTATGCCTTTAAAGAAAGACATTTATATATTAAAATTTATTTACAATATCTTGCTCTCCTGAGATTTTCTCCCCATTTATAACCTTGAAATATCTATGTTTGGAGGGGAATAGAAGGATTTTGCACATCTGCCTAAAAGCAGCCTTTGATAGTACTTCAGGTCAATCATCATTCACAAAAATATTTACCCTCTGTTCTAAGATAAAGTGATGCTCCATTTAAAACCAGTATTTTCATTTAGGACACACCACTGGAGATGTCTGACATTTATTCTCTGTGGTTTTAGCATTAACCTAGTGTGTAGCCTGGACCAAATGTCACCCATGAGGATGTGAATACCTTGAAGTGAGCATCCCCATTGCCCCATGCATGTTGTGCAAGTGTGTTATCATTGCAGGTGTGCTTGTGAGCACTGTTAGCATCAGACCATCCCACCCTGGGCTATAACACTCCTCATGGATAAATCCCAGTGTAACAGAGCTGGTGGCAGACTTTAGGGACCCCTCAAGAGACAGGTTGTTGAAGGATATATAGATGGACCAAGTCCATACAATAGGTATTTCCAAATCGTAGATTGAAATATGTACTTAGGTAAAATAAGCTTTTTTGCTAGTGATCCTTCAAGAAAGTTCCGAGATGGCTTTAGATTACTAATTGGCAAATATTGAAGTACATTTCATGTAGGACTCCAAAAGGTATGTAAAAAGACACATAGTAGGTAAATGCATGCTCTGCTGAGATCAAATATAATTAGTTTGCATGGCACCATTCAGTAAAGCAAAGAGCAGGTTATAAAATCATAGTTATATGTATTAACTCTCAGGCTATGTGCATACAAAACCTTATGCATGCAGGTTAACAAGTTATAGAAAGCTCTTTTTTCAAGTCCAAGCAGGACAGGGGACTAGTGAAACCGGTTTTCATCTCAGAGTCTGAACCTGTGTTTGACTACTCATCCAAGCAAGGTGAGGAGGAGTCATATGGTCTCACCCTTGTGAATGTAATAAAACCCATGAATGTTACAAAACAGTGAAATGCACCTTGATGTAACATTCTGCCTCTGCTTGAAATTTCAAAGGAAGCTTTTGGTGAAAGAATAAGATGTTGTGCTGACTACAGTACCTGAGCGCTCAGTATGTCTCTGAGTCCATGGTATCTGTGCAGCAAGTCAGAGGCTGAGATCTTCAAAGGGTATGGGCAGGGGTTACTGCAGGGTTACCCTCAGCATGAACCTGTGGGCACTCAGTTATTTCACAGTAATTGCCTGTTTCTAGGTGCTACAGCATTTCCTGCATATAAGAAAGTTCACTTCTTAACTGAGGTATTGCTCATTTACTGGGTAGCTAGTAAGGAGCAGCTCTTAGATGTAGCCAAAGAGCTGCGACTTCAGTGCCTCATTTTCACTGCAGTGACTTGTTCAGATCCTTGTTCTGTAAGAAAGTTACAGTTCCAACAGCAGTTTGCAATCATTGATAACTGGTAATGGTGCTTCTCTGAGCTTCTCTGAAAATCCTAGCCAAAATCATTTTCTCCTTTGGATATCAACTATCCCATTCATTTACAGTATAAGCCTGGAAGATGGAAACACTAAGAAAAGTCACTCCACTAGTTTGGGGGTTGACTTTTTTTTCTGTAAAATATTACGTCTGTGACTGCAGCAGTTCATTTTAGAGTTGTGACATTTGGCAAGCCCCCAGAAGACCCAAGCATTCACTAACAGGACAAGCCAAATGCCCAGCAAGGGGACTGAGAGTGTGACACTCTGAACCCACTTCTTCAGGCTAAATCTTTGCAAAGAGGAAAAATGTGATAGCTTAGAAGAGATGCAGATAGAAACCTCCAACCCTGCTGACATCTGCTCCTGTTCCTGTTTCAGCTCTTCTCAAGTTAGTGGCTGCTTTTTAATGAATGTCGATGGCTAGTGTGAGAAGCACTGTCAGCATGGAGTAAAGATTGTGATTAAGAACACAGATTTTTTTCCAAATTATCTGTAAAAAATACTGGAGCATCATTACTAACCTCCAAAGGCTTTAGGTGACTTAATCTCTAACACCATTTATAGACTGTTTTGCTACTGCTACCCAAAGGATGACAGTGACAGCAAGACATGATGACAAATTTTGCTCTGTGGTCACTCGTGGTGGAATTCTTTGTCTCTACTTTTCACCATCTAAGAAAGGTGAAATTATCACTGCTGTGGATTTTATCCTGTTAAAGTTGCAACAGAAATGTTGAGTGAGTGGAGACAGACGTTCAGGCCTGGGCACAATAAGGACTTTTTATCAGATGTTTCAGAGAGCCAACCAGTGCATGAAACTGAACTATGCCATGAGGCAGAGCAACAGCTCTGTTGCCTTGCAGGTGTATCTATGACGGTGTAATGCATATCTGTGCTTCCAAACAGTCACATGAATTGGTCTTGTGTGAATTTTAATGTTTTGCTTCTTCTCCTTCCCTCTAAAAGATTAATTATGATCTCACCTCCTCTCATTCATTAAATCAAATCTTGTTCTTAACACAATGAAGAGTATTCCCCACTGGATACACTTGCTCTTGTGCTGAGACCTTGTCAGCTCAGTTTCAGCCTAAAGCAAAATTTTCTGGCTGGGTTTATAAGCTCTTCAATATTAAGGGATTACAATGGAAATTGCAATTTTGCCTCAACTCTGAAAGCCTGCCTCCTCTGCAATGAGACGTTCAGTACCCTACCAGACTAGCGCACATGCCCTCGGGCACTATGAAATGACCACTTCCCTCTGTGACAGCCAAACCTCATGACTCGACACAACTGCGTGGAACGTTGCTCTACTGATTTGTTTTTGTAGGAGAATAATTAATTCACAGTGACTGACATTGTTTTATTTCCACCCCATCACTGACATCTTGTCTGAGTTACATCATATCCCACAAATTGCGTATCTTTTTTGGCTGCTGATGCTCTCTATTCCCACTTCTTTAGTATGATACTCATTATAATCTGCTCTCTTATACTAAGGCCAAGACTCCTGCTGTGTCTCCAGGTAATGTATTCTTTTACTGAGTGATTCATTGGAGAGGAGAGAGGAAAGAGAGAAGGAAAAGCTTTGAGCAGAAAAATGTCCAAGTTTCATGATTTCTGAGTCTCTGAAATAGTTCCAAAATTCCTTGGTGTTCTGGAGGTCTTTCCCTACATGATGAAAGCACTGGGTTTTTCTATTGTTTGCTTTATTTTACAGTATTATATGATTCTCATATATTCTGAGTTGTGTTGATTTGTGACTAGTTTTTCATCATTACCCTGGGAGGAATTTTCTCTGGAAACACAGGAAAGGAACAACGCACTGAAGTGAGACACTGCAAATGAGCAACTGCCACAGACGATGGATTCCGTTATTTACCCAGTTCTTGCAGAGTACTGCAGCATCTGATCACCTCCCAAAAATATAAAGTGAAAATAAAAGCATCTTTCTCCCCCTGCCTTCTCTTCCCATCTACCTCCTGCATCAGCTCTGCAGGTTATCACACAGTGAGGAAGAGCCACAGTCTTCCCCAGCCAGAGAAGTAGACTCTGTGATTAAAGAGGTAACCATGGACGCAAAACACGTCAGCTCAATTCTGTCCTCCAACACATATTTTCTGGAGTGAACTACCTATTACAGAGCATATAAAGTCCGTTGATTTGTAATGAAACCAATAGAAGTTGTAGATTTAAATCTTGTTAGGAAACAAGATTCCAGTCTCTCCCCGTCTCAGATGCAATCTGTGAAATGAGAATATTAGCATCTCCCAACCTCACAGGCAATAATTGATCCATACAGATACAGAAAGCACTCAGATTCTGATGCCATGGGAGCTGTTGAACTGTCTAAGAATGATGACTCCATCTTTTTACTCCGGGGTTATTCTTGATTTCCAGAGATATAAATGAGACCAATTTCTCACCATTCGTATTTGGGAACACCTTCACAAAAACAATGATTCCTTGAGCACTAGAATTCAGGGACCTAATTTCCTATGGCTTTGCATCTCTATGTGAGGAGTCCCTCTGCATCCTCTAATAAGCACTGAATTCATGACACAGCCATTCTTTTAACTGGGCACTAATAGGATTTCTCTTCTTTACCCAGCCGCCTACATTCATGAAATGTGTTGGCTTATTCTCCCTACCTGCCTGTCTAACCAGCCACCAAGGCTCGTTTCCACTAAGAAATTTCCTTCACTAATTTAAAACATTCGTATCCTCAGCTGCTGTAGCAGAAAGGGTATAAAGCCTAATACAATTAGTTTCAAGCCAGCTTTACTTACATCGGAAAAAAATTACACTTTGCTTTCAGATCTGATCTCATTTCAAATTCTGTTTGTATATCCCTGGAACTATACTGACATCAAATCAGCATAAGTTAACTGAGAATTAGTTAATGGAAATGTAATCTATATCACTTAAAATTTTGTTTATCAAAATCTTGGCTTCACTATACAGTGTAAGGGGTAGACATAGAGTATTCTCACTGCAGCTGGTAGCACTACTCCTGATGTGCTAGTATAACTAAAAGCAAATCTGCAAATATATCTATATCTAGGGAAAGTGGATAAAATCCTGGTTTCAACTTTGTAGTTGAATGTATAGGGCAATAATTTCACCATGAGTTTTCTCTGGAGCAAGAAAGAGTGATTCCACCAGCTTAGAAGGGTGTTTTCATGTCCTGTATTGTTCCATAAAGGAAAAGAAGGCAGCAAAAGCTAATTTTCATTGGAATTGGCTTGACCAGATTTATAAAGGCTTGTAATCAATAAGCACTAACTTCAAATCATGTATACAAGCCCAGTTTTGAATAACAAGCTTCTGGTGCATTTTGAATTTTTTACCCGTTCTTTTGCTTCAAAAGTTAACGGGCCTTTTTTGGAGTGTACATAGAACGATGTCTTTTGGACAGCTTTCACATTAGGTGTCATTTTAAGAAGCTGAGTTTCTTATTCTTGGCTACTCACACTAAAGCTGCAGTTCTTACGAGCACATTTTAATGTATGAATTTATATCCAGAACAAAAAATCTAAGGTTAGCCCATCATCAGAAATCCTTATGAGTTTGATTTTTTACTGTTTCCGTCATGTAAGATTATGGTTTCAGTAGAAAAATAAAGCAAGGTTTTCCTTTATTTCCTTTTTTTTTCCCCCGTTTTCTGTTTATTTTTGGAATAGCAAATGCTTGTGGGTTTTTTTTTATTTTTTAAACCAACAAGCATTTGTTGTATATTATAAATTGGAATGGAATGTGCCTTTTTCCACAAATGTGTTAACCTGCTAGCCAGATGTGTAGTTTGGCACACTGACTGAATGCTGCTTCTCTCATGTAAAGACCCACAAGACATTTTGGGTCTGATCTGTGTTACATAGGAGGGCAAAATTCCTGCAATATCAACCAGGACCAGATAAGCGTTCCTTTCCTTTCCTCCACAGTTTTTTCAGAGCATTGAGAAAACCCTATAAACTCTAAATTATTTATGTGAAAGTATTGAAGTAACTATTGAAGATACTCAAGTCAGGAAATTTTCACTAGCATAAAGTAGCCAAAAAAGAATCATCTGTTTCTTCTCACCGATATTCAGAGATCTGCTACTTATTCACAAGATGATGAGATGACATGCCAGTAGTGCACCATTTGCCAGAATGTATGTATGTGTTTATCAAGGCATCATGAATCTATAACTCTCCAGAAGAATTTTTTTTCCAATGAAAAATCGTGAAAAGGCATCAATTCCTCCACCTTCAAGAAATTATATTTTCTTTTGAAAAAGCATTTTGATGGAAAATTCCTACTCAGCTCTTCTTTGCACGAATTCTTACAGGAGCAGAAAGAGAAATGTGTATTCTCTGCTTCTTGGTGGGTGATAGCATCCCTTGAGGGCAGAACCTCTTTGCAGCTTATCTTGCACAGAGCTACACAGACCTCCAGGGACTGTGCACCAGCATATAGCTCTATATGTGTCATGGTCCTTGCAGGATCAAGGTCTTACCTGGTATTTTGGAGTTTTCATTTACATAAGCATCTCCAAGTATTTTGCTCCATTTAGGCCCATGACCTCAGCTGAGGAAAGGGAGCAAAGACAGAATACACACCATGATAGAAAGGAGTTATGTTTTATAAATGTCTCTGTCCATCAACTTAAATTTGTTTGTCTTTTTATTGCCTCCTACAATATAATTCCTTTGCACAGCAAACTTCTTAAGCAATACCTTCAGATTTTAAGCTATTTGGGTATAGTGAGCACTCTGCAATTTTACAGAGTGTTCCACCTCTTTCCTGGAGTCTTGCCACAGCTTTGCAAGTCAAAAGAGATGAGAATGGACCTGGGAATCAATCCAGCTGTGTATTTTAAATCAGAAAATTCTGGAAAGATTTCATCCTGAGGCTACACTCCTCACTCACTATGCTCAGGAAAAAGACTATATGCTGTATCTATGGGGAGAAAACACATTATACAGAAAGCTGGAGTCCAGAAAAAGTTTCCTAAACCCCACCCATCCATAACCCATTTTAAGAGAAATAGCACTCCAGCTGTGAAAAAATACAGCTACTCGAAGGTACTGAAGATCCTCAGGTCCATTTTTGAGAAATCATTTGCTTTGGTTGCTTTCAGATCCTGGGGCTTGCTTTCTTTCCTGTGTGTCTCTCTGTTAATCCTTTAGTCACTTAAACTGAGAAGGAGTTTGCAAGAAGCTTCTTGAATTAAGCCACCTAGAAATATCCATGTACTGTCCTGGCGCAGCTCATTAGGAATTTATCCATCACTGATAGCGGGAAAAGATACTCAGCATTTGATCCAAACATTTGACACTGCAGGAGAGAGCAATGGATGTTGAGTATTTGTATTTACGAGGAAATGAAAACGGAGAAAAGCTGGGCTTTTGGCTTCTGTCCACCACTTTCCTTCACTATAAATGTTTACCCAGGCTTCACTGTATCTCTGCATATTGTATTAGCCTTAGCCTTACATAGCTCTGTTTTCATTATTAACCTACAGAGGAATTACTGGAAAACTCTGATGTGTTCTGTGTCACATAAACCCTCACAGGGCTGCTATGGCAATAGGCTGGACTGCAGCATCCATTTTTTAATGCTCTGGGGAAGGGACTGATACTTCAGAAAGACTAAATAAGTTGTCCCAAACTAAATTACTTTGAGGTCAACATAATCACGTTTATCGCTGCAGAGGTGGTAACAGGAGACTAAACTGTATTTTGGGCTTCACGTTCAGTAACATCCACTTTTCTGCAAAAAACAAAGTCACCTTCATTGTTGATCCTCATTTAGGATTATGAGAGACGTTCAGGGTCCTGTGCAAGTTGATTAATGTCCTCAGCTGCCAGTGAGGCAAATAGGAGTTGAAGATGCTCTGGTTTTCATTTTTGTTAAATGGATTTCTTCCTGGACAGAGCCGTTGGACCGCAATATCCCGTCCTGTGGCAGTGCCAATGGTTGTGATTGCTTTGCAATTAAGGCAAAGCTCCTGAAAACAGCCAGGCTGCACCAGAACAACATACCAGGACTACCTGTTTCCAGTAATGCTCATCGAAAGATGCTCAGGAAAAGTGGCTAAAAATGAGGATCCGTACAGACCCACCTTTCCTAGATACACTCTCCCAGCTGTCATCCAGAGTTTTACTTCTGCTTTGTGAGGGCGATGCTATTCTTTCAAATTTCCAGTCTACTCCATGTTCATGGGACAATGGCATCTCCTTGCAGACAAAGGACAACATTCTCCTTTTTGTTTTGTCCCTCTAACCTGCACTGCACATTTGAATCTTGTCCCATGTACTCAAAAATCTGTCTCTAGCACCAGAAGAACACATAAATAATATTTCCAGCCTTCCAAGCAGAGAAAGGGAATGAAGGACAAAAATGTCCCTTCATTTGTCTTTTGCATGCTGGGCTTTACTGCAGATTTATTAATGTCTGGACAAAATCATTAGCATTCTTTAAAAAGTCTAACTCTCCAGCCAAAACTAAAATTAATTTGATAGATTCTCCTTGACTCTCAGTTATTAGGTGAATGCAGAAAATGTTCATAAACATGAAGGACCTTGACACTGCAATCTGAAAATTGCCCTCGTAATAAATTAAAGATGTTTTATAATATAATTTCTCATTGCAAGTGTTGCCCTGCTCCTTCTCCCAGAGAAGGTTTCTGTATGTGTTTCAAGCTCCCTCACTTTCTCACAGTTGTAAGAACTTTTATGTGACTGAGCTGTGTATTTTGAAATCTTACCATCACCAACTGGCCCAAACAGCAAACCTGAAATAAGAATGTGAGCAGTACTGTTCAGCATCACTTGAAGACTTCATAGTATGCTACAGTTTGGTTCAGATGTTCACAGCTATATTCTAATTAAAAACCGCAGTGGATCTGCTTTCTAAAAAAACTATCATTTACAGTATCATGTTTTATGTCTCTGAGAGAAACTACAAATAGGAACTGAGAAGAGAAAGAAAGAAAAAATGCCTGTGCAGCAAGGACATTTATATATGAAAAGTGGGTCAGAAATCACTTACAAAGATTTCAGCTATCAGAAGTACTGTGTTTTCAGCTGGAAAATTGCGTTTATCAAACAGCTTTTTAATTCTGATGATCTGATTGGAAATCTGACATTGTAAGCTGTGTACGATACCCTTCAGTCTTTCCATTTCCATGCAAATGAGAAGAGAATTTAGCCCACTGAGTGTGATGGAAGTTTGCTTTAATAAGCAATGAAAGTTTGGGTCCAAAATGAAAGACAGATCTGAGGAGGAAAAAGCAGTATCTTTCTAGGCATAGGTATGAGATGTTGTCACTAATGTAATCCTGAGATATATTTTCCTGAATTTAAAACTGTAGAACCAAATTTCACTCTGTAGCCACACACATTTTATTAGATTGTTCCAAAGTCCCTGTAAGTGGAATTTAATTATTTTCTTCTCTCTCTCTCTCTTTATATTATCCTTGGTGATAGTATCCATATGTCTCAAATGTAAGATAGTTTTACAGACTCTATTTTGCCTTTTTATAAATATTTACATTTTCTCACAGTGCTATTTTTTTCCTGTAAGCCACACCATCTCTGTCTCGCTGCTGGTCACACACTTTTGTTGCCTGTAAAACTGTACAACATTTTCACACATAGGGTGAAAGCAATAAAATTATCTTTTTTGCACTTCGAATTAAGTTGCTTCAAGATTTTTTTCAGATTCTAACAGTTGATAAATTACTGTTTTATTTTACACAAACTAAGCATTTTGCCTTATCTGACAATGTCGGGCGCTCAGTGCCACCCTTAATTACTACAAACCATCAGAGATCTATTGACTTAGGTGGAGCTACATCACTCTAACAACTGAGGACCTGGTCTCAAATGTACTGTGAAAATCAAGTTTTCCTGGAAACGCAGTACAATAAACTTACAAGCTATATAGGGAAAATGCAGTCTTTCACTGCTTTTTTACTGCACAGTCCATCCACAAAGCACCCAGCATTATGGCATCCCACAATCTTTCTGTGGCTGGTTTAGAAGCTGAAAGAGACACGTCAAGTAATAGGCTTAAATTTCAACCTGGTCATATCTCAACCACTTTGTCTACATTTTCAATATTTTTTTCCACAGTGAGGACTCGTACTGTGATGCTTTTGTCTCATGGTATTTTAACACAACCACTCTAAAACAAAATTGAAAAACCTATCTAGACAAAAGTTCAACCTGTGTATTTATACATATGGAAAAGTTATTCTTTCTCCAGGCTCTACAGTCTTCAAAGTGACGGAACTAGTTAGTTCAAGTTTCCAGAAATAGGCTTTTCAGGCACACAGAGAGCTCATAAAATGGTAGGTGAAGTTTTGAGCAATGGCAGCAGGGGACTGGGACAAAAGCTGTTAAGCCACCTTGGCTGTTTTCTGTGCTTGTGCTGCCACTGTGATTAACCAGTCAGCTGTACAGAGCTGGGATCCCAAACCCCACATCATCTTGTTTGCTGCAGCAGTGCTTTTAAATCTGCAGAAGAAGTTAGAGACAAAATAGAAAAATCAGTCTGGTAACTTATTGTAGGTGGATGATTAATTGTTCCGAGATTGCAGTCATTATTACAGAGCTTTCATCTCAGGTGACACTAATTAGGTTTTTCATTCTTCTGCACACATACGTAATATCAGAGCTACTTCACTGCAACAGTACTGGGGAGGCCGCATGCAAAGACCCTCCTTTTGTCATTACCAACCAAACAGCCTTAAAACCTACTAATCAAATACATGGTTTATTGAAATAAGGCACTGTCTCAGTTTATGCAGTGTGTAAAGCCCAAGGCCTCTGCTCAGGACAGTTTGCTCGTTGGGTTTAGCAATAGAGTTTGACCAACCACCCATGATAAAGCTATGCCCAGGTATGCCAGTCCACCCCACAGCCACTCCTCCAACTGCAGAGCAGACAAACAGAGGAGATAAATCTGGTGTGGATGCAGCCCAGACAGAATAAACACAAGCACTTTTCTTATCAATGTTTAGGTAAAGTTCAGGCAAAACCAGAAGCCATAGGAGACATCCACTTCTCCCTATGCCCACTGAAGATGAAGAAGACCTGGGGTGGGTTTGTCAGGGATCCAGAGGAGCAGGCGATTAGCACCATGAAGGCTGGGACCCACCAGTTTCAAAATGCCTGGCAGGGGGGGAGTGCAGTCCCTGCTCCAACTTGCAAATTCAAGTACAGTCAGAGGGAGCTGCAGATGAGCCGCATGCCCTAACGGGGACTGGGATGGGGCTGCTCTCTGCCTGCACACCCAGAGGTCTGGAGAGCATGGGGAGTTAAACTGGTTACGCCAGTGATGTGGAATCAGGCTGCTAACGCAGGAAAACAAGGAGGAGGGAGGAGGGCAAAGTAAAGCATGGGAAAGCACATGGGAAATTTGGGAGGAAAAAAAATAAAATGGGCTATAACTGCTTAGTATACACAATTTTTTCTCACCCTGGGAGAACTCTGTTTTTCTGAACGTATCCTACATCATCATGGCACATGGAACAAATTAACTTGCAGCCATGACCTACATTAGGATCAGAAAAGAATGTTCTAGCTAAAACAAAGTTGTGAGCTGATGTTGTCAAAACACTGAGCTGTTGTTTTCTTACAGCCTTTAGGATGATCCCCTGCAGCAAAAGGCTTCAATGTATTCAACAGCAGAGCATGTCTGATAATAGCTTTCAAGCAGTTAAGCCCTCAAATCCCTGGGAAGCATGGCTATCCCTCAGTCATTAGCCTCATTTGATCTTAGGGCACAAGCACAAACGAGCAAAAACAACGAATTGCAGGAGTGGAAACAACATTTCCCAGAAACATCCAGTAGGTGTGAAATATCTGGAGTCCCCACCATAACCACATCAAACTGTTGAGATATACATGTACTTGGCACATCTGTACCAGTTTTGCAATTGCTTTAGCCCTTTTGGATAGTATCCAAAGTAGCAAAAATCTAGTATGATCTCCTCTTCTGCAGAAGAGGCAAAGCAATATTTGTTTGTTCAAGTGGCCCGTGCACATAAATGAGTGACGTGTACAAAAATTGTTGGCAGAATGGGTGGATCCCATTTTTGAACCCATATTTTTCGCAACCTAAAGATACAAACCTAAGAAGGCAGACATGGGTCTCAACCAGGACATTAAGTCCCAAGCCCAGGAGCAAGCGTTGAGTCTTCCCCTTCCCCCTGGCTGGTTTTAGTCTTGGGACATTTTCAGCAGTCTGGCTCCTGCGTTCACTTGCATTCCCTGTGTCCCATATTCAGCCTGTACCCTATATGTGGAAATTAGCCTCTTGTGAAAGTATTTGCAGCACTCTTCCATAACAAAAAGCTCCAGTGTGCTCTCCTTGTCACGCCATTCTCTGAGGCTGTTGAATTAGATACACTAACCCATAAGCAAACAACCTTTGCCAATGAACTTAAATATCAAGTCACAATTAGGAGGCTGCGGTTGACGACGCATAACACTGAAAAGTATGACAAGACCGACAAGACTGAAGGAGTGCCACAAAATATCACCAGACATTATCAACCGCCGTTGGGCCTAGAGCTTTCCCGGGGAAGCCTGCCAAGGAGGCAAGAGACTATGATGTCTGCAACTCGGTGGCGAGTAGCCTCAGACAGTATAAGAGACCCAGAGTTGTCGTATATAAACCTCCGAAGGCTGGTGAAAAGCAGCTAGTGAAAGCAAGTGAAGCAGCAGGGAGAAAACTCTGGAGGCAAATGTTAGCGCATCACCGAACCATATGCAACCCTACAAAGATTATGGCCCTAAATTACTCTCACTTGCACTGGTTCATTAAGAATTTGATAGAGCTCTACTGGTGCCACTGGAAGCCTGTTCAGAGAGCGAAGTGGACTCTGGATTAGGCCCTAGGACTGGAAAATATATTAGGTCATAAAGTACACTATTACATATTTTATAAGGGAACAGCTATCCATGTCTGCTCCACCCGGAGAACATACAAAAACCAGCTGGAAATAAGATCAAGATGTGCATATCCCAGCCTCTCTTTAGCTGCAGCTTCTTCCAGCTACTCCTGAGCTCATGTTAGAAAGACATTTCTATGGCACCCTATCTGTAGGAGGAATCTTAAAACACTGAGAAAACAATTATGTTCAGTGACGTATGTGAGTAAAATAATTATAGCATAAATAAGATATGCTTGACATTATTGTCAATTATTTGAGCTCACATCTGGGTATGCAAATGTGAAAGATAAGAGATGTGTTTGCAGGCATCTTTAATAAGTGCTTCTTATATCAGAACTTTTCAGCCAAGATTTTTATATTTGCTAGCCAAATTTAAAACTATTCTATGAATACAGTCCAAAACAGAGCATCCATTGGTTATACATAAGATTCTTCTGTTAAGGTCTTTGCAGAGCAACAGACAACAGGGATATGCAGTGGGTGGAAGTATTGCTAATGAGACTACTACTTATTCCCAAAACAGATGTTTTTAGACCTGTACTAAATTACCTGCCCCTTGGGCAAAATTCTTCACTCTCACTCCCACAGCTGATATTGATCACGTTCTGTGCTAGATTCATTTGCACGTCTATCACAATGACATCTGCACTTCCAAGAGGTAAAAAGGGATATAGTAATCTGTAGATGGATGGATCCATGGTGTAATTCAGACAATTTTGTATTTAAATTCTTTTCCGTCATGTCTGGGCATTGGACCCAAATGGTGTTCTTTCATCATGATTTTCCGTCTCTTTTAGTCGTATGAACTGGAATATGTGTTGCATTGAACTGGCTACTCGATCATTGAATCTAAATTATCTAACAATTGATAAAGGAATTGGTTTACTTTTCTGGCATATAACCTCGGCTGCCCGGGAATAACAGAGAGGTATTTAATTGTTATAAGGACTTCTGTTTATTTTCCTAAAGATAAATGATAAAAAATACAGAATGCTGTACTTTGCAGAGTGCCCTTGTAAAATATAATGTATCTAAGTGGAAAACTTGCCCAGAGTTTTCCTTAACACACCAAATTATACATGAGTTCTGTTTGGAAAATACTTACTTACAGTGTGCTTAAGGCTGTTTTTAGTACTGCTCACATGGAAACATCACACCACACAAGTCTCCATTGTAACCCATGCAAACCTGATATTGTTCCCCAGGAATGCAGTCTCATGGCCGGTACTGGTGGAGTAATGGATGTCAGTCCGCATGGATAATTGGGAGATTCCTGGGGTTTTAGCTCTCTGGAGTAATGCTAGCCTCAAGTTGCATGTACGACAGATTCTAGTAATTCACTATCTCTGATTATGGCAGAACTACAGAAGTCTATACAAAAGAGATGGCTTTTGGAGACTGGTGTTGCTAATGCATATATATCACACATATCTGTCCTGAAGTTTCAGGTGGAATGCTCCTCCCATCTGATTTTATCCATACAACAGGAAGTAGAACTGAAACAATTGCTTAATCATGACAGAAAAGCCTGAAGGTGATAATGTCTGCCAATTTAAGGTGAAAGTTGACATGATGTAGAGGAATTCCTGGGTGACATAGTGCTATGATGGCAGTTCCCCCTCCGAACACTTAACAGGAAAGCTATTGCCACTGATGAAGAAGGGCACACAGAATACCAGTGATGTTAAGTGTCTGGGCCACAAAGATCGAACCTGTTGAAATTAGTTTTTAGTAAATATGCTAACACAAAGGAAATTCCTTAACACTGGATGACAGCTAGTGTGGTGCCAAGAGTCAGAAGTGGAGCTGAAGTGTGAGTCAGCTGGCCAGCATCAATGCCAGGCAAGGCAATGGAAAGCTGATAAAAACTTCAATTCATAAAGATAATTCATTAAAATAGTAAAATATAGAAATAGAATTAATGTCAGTAATCACAGTTTAATGGAAAACAGGCCTCATCACATAAATCCGATGTCATTCTTTGGTGAGATTATAAGTTTCATTGATAAAGATAACTGCATAGATGCAACACACTTCGAGTTTGGTGAGTCACAGAAATCAGCAGAACACTACATACTGATTATAAAAACGTTATGAAACATCTGTAGAAGAGTGGTTGTTTCTTGCACGATAAGGTTGCAGGCCAACCACAATCAATGGCTGCAAAGCTTCAGAAATCTGACATGCAGGAATCAACATCCAAAACTAAGAGGTTAATCATGGAGAGCAATGTGCATTATTTAGCAAATTTGGGCACTTAAACCAAGATGCATTTTAATCCAGCCAAATGCAAACTTTCACAGCTATCAATGAGGAACATTAGGCCTTGCTTGCAGCAAGGATTATGTGGAAAGCAATGAGTTAGGACAGAGTTAAGCAACGGAATATGAGCACTTATTCTAGGAAAAGTAAAAAAAGAGAAAAACAAGTAAGCAAATTTGACCTTTGGATACACTAAAAGAAGAGAATTGGGGGGGTGGATTTTTACCTCTGCACACAGCACCAGCAAAACTATCCTGTTTTAGCACTTCCATTATTTTAAGGTTGCTGACAATTGGAGTCTAAAATAATTTAGTAAAATGTTTTACGTATTATTTAAGAAATTCAATCAGTTTAACTAGCAAGACAGTGGAAAGGTGATTGATTGCAATGTGTTTGTACACAGAAAAGAAGACAACATCGCGTTATCAAAGGACCCTTTCATCTAAAGGACCAACGCATAACAAGAAGCAAGGTCTGAAATATGAAGCCATACAATTTTAAATGAGCAATTAAGAACATATTTTAATAGGGAAAGTTATAAATTGCTTGTAGAAAATACTGAAGGAATGGTGAATTCTGCAGTTCTCATCATATACAGATCAAAACTAGATGCTAGTTGCTTTTCTGGAAAAATATTTAACCAAATGTATGTTTTCAGGCTAAATATAGGGGTACCCGGCCCTCTTTACACAAAATGTCGAAGTAAATGTTTTTTTCCTTGGCCTTAAACCAAATGAATCTCTGAAGAAACAGAGACTGCTTTTTCTTTAAAAAACTGTATGATGACTTCTGGTTTTCAGCCAGTTGAAAACCTGCTTTAAATTTTTCAGAGGTTCGACTGCTTTTCCCATTATGCCTCGAGTATTTCAAGCAGACCACTATAAATATTGATAAAACATATTTCCAACCAAAAAGGACATTGTTCAGTCAATAATTTCCATTGGCATTCATATATTTTTACGTGCTTGTGACTGGCTTTACAAAGTGCTGGATTTCTCTCAGCATTTCCTGGTGAAAACTGGAACACTTAGTCATTGAAATGTCCATACAATTTTGTTTTGTATTGTTTTTCTTACTTGTATTTAATATTTTGTGAGCAATCAATGAAGTGAATGAGCTTGATGTATGAAGCTGCTGTTTATTCCTATCTTTGCAGCCAGAAAGAGTTACATCAGTGCCATCTGCTAAGTTTTTCATTTCTGTAGCACGATGGGATTATATTAATGTGAAGCAGTTTCTCACTGTAGCACTGTATGTGGTGCCACATTTTCTGCATACCTCCATTGCTACATACATTACCTTAAACAGACAACTACATGGATTTGAGCGAATTTTGGATCCAAAGTGTATGAAAGAAATTTAATTGACCTAATGGGATGGGACCTCCAGGACCAGTTTTTCCCCAGCATTGCTTATAGTACGTTTTAGTCCTTTCCATCATTTTCCCATTATGATGGGAAGACACTGTGCTGCTGGACCACATGGCGCTGATTCACATGGTCTGAACTGCTCAGCATGGCTCACACACATGTAGCGAAAACCTAAAGAAACAACATCCTTTTGTCTCACCAGCAAGGTGAAGACTGGGATTTTTTCGTGATAAGGCCAAATATATTTGGCTTATCTCATTGGGGATTTCCTGGTAAAACAAAGGATGAAGTGGTAATTCCTAATGAAAAGCATACACTCTGCTGCGACCTACAGGCCACAGCCGGTACGCGTCTGCCAAGAAATGCCTTTTTTTTTTTTTTTTGTAAGAGATTTTTCACTCGGTTTTCCTCTCAGTGTTCTGCTGATTGTAATGGAGTTACTCCTGAATTGTTCAATATCAATGAAAGGAGAACTAGGTGCACTCTGTTTCCAAAACTGTGCCCTAACAAGTGCCAACGTGTTGTCCTCCATCCATCTCCCATCCATGCTGGGCATTTACAGCTACCCTCTTTATCTTTCTAGCACTATATTCACAGAGTAAAAAAAAAAAAAATAATCCTGCTCCATACTTTTGCTTAAGGTATATTTGAAACAAGTGCACAGCAAAGTTGCAGTCAGAGATGCACGCTTCATAGCAATCTTCCTCCAAATAAAGTGAAGGACTCAGGGGACTAAATTACATCTGAGGTGTCAGTTTGGAGCAACCTTGGGCACTTTCACTAGATTTTCCCTATCTACCGGCTTTGAGAAGATAGTTTGTCAAAGAGCCAAATCTGTATTTCAACTCCTTTACCATAGACTTGTGATGAAACACTTCTAAGGCTTGGAAACATCTTCTCCTCCACCCTCATGGAGCTCACAGCCCCTTGGATTTGCTGATGACAGTCAAAACTCATTCCACATTCCTGGTCAAAGCATCAGTTGTATTTCTGGGGAAAATCAATCTGGGACCCCAAGGAGCAAGCCACAGGCTTTGCCCAGCTGGCAGTGGTCTGACTCGCCATTGTTCTGCCCTTCACATCGTTTTCCTGTTGGGGGGTGGTCGCAACCATCAAATTACAAAGTAAAAACCAATGTGGCTGATTATGCTCCACAAATAATAAATAATCTTAGAAGACAGTACACACGGGATGTGGAAGCTGTGCTTTTCCAGTCTTTCAAGGCTTGTTTGTCGCTCACATATCCTTTGTGCTTTTGAATATCTCCCTTTGTACAGGAACACTTCATGTGCTGTCAATTATTTGCTTGAATCATACACATTTCCAAATAACTACATGGCCCAGAACCTAATGGTAAGCTCAGAAACCAGAAGCAGTTTGTAAATAATTTACAGATCAACCAGAGAACAGAGCCTTGGAAAGTACTATTTGAACAGCTATAATATACTTAATATTGCAACAAAATGTTGATACTTGGAAATCAATAGGGTCTGACAGGGTAAGTATAACTCTTGCGGTCACAAACAGGAGCTTAACTAACTTCAGAAATATTACCCAGGCTGGATGAAGATGAAAATTGGCCTTTTCCTTTACTGAGGGAAGAAAACAACAATTTCCTGCACCGTGGTTGTGTAGAGATTTCACCTCCCTACTGCCATGCTGCTCTCCTGATAAGAAACTGTTTAATCTCCCTGACCCAGGGAACACTGATTCTGCTGATTCTCTGAAGAAAGTCAAGATGTGCAACATGCCTTCATCTCAGACGTGTCCAGAGCCCTGAACGAAGCTGCGTGACAGGACGTGCACCAGAGCTGCAGCGAGGCATGAGTCAGCCTCCTCCGGCCATAAATCTAAGTCATTGCAAAACTCCCATTTATTCCATCTGATCCTCTCCCTTGATTAATTTTGCAATGGTGTAATTTTAAAAGCACAGTTACGCTCTCTGAAGGAGGTACAGGATCTCTTGGGGAGTCTCGGAACAGTGTTGCCAACTCACACGATTTTTATCTCGAGTCTTATGATTTCTGAGCGCTCTTCAGCTTTGGCTGCCAGAAGCGTACAATGACATGAGAAATTCAGCTAGCTCCTCTCTTAATTTTTATTAATAGTAATTTTCTAGACTTTATGATTGTACCCTAAAGACCCAGAAATCAGAAAGCAAAGGAAAAAGGGGTCAATTTAGTCATTTTAACTGTGATTTTGAAGATTACTGTGTAATTCAAGAAAGCCTGACTCAAGATATTTTTCTATTGAAGTTGGCAGCACTGTTTGATTTCCATCTTCACTAAACTGCCCCTTAATATTATTCTAATTTAACTGGTTATTAAAGAAACGGGGAATACAAACTCCCTGTATCTGGAGGCAGAACAGCAACCTGAGTCATTTTTTTCAGGTACTTGCAAAGGGCTTGCCAGTACTGGATGAGGAACGGGGTCATCAGGATGGTGGGGAGGAGAAGGAAGGGAGATAGGTCCTATTTGGAAAGGCAGAGAAGAAAAAAAGATGAGCTCGCCCTTCCTGAAGGAAGTGCCCCACCACAGAGCCTCCCAGAAGCACAACAACCTCTTTGGCTGCTTCCTCCAGGATGAGACGAGATGGGATGGCAAGAAGCAAAGGTACCTTCTGCAAAGCAGGTCCCCATACACATGGCTGAGTCTGCTTTTCCTCCGATTTCCACAGGACTGCAACTAGACCCAGCTCAGAGTCAAGGAAATACTGTTCTTGGGACAAAGAGGAGTCTTTATTTAACAAGCTTTGAACCCAGAGGAGGAAATTGTACTTATTCTTGCAGTTACCCTGCTTCCAAGCTGGGTTTCTGCTTTGCCCTTCCGGGTGCCAGGGGCTGTGGACACAGTGGGTGCATCCACGGTGTCACTGCTCTTCAAAACACAAAGGCTTGCAAATAAATGGGGAGGTTGATTTCTCAGGCATTCAGAAAGGGTTTTGCTGAAGTCTGTTGTGGCCAAACCATGCTGCTGACAGGGCCAAAATCTCTATGTTATTCATATAGCAGCCAAGCTCCCATAAAGGGGAGGTTTGTTAGGTACCGCCAGTTTTGACCCTGAAGAGACATACGACCATCAGAGCCGCTGTTGCTTTTAAGGGGTAGGCAGGAGGCTGTACACAAGTCACCTTTTCCTCTCTAAGAAGAGCTGCTTTGACAGCAGTTAGGCAATGGGGACCATTGCTCATAAAGGAAGCGCCTTTGCCCAAAAACATCATGGCAGAATAATCTGTGGGTGTATATTCGCTTGCTGAGCTGTAGCACAGTCACTAGCTAGTGGCCACAACATCAGTCCTGTTGTATTTGACATCTTTCTGGAAGTGTTACTTACTGGAAGTATTTAATTAACTGACAGTTTTCACCTTCAGAACAAGCGAAACAAGAAGCAACTGTTTAGCTCTGATGACTTTGGAGAAAACCTCAAAAACATAACCCCGGGCATCCCCTGTAGGCACCAGAGGAAAGTGGAAAGGTTGCTAGACTTTGTATTTTGCTTTCAGATACTGTGGTCATAAAGTCAACCTCCTACTTTTAGAGGACCTGACATTATTTTTGCATAGGAGGTGGCATTAACAGCTTATCTGGGCATTATCTTTGAGTGAAAAATCATTTAGCAGATATTAGCTATCTCTGGGTAGTAATGGGCCAGCGAAGAAAAATGTGTTTTTCTTAAGTGTTCATTACCATTGCGAGTTTCACTTGCTTTAAAACAACTTGCATATTAAGTAGCAATAATGTAAGCCTCATTAGGGGCTGCCCATATGTCTGGCTGTGAAAGGATACACAGCTCTGGTACTGTGAAAAAAACAAAGACTTGTAACTGTAAGCTGTTCCCAATTTTTTCCACTGGTAATCCCACCCTGCCAAGCTCTTCTTCCAGGTGGATGCTCATGCTTTTGCCACTGGGCTGACCTGCAGTCATTACTCCTCTCCTTTATGAATAACTATTCACATATCTTTCCATCTGTCAAGTGGTATATTACTCTGTAAGTACAAAATAGATTACTAGTATGTCCATTACTAGATTGGACTACTAGCGAAATAAAGTGATATTCAAGGAAGATGAGTAAATGTATCAAAATGCAGCACTAAAGCAGCATTCATCCCAGTACAAATGGAGAATTATGCTCAGCTGTACTGAGCTTTGCCCCAGAGAGGAGGAGAGAGAGACCCTGAGAGCTAAGCCTTACAGCTTGATATTACATATAATATTATTGGGAGAAGGGTTATGACAAATTGAACATGTAAATATGCAAATTTGCATTTTTAAATTTGCAAATGTAAATTTACACACAAGGATGTAGATTTCTAAGTGTACTGAATATTCTGGGAATACGGATATTTGGTTCATTCTGAGTGCAAAAATCAAGATTTGGTGTATTAATAGCCCGACTCAAACAAATGATCGAAGAATTTCACCCAAAACTGTAAGAGGTTGTATTTTTCATGCCTCTAAGAAATGAATATTGGTATTTCCTGCAATCTATAATACAAAATAACTTTAATTTCTTCCAAGCATGCATTTTTATGAAGTTAGAGGAATAAAAATTCTGACCTTGAAGCACAAACAGTAATAAACTACAGAATATGTACGACCCAGTTTATCATTATGCCTCAGTTAGATGAGATTAGCTAAACATGCAGCTTATTTTCCAAACAACTCTATGCTGCTATTGTTTGTTTGTTTGTTTATAGTTCTGGCAGACAAGCCTCAAAAGCACGAAAAACATGATTAGAGGATTTATTTACATTTTCTTTAAATATCAGCAGCATTACATTATGAACGATGTTTTTAATCACCTACCCAATTCTGTGTTTATAATGTTGCCCATAAATTCTGAGCACTGATTTATTTTTTGACAAAGCATTGCTAGTTTTATGAGCAAATGTATGGAGTCTGATCTAACCCTCATTAGAGTCAAGAATCCATGGCTCTTATAGACCTCTGGGCATTCAACCAGGTCCCATCGGTATTTTTTCAACTACTAGCAATCACACAAGAGCAACCGAGAACTTGCAGCTTCACCTCAAAATCATAAGTCATGTTAAAATTATAGTTTTAAAGCCAGTCCTTGGAGAGGCAGAAGTGAATGCACTTCCTTTTACAAAGAGCAGATCTACTCCTGAAGGATGATTTTTTGTAATAGCTCTGAAATCAGTGTACAGAGGAAGGAAGCATCTTGATCCCTAAATTTCAGATAGGCAAACTAGGTGTGAAGTTGCATGGCACACCTGAGCAGATCCATCAGTTTAGCGGTGCTAAATGTGAGAATCCTGCTCCCTTTGCCAACACTGCTCCTTCCCGTCCTCGGCCCCTGCTCCTGCCTGCTTCTCGCGGGAGACACCCCGCTGAGCCAGTTCAACCCAGGGATCCAGTAGAAAACTAACCACTTTCTCTAACCAGTTAGCAAGTTTGCAGCAGGTACCTTAAACCCACACTTCTGCAACTCCAAAGCCAACACATTGCAGGGGACTGCCACGATATTACCACAACATTATGTAAAATTATCAGCATCAAAAGCCCTGAGCCTGATTTTACCCCCACTCAC
>Ga0181612_164075_pt1 | contig 23757 bp, 14 predicted proteins | sample HoacroProtozoa21_FD_119630 | JGI IMG/M metagenome (GOLD analysis project Ga0181612, IMG submission 119630) | Hoatzin crop microbial communities from Cojedes, Venezuel. Combined Assembly of Gp0051906, Gp0051904, Gp0051908
AATAATTATAATTAATGCCACCATATTTTTTTAAGGTATGTAGAAATAAATACACCCAATTTACAAAGCTTTGAAAAGTTTTCATAAATCAGAGAAATATGTCAGCAAATACAACTGTAGAATGTTACAGGAAGAGCTGTGAATTTAACTACTGATATCAACAAGGGTTCTAGTAAAGGTTTACAGGATCCGGAAAGATTGTACTTTTAGACTATGATACCACTTTCAAAATATAATGGACTTCTAGGCATTTACTTTATTCCTAATTATTTTTCTGGCTTACATCTTTTGAAGTCTACAGGAATTTTGCTTGAACAGCATGCAATGCCATAGGACCTAGTACAGCCTAAAGAAAAATATTCCAAAGTGACAAATGTTATTTGAAAAATGAATATGTAATACATATATTCCTAACATAACGCTGAATATTTTTACTTCACCAAATTCAGATATAGTATAGGACGTGATCCAGGTGCCTGGTTCAGAATCAATCAAAACACTGGTGAAATCACACTGAACAGAGTTATTGACCGGGAATCAGTCTATGTAATCAATGGGCAGTACAAAGCAGAAGTTCTGGCTATCACCAGAGGTAAGAAAAGAGATCAAGTTTTCTGAAAAAAAACTCTCTTTGTTCCAGATTTCTCTTAATGTTTTTTACATGTTTCTAGTTTTTCCTCATGAACGGCATTATTTATAGTATCAGTACTCTCTCCTGACCATAAAATATCTTCTTTTTGCAGGGATTCCTCGATATACTGCTACTGGCACCATTGTGCTTACAATACAAGACATCAATAGTAATTGCCCAACTATTAATACTCAATTAAGGAAAGTATGTATGCGTTCTCCATCAGTGATTATCACAGCAAAGGATAGCGGTCTGTATGCTGCCCCCTTTACATTCAGCATACATGGTGAACCTAAAACTACATGGATTATCAGATCAATAAATGGTAAATTAATCTATATTTTATAACAGAATAAACCATACTTATAAGCTGTTATCTAAGATAACAGATTGGGATAACCTTTTAAAAACAAATAAAATAGTTATTAGAATCTATTCTAATCTCACTTAAATGGGATTTTATGCTCATATGATTCAAAGAAGTTGTTCTGGATTTGCATATATGTATACAGCTAGAATCAAAATCATTACTTGTGTTTTATCTAGTTACCAGCTTTGAAAGGAAACTAAAAATTCACCAATAGAGCAACAAAACTGTACTTTAGTTAAGTGTAGCTATAATAAGCACCTCTATTGCTCTAAACCTCATGAGATAATTCAAAAGTAGTTATCTGATACCTTTTTATTTCTATATTATCTCAAGAACTCTAAGCATACGACAAAAGTCTCAAATTTATTTATTGGAGTATAAAATTATTAGTTGGCAGAGCTTTACTTTTATAAGGCATATAAAAATGGCAAAACAAAGATTATAGCTTTTGCAATTTACTGTACAAATTGTGCTTACTTGTATTTCTAGAAAAATGGTTTAGTCATTGCCCAGTGGAGCTCTTCCAGTTTCCTCCAACAGGACATGACAAACCAATAAATTAATCAAATCTCATACATTACTAAATGACAGAATTTTCATACTTTACTGTATACATAGAAAACTATATTAAAAGGTAAATATCACAATTACACCTATTCTTGAGTCTTCTATTTGTCCTAAACAGATGCAAATGTGTAACTAAATATTTTAAAACTGCTGAAAAAACTTTTGAAAAACACATGCAAATTCCTGTGGGAGAAAAAAAACATATAAAACTTGCAATTTTTGTGTTCATCATGAGAATAAAAAACAGAAAAAGCAGCATTAGACAAAAGTGCATTGGCCCCTTTTATATTTCTCAGGTTAAAAAGTGATTATTGGACTGATCTGGCTCAGCTTTTCTAAAACAAAAAAATAGCCTAGATGAATACCATAAGTTTTAGCTTTGAATAAGTACTGTAGACACATAAGTAACTGAAGATCTTAGAACCGGAACACTTAGTCTTCATTCTGCTCTGTGAACGTTGCTCACAAAAATTATAGATTTGTACAGTATTTATGGACAATACCTTAATCTAAATACTCTTCTCTTTTTTTTTCCCCAAAAAGCTTCCTCTGCAGAACTAGTGAGTCAGAACATGGAATTCTACATTTATAAGGTCTATATCAGCGTAAGAGATAATCGAGGCCGATTATTATGCCCTAAGCCACTTATAATTCCTGTGCAAGCTTGTCAATGTGACAGTCGTAATTACTGCATCAGGGGGGCCACAGAAATAATTATCATCGGTGGTGGTGGCAGTACTGATAGCGGTGGCGGTGGTGGTACTGATAGCAGCGGCGGTACCACCAGTGATGGTGGTAGAGAAGACCAAGGTGGTACTGGTGACTATGGACCTGGAGGAGGAACAGTTGACCACACAGTTTGGCAGAGTTACACTGAAGACTATGGTGACGGAGGATATCCTGGAGTCACTGACCGTATTGATCCTGGAACTGGATATCCTGGCAGAGACATCGAATCTTCTACCACGCTTAGCGGTGCTGCCATTGGCCTGATGTTTCTTGGTGGATTAATATTTGTTCGTAAGTATAAAATTAAGAAAACAATGCTATTAATTTTCTAAAAAGTGTATTTTTTTATTGTTCTAAAATAAGATTATTTTTCTGCTTGGTTCTTACCTGTTGGCTCCCATGGGCAATTTGACAGAGAAAAAAATTGTCTTTTAAATTATAAGAATTTCTATATATTTTATATTCTGCATATTCACATACTTCTTTCATTTAGAAATAACTCTTTCCTTCCTAAGCCTTAGGGCGTTTTTCCTAAGGTGTTAACCATCAGATGGGGTAAAAATGTTTAGTAGAAGATTCAGAATATTTTGGGCAAGGTCTGTCCCTGTCACTTACAACTTACATTTTACAATTAGTACTTCCATTATATTACTAAAAGAAATGGACAAGAATCAGCTTCAAGGTGGGTATAAAAAGATGTAAAGAACAAGCTTCCTTTGAACTCAAAGCCAAATTTCAGTAGTAGAACAATAGATACAATAAATTGTGCACCTTTTGGCTATTGCTGCCAAATATTACATCTATTAAAAACAAGTAGCATTTGTGATAGCAGGATCAAAACAGGTTCAAAACAGATCATTCATTCATATGTCCTAGTATTTTTGAAGAAATATGAGTTTCAGGGATAAGAATGACTCAAGTTAGACTTTATGCAAGCAGTTCCTTCTCAGACCACCATAATCAGATGTGATCGTCTTTTTTTCATGGCCTGGACATCAAGCAATCAACATCTAAAATTTCCCAATGCAGAAATACTGACTATAAAACCAGAGGAAATGGATTTTTCCTCTGATTTTTTGGGTTTTGATCTTTGATTAGTAGGAACCAACAAACACAAAATTTTGGACTGCAAAAGGCTGTTTTGTTAGTAGTTCCCAGGTGGTTAGTGTTGCAGGGCAGACCGTCTGCCTTTGGAATTCTCCTCTCCTAATTGGTAGTCTGGAGTAAACATGTTCTTAGTCATGCAGTGTGAGGTAGTACTTTGTACACTGCATAGCCCATTCCTCTTTTCTCTTTGGTTCGCTTTGGTGTTAAACTGGGAGTTTTCGATAAGCTGCTTGGTCTGGTGTAGGCGACCGTCTCTCTCCACTCCCTCTGCATTGACATGAGGTTACTAACTTAGCCATCTAGGTTAAGGACCTAAAGACAGACAGAATTAATATTGCAGTGACTTTCTAAAATGAGCAATTTTTTTCAACGTTGGCATCTAAAGCATTCAGCCATTTCCAACACTGAGTTCTGGAAACAAATAAGCATAAGACAGCACACTGAGAAACTTGGCTCACTCTATGTAATCATTTGTTAAAACTGGGGTTTGGGGTTTGCCTCTATTGTTTTTTCAAATCAAGCATTATGTATATGTGATGTGAAAAATGCAGCTGGAGCCTTAGCCAAAAATTGCTGTAGCCAGATGGATATCTCCACTGATTCTCATACGTCTATTATTACTAATGTGTATTTCTTTTCAGTTGCAATATCTGAAGAGACAAGTGAATGTTTATGTATCAAGAACAAATATCACTGAATGCTATACGTAGCAAGACTGGTTCTGTTTGTTTAATTTTCATATGCAACTTATATTCATTCAGCTGAGACAGATCAAAGTCTGTTCCCAGGTGTATAGGCATAAATTTGGAGTAACACACCCACTTTGCTCTGCTATAACTAAAGGTGCAAATTATTCTGAATTTCCAAATGCATATGTTTCCAAAAGCAGCTAACGATTCCGAAAGCCAGACTTGCCGGCTGCTTGGTTTGAAACACTTTTAAAGACCTATTTTCAAATGTTCTTGAGCACCTGCCCTCTGGGAAAAGCAACTATGCCTGTGAGGAAGAAATGTCCTAAATCCCTGTTTCCGGTTTCTTTCCTATTAAGTGATTCCAATTTTGATGTCAATGAGCGACTGTTGTGGTTGTGGACCTGGTGCTGCAGCTGGAGTTGGAACTGGATTTGAACCTGTACCTGAATGCACAGAAGGGGCAATTCATCCATGGGGAATTGAAGGTGCACAGCCTGAAGACAGGGTTAGTACATCCCATATTTCTAAAACCCACAGTAACTCACATTTACAGAAAAGACTGCATTTGACTAAAAGTATGAAAGTGATTGTAGTATTACATCATTTTCTAAAAGAAGCCTGGCATTGTCAAAAATTCCCAGGCAGATATGAAAAGTGGTTCTTTGTTACCATTTGCAGATGGAGTTTGTGTGTTTTACGTTGTGTTCTGTTAGCTTGGCCCAATAGCTTGATGTTACTACTCCCTCAGCTGAAACATGATAACTAGCAAGCTTTTTCAGTGCAAAGTAGGACAAGTTAACACAAACCATCTTCACTAATCACCTTTTACTTTGACAACCTAAAAAACTTGGATGGAGTCTTTTGTTGTTGTGGTTGTTTTTATGGAGATGGTAATTAATAGCTATCGTTAACAGTTGAGACTGTTAATTCCTTAATATGATTCACAAAGTTTTGGTCTTCATATAGGGATTTCAAAGTCATAATTCAAGGAATCAAAATATTGTTTTCCAGGATGTCTCACACATTCTTGCCCCAACAACAGCTGCGGGAGGTGATTTTGGTGACCCTTCTGGTAAGCAGATCCTAAAATGTTCTCTGTGTGCTGTCATAGAAGTTATCTTTCAGAACTTCACATCTTCTGATTCAAGGAGCACTTTGGTTTCTCAGCTACAACCCAGCCCTTCCCATCCTACATCTACAGATAGTTGAACTGATGCTAGTGGCACTCCCAGTATGAATAAAGGGTCTGAGGTTTAAGCCTTTGAGCAGATTCATCTCTGCAAACTACATTTATTTTGAAATATCTGCCAAGGTTTTCAAATCTCAGGCAATTTTTCTTTGTCATTCCAGCTAGTGAACAGAGGGTCTTTTCAAGACACCAGTTTTAGTAGATCAATCTTGAGGCCAGAATAAGGAAATTTTCTTTCATAACTCAGTGGTGAAAGGTCCACTTCTTCCCAACTTCCAGGCTCTGCTTGCCACAAAGGAGAACAGGGCCTGTCAAGCAGCCAGTTAATTACTGACCATTTGTGCACTAGCCTAGACAGAAAGCTGATCCATAGCACAATGAAATTGTGCTTCTGAGATAAGATTCCCCTAGGAATTCATTGGCCATAGAGAATAAGTCAAGCTCCGCAGTGCCACTTTCTCTTTTTCCCCATGCCTTACTCCACAACTGGAAGGAAGGATGCTGGCACAGATGCATTTTCACTAGGTTCTCACAGGAAGAAATACCACAATTTCTTTGTTGACTATTGGTTATTCAAAAATGCCCTCCTCCTTACAGTAAAACCAAAAGAGAACATTTTGGGGCATAAACATCCAGAGATGCATAAACAGCATCCCTTCATTCTCAGGGAAGTTCTGCTGCCATGACAACTCATAAGCTTAAGACTTACATATGTGATTATTTCCACTGTTCAGTACCATTAAGGTGAAAGCCCCTGGTTCAAATTCTATCAACTGAGACTAACAAGATTAAAAGAAAAAAACAACATAATTTAGACGATATTACTTAATGTAATCACAGTCAAGACTACTGTATGCAATTGGTTTATTATGTTACATGTCAATATTTAAGACCATTCATTCCTTGTTGCCATATACGAAAAACTCTGGAGAAGAGAAAATCCTGTAAGTATGACTTTATAATTTATTGTAAAGGTCATTTTCATTCTACATTATGAACACTGGTGATTTTATGATCAACTGTTTTTCTCTTAAAACTCCCTTAACAATAACCACTAGAAAATGTGAAAGGAGCTACAAAGCTATTTCTTTCAGAAAAGAGTTTAAGGCGAAACAATTTTAACATCAAAGTGATCATAAATATACATTTATGCATTTGCATAAATATCCATAAGCATCATCTGATTTTCTTATGCAAATCCCATGACAGCATATATGTACATCAGACAGAGGAATCTCTCCAGCCAATTACACAAATACATCAATGATTTTCTAAAGCACATATGCACATGCAACCTAGCCTCAGGAATAAAATCAAGGTCTTGGATGTCTGCTAATATGCACTTAATTTCTATTTGGCACATGTGCATGGATCTGTGACTGAAGTTAGTCTGAAATACCTTTAGAAACTCAGTAGTGTCATTGTACTATTTGTAAAAACAACCACAAATTCTGTGTAAGTTTTCACATAGCACAGGAAGGATAACTTTCCTTTTTCTGTTTTCAGACATATATACAAATACATATGGAGGAGGAGGAGTAGTAGCTTCTGGTGTTGAAGAAACTACAGGGGTTGGCTATGGCACTGGTACTGGTTACGGAACAGCTGGAGGAATTTCTGGAACAGGAGAAGCAAAAGGATCAATTGGAGGAACAATAAAAGAATATCGAGAAGGAGGGGTGAACATGGCTTTCCTAGACAACTACTTCTCTGAGGTAATTGCCTGACCTTCTCTGCGTTATATCGGCAAGCCTACTGTTCAATTCACCTCCCCAAGTTACATGGTGGAAATCTAAAATAACTCCGCTCAAACTGAAACTTCCATCACATAAGACTGGTGTGAGAGCAAAGCCGACTGTACTAGTAGGAAACCCTATGACACTAGCAGTACTGCTTTTGAGCTGCTGGCGTAGCAGATCTGATTGCTCAATAGCCTTTCTGTAAAAGTGACAGACACAATGCACTTATGGGTAGCAAGCATTAAATGGTTTCAGCTTCATAAGTGACCACCAAATTTATATACTTGTCACCTTTTTCAGTGTACAGCTAATCACTTAGTGAAATTGTTCACACGTTATTTCCCGTGCAGCTTGTTTAATGAAGTGGCTTTAAACAGTTCACTTTCTTCCTTATTTTTATCACCATTTCTTTTCCCTGAAAGACTTGTGAACTGCAAGTGACACAAATATGCAGTTTTGTAATTGGCAACATATTAAATAGCCTTTACATATTGGATAAAAATATGCTATGGAGTTTACATAATTAACGGATTAATGGGAGATATTTTCATAATTAGCCTGAACTGTGAGGCATAAATACTGTAATTGCATATGTCACCAAAATACCAATTAATATATAAGGATTGCTGAATTTCAAAATCTAAATCAGATTCAGTGGAGGAGAGGACAGAGTAGTCCTGAAGTCCTGAGCATGGACGTCTCCCAGGCTGCAATTGCCCTGCTTCCAAGATCACCCCCTCACTTCCTTTAAATTCTCCTCTTCCCTGCCCAATCCCTCCACACTGACCACCCCACCATCCACAATGCCATCGCAAATCAATGATTTTCATCCTGCTCAAAACGGATTCCCTCCTGGGCTCAGCAAGCCTTCCTCACCATGGCCAACCCTCCATCCCATATGCTCTGTCCTGGCTGCTCCGCTGCTCTCCTGCTTTGATCCTCTTCATACTGCTTTGTTCTGATATTGCTGCCCAAAGAGTGCATTTGTTCCCTTGTCCTTTTCACTGTCTCCCTTCACCCCACAGTCAAACCCACTAATGGCAGGCCGAATTTGAGATACTAAGTGTTGGCAGAAACAAGAATAAAACATCAGTAACATTTGAATAAAACTTATTGCAAGGTTACAAAAATGTTGATGATATAATCTGTCCTGTTGATGCCTCGTTTTTCAAGCCAATTGGGCCTTATTGTGGTTAGGGAAACCTTACTGTGGTTTGAGTCTTCATGCTCAAAAACCTGATGAAAAGTCACTCTGTTCTTCTTTTCTTTTTACTTTTTTTCTGCTTTTGCAAACTACAGAAAGCATTCGTGTACGCAGATGAAGATGAAGGTCGGCCGGCAAATGACTGCTTATTAATATATGATCATGAAGGAGTCGGTACTCCTGTTGGCTCTGTGGGTTGCTGCAGCTTTATTGGAGAAGACACAGACGAAGCCTATTTGGATACACTAGGACCGAAATTTAAGACCCTGGCAGAGATCTGTCTCGGCAAAGAGATTGAACCCTTCCCTGATGTCAACCCACCCTGGCCAGGTGTTAACATCACCTTTCCCAACCCTGAAAGTGATCTAAACCTCCCACCACCTGGAACCACCATCATTGTCAATGGAAGTGCACCTATGCCTCCCCCGGTTGGCACTACAACGGTTGTTACTGAAAACACCTACACATCTGGGTCAACCATACAGCCCTCGAGGCCGATGCCGGATCCTTTGCTCCACGGCAACATGACGGTGACTGAGACCTACACCTCTGGCTCCCCCTCTCTTTGCATTGACCCTCTGCGTGCATCCAACGTTGTTGTAACAGAACGGGTTGTCGGTCCCGCATCTGCCTCTGATTTGCGCGGCATGCTCGATATCCCCGATCTCACAGACGGGTCCAACGTTATCGTCACGGAAAGAGTAATCGCGCCTAACTCCCGGCTCCCGACCTCTCTGAGCATTCCCGATTTGGTAGATGGGTCGAATGTGGTGGTGACAGAAAGGGTATTCAGGCCTGCCGCTGGCATGCCCGGCAGCTTGGTAAATATTCCCTCGGAGCTATCGAACGCCCACAATGTGGTGGTCACCGAGAGGGTAGTGTCAGGATCTGGGATGAGCAGCCTGGGGGGGACAAGCCTGGGAGCGCCAAATCTGGGGGGCCTGAGTGGCGCGGGTCAGATGCTCAGAGCCGACGGTCACCTCGGCCAGGCAATGGGCACGGCGTCCCCCGGCACCTCCCGGAGAAGAGTGACAAAGTACAGCACTGTGCAGTACGCCAGCCAGTAAGGCCTCTGCCTCAGCCCCTCCCTGATGAAACCGCCATCTGCACCAACACTCGTTAGCTGCCACCCACCAAGAATATTGTTATTATTCACAACTAGGAAATAGCGCTAAAGCTTCAGGGATTCCTACTTGTGTGAGGATCTCAGAAGGGTGCCCCGTTTCAAAGTCAAACACCGGACTTTGTCAGTGAAGGGAAAGTTGAAGTTAGCTTTAAATTTATTTCTTCCTCTCCACCTAGCACTGCAAGTGCACAGATATGAATGTTTTTGGAGAAAGATCTGATTACCGAGTGGAGCAGTGAGAGGGAATCGTTGTGTGCCTACAGTATCAGCAGGAATTAATGTCATATAAAAAAGTGTTAAAATACCATACTGCTGAGCGATCTCCCACACTAAGTAGATCTGGGTTAATAGCCCCTCACTGACAAGACAGGAAAAGAATGTAATTAATAACTAGTCTACTCAAGACTAAATAAGCACTTTCAAATGCATGACTTTACTTTGCATGTAATTCAAGGAGCGCTACAAAATGGCACTTTCAATTGTTTCTCCCATCACCAGCAATAGTTACAAATAATAATCATATAAACACAACACATTTTCATCACTTTCTGAAGTTCTCAGTAGAACAAACACTCTGCCGCTGCCTGCCATGCTGCTTCTCTCATGGCGAGGAGCGTGACCAGCAATAGGCACTGTCACCCAGGAAGACATTCACCTTTTCTCCTTTACCATTACAGCTTTACTTACATCTAAAATCACTTTGGTGACAACCAGGAGCTCTTTGTCAGACTTTTGTGCCAAACTATGACTACCATTTAAGTCTGCAATGTCAGGCTATATTTAGAGGGCTATAATATATCATGACAGTTCTCTTTTCTAATACTGACAAGAAAATAAGAAGATTTGTCATGTGGGGAGGCAATAGCAAGTATTGTATCACTGACACTGGTAGCTGAAGTACTTCAGGAGAAGAAAAAACCACTTGGGAGCAATATCAATTTGCTAATAAGTAATGTGGAGAATTGTTATTTCATATGTCAATGTCTTCTGCATTGATATTTTGAAAGTTTATTTGAATGTGTTATTCAAAAAAGTCTTGATGATTCTATAATCTTAATTAAATCTGGCTTTTATTTTCCCACAAAACCAGCTCTACTGGACTCTGTTATTCTAATAGTACCTTAACATGGCTTAGAATATGATCTGAAGGAGCAATACTGAAATATAATACCTTTCTCATTTTACTTCTGTATCATATGTACCATATAACCATAGTGTATGCAACATTGCTTCAGTGTAAATACAACAGAGTTATATAGAGGGACTAGCTGTTTTTTTGCTAGACCATGAAATCAGTAGTTTTCCCTTGAATTTTGCTTCTTCAGCTTTGATGGATAGGTTAGTGAAAAGTGTAAGCGTTGTCTGTGACCCTCCCACTCTATAAAATGGAGAAGAAACTTTCAGCTGCATATACAGATTAACTCATCTCAGAAGAACTGCATGACGAGTTTCTGAGTCTGATATCAGGAAAAGGCTTTTTAAAAGATGCTTTTGGAAATGCGACTAGATCCGCTGTCAAAGACAACCTGCAGTGCCCTTGGAGTCAATGCCACAGCCATTAACACCAGCAATCCCTGAAACTCATGACCAAATCCAAGGCTACCTTGAGAAAGGGTCCCTTCCATGGCTTCAAGATTTTTCAGAAGCAACGCAGCATGTTAGATGCTGTCCCCATAATATCTAAAGTATTGCTATTTTTACTTCATGCTGTAGCCTTGATTATCTTAAGTATCATTAAAATTGCATTGACTTCAGTGGGATTAGTCTCTCCGATACGTTATGTACCAACTTTAAGTATGGTTTCTGGAACCATTCTTTAGAGAAGGAAAATAGGTTCTGAAATACAAAACTGTATCCTGCTGTATCTGGAGAATTTGTGCTGAAATTCACTAAAATGCTGACAAGCTCCCTTTCATTTTGCTAACCAGCTATTTACACAAAAAAGTAAATATTTGAAATATGTATGACTCTGGACTTTTAGAAAGCCTATGCAATATAGCCAAAGCCCATTAGAGGTATTTTTTAATGTAAAAAGAAATGAAGTCTTGTGTAAATATTTCCATAATCATCTTACGCAAATCAGAAATATTTTGCCTAATTGTGCTTCAAAGTAATATCTAGTCTTCAGAAGCACATGCTGAATTCTTGTGACCCTTTTGAACAGGAATGCTGTGTGAAGTATGGGTGTCTGAACAAACTATGATCTCTTGCATGTCTAGAAATAGAAAGGGGAAGAATTAATAGAGAAAAAATGTTTTTTCAAAGTACAGCTTTTGGTTATGTAGTGGTTGTCTACTCCTAGTACTATCTTTTAGCAACTTTTTAAAGAGAAATAGTATATTATTTAATACAATTTCTTGAAAGATTTCTAGCATTTTTTAGTATCAGTGTCTCACATCAAACAGCAATCACAACATTATCCCTCAGTGCATTTCCAGTGCATTTCTCAATATTTGTTTCCATTGCTGTGTAATTTTTACAAACTTTCTTAAAATTGTTTTCTTAGTGGGATGTGGACATTTTTAGGTTACTGCAAATTGTGGAAGAAAAATGCATCTGAAGATGTGAACAAATACTTGGTTCATTACAAATTCTGTGCAAATTCTTTTTATGGCTTTATTCTTAAAAAATAGCATATAGTTTAATCCTGACTAACAGACATTTTTTTTTTTTTCTTCTACTTCAGTTGTAATTTAAAAGCCCGCTTGCTGTCTACCTTTAATCATGTTTAATAATGAAGAAAGAATGGTTCTCAGGAAAGAAAGACAACTTTGAGTAGTGATATTAATCCCGCTCTAAACCATTCAAGTGACAAACTCTTCTTAAAGTGTCAGCAGCGTGCAATGCTGAGTCTCTGGCTTTCTTTTTTTACTGGGGTTTTATAGAGCAGGATCATACAATTTTACACTGGCTCATTGAGATCTTGGCAACGTGATAAGTATACTGCCATGGAAGAAAACAGAGCCACAAGCTGAGGGTCTCATTAGATTTCTGTCTTGGGAAGACTGTCTGAATTTGAACCGCAGGTGTCGATTCTTTTTACTCAGTCCTAATTTTGTTGTAATAAATAAGATATTTAAACTGTTGTGAGCAGCACCTACTACTTGTAATGTGAAAAGACCACACAATTTAAGCAAAAATTTTTAAAAGTCTATTGTTTTGCTTGAATTAACATAAGTGCATAATTCAAATGCTCCTCAATATTGAGTAACCAAATGCATCATTTTCATTCTATTTAAAATATAATTAATATTACAGTGTTATTGTGTTTTCATAAATAAAAATATTAGAGATTTGTTTGTAATAATTTCTGAGTGGCACTGAGAAAATACAATAAATTTGAAACATTATCTTTTAAGTAGAGTGGCTCAGGATATATTTTTTTTCCATCTGTCAGTGGGAAATGAGGTTCCTTAAAGCTGCTGATTTGTGTAGGAAAATTCTAGTTTTAATTTTCTCTCAGGAAAAAAAAAAACAAAACTGAAACCAAAGGTGTTGATTTAGAAAGTCAAGGTATCACAGGCTGAAACTATTTCATGCGTCAAATTGACTAAGATACTTTGGTTTCGGTTGTCAAGCAGAAACTTGCGTCAGGTCTCACAAGAATTATAGTACAATCTCCTCAAGCCATCATTCTCTGCGTTGTTCTCTCTCCTTAGATGGCCTCTTCTGTGACACCCTTCTGTCCTGCAACTCTGAAACAGTGTTTCAGAGGAGCTGTAGATTAACACTGGAGTACAAGCCACAGAGAAGAGAGAGAGCAAAAGACACCTGAATCACAGTATTCGGGTAGCACAGGCATCACAGGTACATTCAGAGCATACAGGTCAAGCTGAGTTGAGCCAAGCAAAAAAACTTTGGCTCTAAAAGTAAAAACAGTACCTTTTGACTTTTCTGAATCAAAGTTCTTTCTAGTGTTCCAGGGCACTATTCATGATAATAATGATCTTTTTGTACAGGGATTTTTCAAAAGTGTTTATCTGAATGCATTAAAATATTGCTTTTAAAAAAGAGAATCATTTATTCACTTCTAAGTCTAACCTACCATTTTATTATGCCTCAATATTTCAACATCTTTTTTCTCAGTATTTCATACAGCATGGTTTTTGACACTCACACATATCTCATATGATGATTTAAACATCTTTTCAGGAATTTAAGTTAGAAAAAAAACATTGTCCATCTTCGAATTTATAGCAACAATATTTCTATCAGTCTGATGACACTGCTAATTCCAGTACAACCAAAATAATTTATCACTTACCTTCTGCATATTTAGAAACCGCTTAAGTGAAAATAAAGTAAAATCCTGTTAAACTAAACTGTTTATTATTCCCAAGCAATTGTTGTTGAAATCCATAGGAGTGCATGTACAAGTCAAAAAAGGGTCAATGGACATAAAGTTCTTTCACACTCCAAGTGCACTGAAATTTTAAAAACAGGAGAATAATTACCAAATTACAGTTGCTGACGGTCTTGGATGCACTTTTGAATAATGACATTTATGTGATGTTTCCCTGTTCCAATCAGTAGTTAAACACTATCTTGTAATTCAAGATACAGCACAAAAAAGGTATGAAATGGAATAGTCATGAAAAGCCAAATAGGAAACAAAAGCTGTTTAAATGACATCCATCACATACCCTGACCTTTGATACTCATCATACACTGTTGGGCCTACCTGCAAACTTAGTTATGTAGCTGTTTAGCCCTTTTATTTTTCTATTTTTTAGGAAAGCTCTAAAAAATAAAATTATATATACATACATGTTGCTTACAGGCATTTTTCCAACTCTTTCATTAAAAATGAGATTCAAGCCAGGTAACACTTGGATAAAATAAATAGTAATTTTCTACCTGAAGCCTTTGATCTTACTGACCCAGTACCAAAGATCCGGGTGAGGGTCTGTCCGTGTGCCAGTCAATGCAGGCTCAGGTTGTCACGGAGCTGAATCATCTTGTGACACCGGACCGGAACTCAAGAGACAAAGATCTCCCTAGGACTCCTTATAGGACCTTGGTAAGTTGTTCAATTTTTCTGAATTTTCAATATATTGTTTTTGAAAAGGGGAATGGAAACATCTTCTCTTCTCCTTAAGAATATGATGATACATTCACCAATATTTGTAAGATGCTCAGGTGTTACAGTGTTTTGGTAATACACCTAAGTACGTTGTCAGCAACATGCCTGTACCACACATACAGAGGACAGTTCTCAAGTCTCTGTTGCTGAATGCCTATTAAAATGAATACCATTTGACTGTAAAATCCACTCTACATCAATTATTCATATACAAATAGCAAAATAACAGCTATTGGACTTGCAAAATTTATTAGTAATAGCAAGGGAAGAAATGTTTTTCTTGTGTTGTTTCTGGGTGTGTAAGTCTGACTTTTATCTCCTTGATTTCCTTAGTTAATGTATTACTGAATAAAAATGACCATGGTAGGGTGTAGGTGCACCATCAACAGGCTTAGAAAGTGACCAGAGAATTTCATGTGTAGTAGGTCTATAAATACCAACACAATGGCCTCGTCTGGGTGCGTACGAGGGGATGGACGGCAAACAATGGCCAGGTTTGCACACGCTGTCTAAATGGCATCTCCCATTGCCATTGTCACTGACAGAATGAAAAGAAATACATCCATTTTTCCTGGAAGTCTTGTCAGTTGTCACTGTCATGTCTCCACTGTCACATGACATGTCTCCACTGTCATGCTGGGGGTGGGGGGTGCTTTCATTTTTATTATGCCCCAGCTCAGAGTCTAATCTGAAAATCCAGCAGGAGTTTTTCCAGTGATTGCAAATAGCTTTCTTTATCACCTTTGAAAAGTTGCCTAGACTCAGTTCTAGGAGATTGTCTGGGATTTGCACTTTTTAGAGACGAAGCATCCGAAAGCATCTGAAGTAGGCAAGTCTTCAAGGAAACTTGTCAGTCTTAACACTAACCAATATGGTTTGCGCTTCCTCACATTCACAGCTGAGGTAACTACTAGGAAAAAAATGAATGCAGCCCTTGGGTCATTTTGGATTTTTTGCCTTTTGCCATCAAAATCAGGACATATTTTAATTCAACAGAATACCAGTGGTCGCATACACATCCTGTAACTATCCCACACAGAAACGTGCATGTCCACAGCCCGCTCTGACAGAATTCTCACCAGACCCAGGTCTTACTTTGTTCTATCACCATTTGTGACTCACAGAGTAACTCTGTAATTTATCAATATAATTAATATCAATATCAATTTTATCAATATAATTGTATACTTCAGAAAATATCATTAGGGTAGGTGTGTGAAAACTACTTCGGCATCATCCTTAACATTTCATTTTCAAAGCCTATGTAGAATGGCTGTATTTTTAATAGTTTCATAAGCCCACTGGGGAATAAAAACGACAGGTCCGATGTGTGACAGACTTGCAGCCCTTTACAGTACTTCATAGGTGTGCATTTCAGTGTAACATGTCACAAGCTGTGCCACACCACACACCATAAATGTGGCAGGCAAAATCATCAGCAAAAGTTTCATCACAAAACTTCCACTGGCTTCATTATACACACTGTGATTTAAGAGCCTGCAGGACTCACTTAGCATATATAATGGAATATCTGAATACAATATGCCCCGATTTCCCTCAAACTGAGGTACCAAAAAATGCTAACTATGTCGAGAGCAGATCTGCCTCCCCAGCAAAGCAAACTGTTGCTGATTTTTTTAACTGTACATTCAATCAAGCTCTTTGTTGAAATCAGCCATGACTAGATTGACTCACTTGATATTTTAAGCTCCTGAAACTATAGCCTGTTACTTCCTCATTTATCCTTAAAATAATTTCCTTGATTAAATTTAGCTAAGATTAAAGTATTTTCACTTGTGGCAGGGCTTTGACATTAAAATTCGATGACAGGCACGAGTCTTCTTCACAGCATTACTTCTTCCCTCTTTTGTCATCAGTAAGTACTTTTCAAGAGCGTCAGCCATTTAAAACCCCTATAGTATGAACATCAAGAAGTGAAGAGTGAATCTAGGATTCACAGTACAGCCCACAAGCAATATTCCAGAGAACAGGGGCTGAGTTTCATGTAAAACTAGGCAACATGGAAAGTTCTTGGTAATATATATTCTTGGTTTGATTTCTAGGTGAAAAAATAAAGAGAAGGTGAAAGGGTATCTAGATCTTTTCCTTGGAGGGTGGATGGCAGGTGTGGTGTGAGGGGACAGGAGGGGAAAAAGAGAGGAAAAAAAGAAAAGTCTAACTCCAGGACATGCTTTAGACCTCAGCACCATCCACTCAAGTCATTACAAGAAAAATCAAGGGGGCATAAAGTTATAGGGTCACATTCTACACCCCCGATCACAAATGAACAGCCCTTCAAAGATTACCCAGTCCAACCCCCTGCGCTTATGATTCATCCTGCCTTACTGAAGTTTATTGGACTCTGTGGGGACCTAGGAAACAAGATTTCCTTTTATCTTCAGATTGACAGGTTTATTTTTATTAGCTTCAATCGTGTGACTCCTCCTGAGTGCCCTTCTCACTTTACAAATCAAAGACTTGGAAAACGTAAGAATATGTATATTGAGTCCGTCCTGTATATAGACTATTTTTTTCCTTTTCCAGTTAACTTGGAATTATTTTCATTAATATGTTATTATATATTAATAATTATTATTAACTGCTTATAATATTTGCTTGGTCCAATATGCAGTCTCATTTATCCTGTCTAAAAATTTTAGAGAACACTATTAATTTTTTAGTGTAAACACAGCTAGTGGCACTGTATTCCAAAATTAAACATTTCTTTTGATAGTTTAGCTATTCAAAGTACCTCAGTGAAAACAACAACCCAGCTAAGTCCTTTAGGAAATCTTGCAAATAATGACAGAATATATTTTAATTCCGTACATTTTTTAAGCCTTGGGTATTTTGTATCACCTTAATAGATTTCTCTCTCATAAATATTTTACTTTTTTATGATGAACATCATCATAGATATATGTGAGGTAATGTCCATGTGTAAGTTGAGAACTGTTATTTTTGCTCCATGGCTTTTTAGGTGGTCTTAGATGGCAGTTGGCATGAGCTGAGTTATTTTAGGGCTTTTCCTGGGGGGCTGTGAGTTGACTTGTGGACTCACATAATGAATTCAGGGTAGGCATTAAAAGAGTACCAGCTCTGAACGGGTTAGTCTGTAATCTCACTGCAGTGCAGACTAATTACCAGGACAATTAAAAGCAGAGCCAGAGGTGAAACTATCCTCTCCACTATACCATCATTAACATAATTTAATGAGATGTATTCACACATGGATAGTATTATGGTGACTCTCAACTAAGAACAGGAGTTAAATGTAGTGCAAACATATCCGAACACATCAGCCAGCGCCTACACTTATTGATAGGACAGACACGCGCTCTTGAGCAAGCTAGCCAACACTTGCAAAGAGCATGTTTTTCAGCAAGGTACTCTGTGGTGAAACAACCAAGGGTGAGGTTTTAGTTAGCATTCAGATGTCTGCATTGCACACCAATGTAACTTTCAGATAGCCTTTTAAGAAGTAAAGGCCCTTTTAGCAGGGCCTGTAGTGACAGGACAAGGGGTAATACTTTTAAACTAAGGGAGGATAGATTCAGACTAGATATAAAGAAGAAATTTTTTACTACGAGGATGGTGAAACAGCGGAACAGTGTTGCCCAAGAGAGGTGGTAGATTATCTGACCCTGGAAACATCAAGGTCAGGTTGGACGGGGCTCTGCACAGCCGGATATCATTGAAAATGTCCTTGCCCACTGCACGGGGGTTGGACTACCTGATCTTTGAAGGTCCCTTCCAACGGAAACTATCCTATGATCCTGTGATTCAATTTATGGATATTGTCTATGCACCCTCCCACTATGCACCTCAGCAAGAGCCTGACTTACTTGCCATAATAATCACCCTGCCGGCATAGGAGGCTTCTGTCTGTAGCCATCCTTTCTTCAGACTGAAGAAGCCTCCTCCCACACCAAGTGCTCCAGCGTCTGATCATCTTGGTAGCCCTCCACTGGAGTCACTCAACTCTAGGGTACCAGCAGGCCCCAAACTGGATGCATAACCATAATGGGTGTAGAAAATAATGGATCTAGAGTACAAGGCACAACGGATTTAAAAACACAATGGCTTTTGTTAGCTAAACAGCTCTACCAATAATGCCCAGCTGCTAAGAGGTAAAAAAAAAAAAGGAATAATGAAAAAGTCTTCCCAAGCACACTTACAGAAATGCAACAAGGCTACAGCAGGAAGTGGCTTATCTCCAATTCTCCCATCACTATTTTATTAAAAAACAAAACAAAAAACCCAGTCAAACACCCAAACAAAAAAGCCCTACATGTTGCAACCACAGAATATATTCAATTTAAGCAGAAACTTCAAGTGCCTCCGGAACACTTAATTTCAAATTTAATGAACTTAGACATAAACAATGCCATTACACAGCAAACAAACAAGGTACTAACATGTGCAGAGGTATTAACTGGTGAGTCCCATCTTATCTAACCTCTTCAGTACCTATAAAAGGGAACTAAAAATGAACTAATGACATCTGCAAATGAGAGTAAGTGGGGTGGTGCTGGAAACATCAGTGAAGATTAAGAAACAATACAAAAGACCTGCAAAGATGGTTTGGAAATTAAAGTGAATTTGGAAGAAGGCCAGATAATATCAGATGAGAGGATACTCCACTAAGAGTGAGTTAGCACGTAGGAGGGCCTGAGGGACACACAAAGAGAAGCAGCTGGAGAAAGAACTGTGTCATTATGGAAGGGGTCCTGTTAGGGGATCAAGAAGATGACAGTTCTTGCCTGTGCAGCTCAGGTAAGAAGCCATCTGGAATAATCCATTCAGTCCTCAGAAACTGAATACAAAGCACAGACTGAAGTACTGAGGGAAATTCAGAAAAAAAAACATTGAGAAGCATAAAGCTACTCACCTGATTGCTTTGTGTGCCCATCTACTTACTCTCAACTGCTACCTTCATCAAAACGGATTTGTACATCTGTGATGCATGTGAAGTTGAGCTCCATAATCTGGCTAAATGGCAAGGAGCATGAGCAGCTAATTCCAGGGTATGGACCCAATGAGGAAATGCATTTTGGCCCACAAGAATTTAGGTAAGGAAGAGTAAGAAAGGGATGTATATCGTGATTTTTTTTCTGACTATATGATTATGTTCAATCTGAACAATCTCCCAAGACACATTTTTGAGTTTCCATTATTCAAGACACATTGAAGTGTTGGAAAAGGTTCTAAAATACTACACAATAGTAGTATACAAAGGTCTACATACAAAGGTATGCTGAGCACTAGTGTTAGGAACAGAATAGAGAGAAATTCTGCACTAACTGAAACAGCTGAGCAAATAATCTCTGAGGCCTTTGCCACAGCCAGTGTTCTATGACACCTTTAAAAACTGTCCTTGCATTTAGACCTCTTAATCTCTTGTCTTTAGAACACAAAAGTGTATTTGAAAACAAAAAAAGGAAAAAAGCCCCAGAAAAACCTCAAGTATAGAGCTATTCTTTCCCTAAAAGTCTTAAAAAATATAACTTGCATTTAGAACAAAGAAAACTTACCAGCACAACTAGATTTATACCAACAGATTTTTATTATTGCATTATTACCTCTTGTGCATAAGCTAATAGCTTCTTTTAAAATATATCTCTGGTAAGAATAAAAGAATTGTGCCTGAATTCTTTAGAAGAGTCATCCTTGTCATAAATGAGCAACACTCTGGAAAAGCATGTAAAACCATTAACCGGATAGCCTAGACTAGTTTTGATTCGCATTCTTCTAATCTTGCCTTAGGTTGGTGCCTTTCCAGGCTCACCACAGAAGGCCTGTCCTGATTCTCTCCCCCATCCTGCTGCAGGGCAGTGAGGAAAGCGCTGGCCGGGGGCTTGGCTGCTGGAGGGGGTCAACGCACACAGTGCCCCACAGCACAGGGCGACCCAGTGTGTTCCCAGGTGAGAGAATGAATCTGTTACAGCACCTTGGCCCTCTCCCTTCTTCCAAATACACTCCAAAGCCTAATTTTGTTTCAGTGCGTGATTACAACAGCAACAATGACAAAGAGGATAAATGACCAAGCAGGAGCAGGAAGTAACTAAGTCTAGCACTGTTTTTTAAATCTACCTAAACGTATGAACTGAAAAGATGTGCTAATTCAGCCTGTTAAAATGAGCTTTCCAAAACGTAAATGAGATGCTATATAACTCACTAAAACACAGAAAATGTACTCCATGCCAGAGGAGGAGACTTCAACAATCGCCTAAAAATAGCTTTTAAAAAAGGAGGCAGTTCACTTCCAGACGAGCGATTCTGAGTTTGCTGCTTTAATGCTGGCTGTAATCCAACTCAGCAAGAAAAAGGTTTGCCCCTGCAGGTCTGACTAATGCACAACTAATTTCAGAGAGAAGCAACTTGGAAAATCATCAAATACTGATCTGCCCCTTATTCTGTAATGGCTAGAACACAAAATGACTTACGGGTATAGCACACAGGGGTCACATGCACTGTAGCTTTCACAACTCATCTGAAATGAATTTTACCATGTCCAAAAGGCTCCTTCTGTAGGAGTGAAAACTGGCTAAAGGCCATGGCCATGAAACTTCTTCCAGATTCTTTATTATTAAACTTCTGTTTTGTATGGAAGCTCTAAGGGAAGAAAAAAATGGACAAAACCGATAGCAAAGCTAACTGTCAAATCCTAGAGGAAGCCAAGCAAACTCTGCTTAGGAAGAAAGCCCAGGAGATACTATGACCATGAACCCTGGTTCTTAGTCAAGAGCATGGAACTAGCCTGCAACAGTGAAACAAGTCCCAGCATAAAGATCAAAGGGACAAATGCTGTTTCCATTGTCAGAGAATGGCATCTATTCCTCCTTCGGAAAGGCTCCTCCAGAACAGAAAAGTCTCTCAGCTGAGATACTTCAGGGAAACATCTATTTTCTCAGTCCTCATAACGATCCATAATGACTCACTAGGAAACTTCATGACTCACTAGGAAACTCAGTGGGTCACACCTTGAGTACCTTGCTATCACCATCTTGTCAACACATACCTGGACCTTCACAGTTGCCCACAGATCTATGCTGCTTCTTCCTACCTGCCTTATGTTTGGAGTCAGTCACACCCAGACTGTTGGGCATCAATCACACACCGTACTGCCTACGGGTGCCTTCTGTCCACATCGCTAATAAGGAATGTATCAATGATCTCTCTCTTTGCCTGACCTCCATCTCCCTCGGAGTGGGAAAGCTAGCGCCATCCTTTTGGCAACACTCATCAGCAAGACAGAAGGGCTATCTCTGCTTGCTTCACAGCAAGATTCTTCGTGAAGCTTGTTGTTTCTTCCTCTCCAATGTCTTTCTGTATCATTAATGACCTGCTTTGTGCTTTGGTCATTGTGACTGTTTGCATAACTCCCCCGAGACACCTAAAATGACATGGAAAGATGCTGTTGTCTTCACATCCTAACTTGTACCACCTCTCAAAACACCTCTGCTGTCTCTGTGGAGATTTTTTTTTTGTGCAGGTGTTTCATTCAGGTGTATAGAGTTCCATGGGGAACGGCTCGCTTTTGCATGTTTTTTGAATTCCTGAAGGCATCTCCTAGAGGAGGAAAAAATAGCCGTCAGGTAAGCAGGACTGTGACAGATTTCCCCAAATTTAATTCTGAAAACTAGTGGTGTAAAAATAACTATTGTGTACCCAAATGCTGAAAAGCAGAATGGCAACCCTAGTGAGAAATGCGCAAGTCTGCTGTTGGGCTGTAATCTTTCACTCTTGGTTTCCAGCTGCTTGCTTATGCTTCCCACAGCATTCTGTCCATAGGGAGGCGAAATTTCTCCCCTCTCTGAGTGACAGACTGTGTTAACAACTGGGTGGGGGGTGTTAATAAAAGACAATCAGAAAGAACATGTGAGCAAACAAGAGCGTTAAGACGTGCTTGCTTGCCTCTCCAGGCACAGGCCAGTGTCCCAGTGACAGCTGTAAAGCATGCAATGACTTCAAACAAGGAAGAGGAAGAATGTACAAGAGGAAGGCCTGTGGACATGGCTGAACATTTAGACCCCACACATACTAGCTCTCCTTGTTCACTTTGCTACAGTGTTACACAATGACAAAGGGATGTGAAAGGAGGTCTCTAATAGCAACAATAAAGTGTGTGTTTTGACTGGAAATAGAGGATTTACCACATTGGATCAGAAAGGCAACCTATCGGAGGTGTTGTCTTTAGTATAGATTAAATTCCTGCATTTCAGAGGAAATAAAGACAGTAATATTTACATAGTCCATATGGAAGATTAAAATTATTCCTTATTCCTTACTGTATTTGGGCTGAGGTAATCTGTACCACATACTGAGCAGGAGCAGACAATGTACTGCTAAAAATAAAACCACCTGAGTCCTGTCTATGCAACCGCTGCCCTTGTGATAGCAATGAAGGAAGTGAACAATGTGCTTGAACTTCTGTCGCTGCTGACACAAGGTGGAAAACGGACTTAATATTAGATTGGTAAATGGTGAATGTGCCTAGAGCGGCAAAGGGCACTGTAGGCATCACACCTCCCACTCTCACTCAAAGTTTGTAACGACCGCTCTTTAACAGGAGGAAAGGGAACACAGCAAAAAGGTGGTGGCTTCTTCTCTAGGTGTGAAGTTTTGGTGTACACTGATTCATAGAGCATGGATACAGTGCTAATGTAAATCAGCTCAAGCACCTCCAAAATGAAGTGGAAAGAATAAAACAAACAAACAAGGTCAGACACTTTGAAAGGCCTGCACCAACGAAACAGTAAGCTAGGCATGAAACAAAGCAAGGACTGTTTGCAATGTTACCCAGACAATACCAAAGAAACATACAGTGAGAGGGAAGGCTGCTGTACATCTTTCTCTTACTGTAACTGCTAAAAAGCCTTCAAACTTAGGAACCAGACTGGAAAAAAAAAAAAATTTTTTTTTTAAAGCACAGTTATCTTTGGAAAAGGTTCTTTGGATTTCCCAAGAGCATGCTTTGGAACACAGCTCCCTCCCAACTTCCTCAACAACAGGAAAGTAGCTAAGCCTCAGGGAAGCAAATGGAGAAGAGGATCCTGTACTATAAATCCCTTCTGTCTCGTCTCAGCCTCCCAAAGCAAGTAACAACCATTTAAGAAAGCAGAGATAGTGTTTGCAGCATTCTTCAGAAGCGCTGACCAACTCGGAGCAAAAAATGAAGTTTAGAAGCAATTCTGGATGTGGCACAGGCACGATCATGACCCCTAACGCACAGGTGGAGGTGAAGAGTGAAACGGACTGTCCTTTTGTACCTTGTTTATTGTTTAGTCGGTAGCAAGAACTTTTCCTGTTTGAGCAAA
>Ga0181612_181244_pt1 | contig 23749 bp, 13 predicted proteins | sample HoacroProtozoa21_FD_119630 | JGI IMG/M metagenome (GOLD analysis project Ga0181612, IMG submission 119630) | Hoatzin crop microbial communities from Cojedes, Venezuel. Combined Assembly of Gp0051906, Gp0051904, Gp0051908
GGAGGATGGGGCAGGAGGTGGCAGGGGGGGGGGGGGGGGGGGGGGCAGTTCTCATGTGTTTGAAGTTATGAAAGGCTAAAGTTGATCAAAAAAACATAAATAATGCTAAGAAAGAGAATCCAGGTGTTCAAAGAGGAATCGCACGATGATAAAAGGCAGTTTAGGTCAGCTAATTTCCAGGACCTGGGACTCTCTATGGAAAGCAAGCCTGTAGACTACACCCACCTACTCACACGTTCTGCTCAGGAGCTTATCAGCACGCGGGGAGCTGCCTACACCGTCCCCAAAGGGCAAAGAAGCACCATTCCTGGGAGTTCCAATTACTCCCTGCTTCTACACCTGGCGGTTTAGTTCGGAGGAGGGAGTTGTTTGCTTCTTTTGTTATTGTTTTTCAAAATGTATTTGTTTTAATTTAAGTGAACACTAGGCTTTTTTGTTTGAGGGGAAATTGATAGGCATGGACACAGGCACAATCATCAAAATGAAGGTTGTTAGGAGCATAGTTACGCACTTCTGTGTACAAATGAATAGAAAAATAAATCTCTCTAATTTCCTTCTGCCTCTTGCTACTACTTGCTGTAATTCACAGTTCTGACTGTTCCCTCGGAAGTGCAGAACTACTTCCGTAACTAATTTCTCAAGAGTGACAACACAGAAGTGCTTTGCCAGTGACCCAGGCTTGCAGAGCAGTAAAGAACTGACTGAGCAGACTTTACCAGATGGCTGCGTGTCAGAACAAGGCAGCACAGCTCTTCTGGAGCAGAAGGGAGAACGAGGGTAAGCCACAGTAGTCCTGACTACCTTGCAGCAGACAGAGTCATGAATGAAGTTCAGCTCACGTTTTGTGCCCAAAAGTCCCAGTATATTTAGGCTATTTAATAAATTTAAGTACTTTGTAAGACAGTAATCTTTTTCCTTGATTTATTCATTTTGTGTCACGTTACATATGGTTCTTTAAGCGGTTTCTTTGCATTGCTGACATCTCATGACATCTCACTGCACAGCTCTTGGGATACAGCCTGCACATAGTACCCAGCCTCAGCGCCTTCATTCACTGATCCGGCAGCTTTCCTCCCTCACCCAAGTTTCAGCTCCCTCAGCCAAACATCAGCAAAAATTCCTTGTTCCAGAATAGCTCAGTCTGCAGCGTGCTCATTGCAGCTCTCAAATTCCATTTCATTGGTTTAAAGCATCCTTAGCAGATTACATACTCAAACAGACCTGTTAAGAAGTGAGCTCTTAGGAAATTATTTTTTAAATATAAATACGCACATATTTGACACACAAACACCACACACAAATACACTCTTCTTTAGCCAATGGAAAATTTTGTTCAGCTAGTGCTGTTCCTGAATCTTAACTACATGAAGCCTTTAAAGTGTTGTAAAGACAAAAGATGAAGCAAACGCAAGTCAGCAGGGTAATCCTTATGGATTACACAAGAACTTAGAACTCTTCTGTAATAAATTTATTTTGACAGCTGCTAAAAAATTTACCAATCTTGACAACACGCACAGAAACCAAAATAGGACAGAGAATTGTGTGGGCTTTCCTGTTAATGCCAAGAAAAACTGTTTGTTTTAAAGAAATAATATTTAATTATATTTGTATGGTAAATTTAAAATTATAGGTTTATTAGCTACATACTACTCTCCCACAGATGCTATTTTATGTAGTCTTTTTGTAGACAATGTATTCTTCTCTCATATATAGCTCTGAAGAATAAATCAGAGTTCATTTTGAGCAAGCGCTGGATTGTATTTGGAATGTAAAATACACTGCCTTGTCAGGAAAAGTAACTTCTCCTTTTCAGACTAAGACAAAGCAGAAAAACACTGCTTTGATGATTTCTACAATGAATTTGGAGAAATGACTTTGAAGGATTCTGAGCTTCTCAGAATTTCACTTTCAGCTAGAAAAGAAGATTAGTTCCATTTTGCAGCTACGTGGATTTGAATCCATCTCACTTTCCTCCTTAATGCTTCCAAAGGGCTAATGGCAGCACAAGAGACTGCGGTGGTTCAACACAAATGAAAACAAATTACAGGAACTGTGGCCAAGCTAAGTGCTGGGACTGCTGCACGTCAAATGAGAGTCAACTGTTTCCTCTGCTGGCATTCAGCGCAGGCTGCTACACTGATTTGTTTAAACAGCACATGGCATTCATATTTCTTATCTTACCCCAAAGTCTTGGCTCTATCCAATTTGGAAGACGATAACCCAGTATATTATAGGAAGAACATGTGCTATCAAGTAAAGCTTTAAATGTGATTGACAAATATATTGATTTTGCACGGTTGGACTTGAAATGTAATTTTGAACGGAAGAAAAAGGGCAGTAGCTCATGACTGCTGCAAAGTTCGCACGCATGAAGCAACAAAAGAAAATTTCTTCACTATATAAAATACACCTTTCCTAATTGTTAATCACCTTTGAAAGATTGCTTACTTTTGGTGCTTGTTTGTTTTTCTATGTGCTCAGCGTGAAACATTTAAAATTAACTATAGCTGGAAAGAGAAGTTTCTGAGCAATATTTATGTCATACCTTCGGAGGGCACTGCAGAACACAAAGGGACACAGGAGAAATGTAGGATGTAACATTTTCTTCACAGAGTTTACAGGAAAATTTAACATTTAATCTTAAAGACATTTTTTTTCCCCACCTGATAGGAGATACATCATACCCCAGTACTGCAGGCCACAGCATCCCAGACAGAAAATCTACGCATCAGAAACATTCTTCATCTACTTTCAGAAAGTGATAATTAGCGGCATATAAAAAGTCACTTTACTACATATGCAAGTACCATATATTCACTTTATTTCACCATGAAAAATTATTGATTTCAGCATCCCTTGGAGATTTTAAGAGAGTGTGTCCATGAACTTCTCTTCCTAACTGCAAACACGCTAGAAAGTGAAGATATCTGCAGATCCCTAGACAAATCGATTCAAGTCATGCTTGTGGCTTACTCTGCAAAAATGACATCTTACAGGACGTAACTTTTTTAAAAAATTAATCAATTTCTTTAAAAGCTTTAAGTGGAGAAAGAGGAACAATTTTATCAAACAATCTTATTCCTCACTTAAGTTATCAACAAATGAAGGAAGACTTTACAGTGTATTTCCTCAAGCAATTTCTGCTGATAAAAAATTATCTGGAACCACTCTTGCAAAACATCTAAAATCCATGTATTTTCACTGCGTGGATTATCAGTATAAGACACTGAATAGAACAATTTAAAAAAAATGGGAGCTTCTTTAATATATTAATAGGAAAACATTCCCTTTCTTTTTTTCCCAGGTCTTTTTTTTTCTTTTCCATTTTTTCCCTCCCCCTAAGGCTTCCTAGAGTTCAGGAATGTATTTCCTAAAGCTAAGCAGAATTCAGATGTAGCAATAAATAAAATGCCTCCAGAACTCAGATATGACAATGAAGCCTACTTCAGCTAATCCATTCAGAAGGACCCTTGCTTCCTCTACAGACCTTCTGTTTTGCACATTTGACAAATACTGGGTTCTGTGCTACTAGGTTGAAGGGTTTCTTTTTAGCTTCCATCAAGTTTGGTTATTTTTTTGCCTTCTGGTTTGCATTTATAGTTGTACACATTGAAGACACTACTGGGAGCATCTGTCTAGCTCTACCACAACATTGTCCCAGCTGTAATAGTACTGTGATCTATGCAGTGGGAGACAGATTACCTTTTTTCAAGAGAAAGCATATTTCCATATTCTTGCTGCTTCACAGGCTTTTGTTGGTGGTGACATATAAAGGAATTATGAACTCTAAAAGGTACCTTTTGTAATGTGGGCAGTGATAATTATATGAGACTGAATCAAAAAAAACCCCAAACCTAACAACCCAAACCAAAAAAACCCACAAACACCCACATACTACAAACAGAAAGGACTAAAGAAACTTGGTGTTAGAAATGGAAGTGCATGGGCTGTGTGCAAGGAGTCGATCATGTCAGACCAGCACTCCGTGGACAACTGAGCACACCACCAAGGCCATGAACTGATGTCCTGGTATTTCTTCAGGCGGCGGAGCTGCCTTCAGCGCCTGCTGTGTACACAGATACACCCTGGAGCAGCGCTAAAACTTGTGTCCAGACAGGATCAGCAGAGATGGTGGTAGCTTTGTACAGGATTCAAGACCCTTATGAGACAACTGAAAGCCCTAAGATCAGTCCTCGGTGAGGAAATGCTTTCCTGGATAGAGCCAGTCCCCTCACACCGAGTGACACGAAGGGCGGTGGCAAGAGGCTTACACCACAGTGAAAATCCTGTGTGACAAGCTGTTCTCGGGAGATTTCCACAGCAATTTTACACCTTAACACATCAGGCCATACAGAGTGAGTTCCTGAGCATCTGTATCGCCATACCTCAGGATTACTTGGTTCAGAAAACAAGCCCGTCTGGGTGTTAGCACAAAAGTGACAGAGAAGCAGGCGCACAGCCAGGTTCATTAATTGAAGTCTCCCTGCTTTTAACTTCCGGGTGGTAACCATAGCTTGAGGTCACCTCTTGAGAACTTAATCTTATAAACCCTGACCAGTGAGTATCTTGTCAAAGCTAATCTCTGTGGATTTGTACACGTTACCCATTACTGCTGTTATCTGTTACAGACAACCATTCCCCAGCAGAACACACCGGACCACACAAACTGGTGCACACATATACTCAAGGATGCCATCCGCATTCAGGCTGGACAAAAATCACACAGAGAAGCCATGAGCAGCACAGACCCAGCTCCCGGTTCAGCAGCACTTTGGAGGCTGTCTTCATACTTTCTGGGTAGAAGTCTCTACGTAATTAGTCACAAAAGAAAAGTCATAACCAAACAACGCTACTGAACACAAAAATCTGGCTGTATTAGGACAAACACATCTAGATTCTAGATCTGTGATTCATGAAGAAAAATCAATGATCTGCACACTAGTTAACTGAAACTCTCAGAGTTGAGTATATCGTTTTCAACGAGCAGTTTCCCTATGAAAACAGCTGCTTTTTGTCAGCTTTTTCCACATTTATTCATTTTTTCTGGTTTCCATTCTTTCTCCCTTGTTTTACATGTATCCGTAAGACCTGTATACATATATTCACATACAGATAGAAACAAGGACAAGAAGAAAATCCAGACTAGATATCTGATATAACAGCTTGTCTTATTGCTCAAAACTTTCCCAAAGAGAAGGAAATGTTTTTAGTGCATTTAACTCCCTTTGACATCAGCTTTTATTTAGTTCAGCTGGAGGTCATTGGGAACTGAGTGCCATCAGCAACCTGAGAAGGACATTTAGCATTTTACAGGGCTGTAACTTGCAGCTATTTTTATAATTCAATGGGGCAAAACCTATAAACTCTGATGACACTAAAAGGGCCTGCTCTTGAAAGATGCTGAGTGTGCTTACTGTTAAGGAGACCCCGGCCTCACGTTCATGAAGGACAGTGCAGGTCCTTCTTCAACCAGCTTCCTCCCAGCACAGTCTTTTCCCTTCCTCCTGTCACAGCTAATACATTAAGATTACAAACCCAAGGACCTGCCAAACATACCAGCAAAGTGACTTCTCCACACCATATGGAATTAAACAAGGATCCATTCTGACCCTGCATTTTGGGAAAAAAAAAAATTCTAACCCTTGAAATTACATTGAATCTCCTGCAAACTCTGCTAGTTGATGCGCCTCTGGTACACACTGCATGCTTGCTGTGTAAGCCTACAGCTTCTCATTTTTGCCTGATTCCACTCGCAGACCCCACAGGTGCTTGTGTTCCTTAAAAGCAGGGAAAGCTCTTCCATACTCAAAGAGCAGAATATGACTTCAGCACCTTTCTCCTGTTTATCTCCCTTAGCTCATAAAATGTACATGGGATGCTATAGGCACAAAAGAAATTCTTCCAGTTTATGGTCACCGAAGACCTTCATTTTGAAACAATAGCTCTTAAGCAACAGTACATACAGGAATCATATTCCAGCATTGTGCATCCTAAATTAAAAGGAAGGTTTATGGGTAGTTGTCAGTCATAAGCATTGCTTTTACCCATACACTACAGGCTTCTTTATGGCTACTGAGCAGTGGAAGGGCTACGAAGGATCCCTCGGCAAACGTCTGGAAATTGAATTTTTGTCCTAATAACAGTCCACATCTCTGGGAAAGCAATTCCATTCATTTCAGTCGGGAGCAGTTTCTCTGTCAGGCACCTGTTCTTCCAGAGACAGAGCTTTCATGGAAGGTTTAGCTATGTTGTCAATGATGAAAAATGGCAAAATAGCTTTTCAGCTTTTACTGTGTTGTGCCTACAGTGCTTCTGAACAAGCTGCTGAAAGGGATGTGCCAGGCAGGAACATGGCAATATTCAAATAACTGCTTTCTTAATAGAAGGAGAAAAAATGTTTTGAGGACACAGCTTATCTAAATGATTATTTTGGTTTAGACAGCCTTGCATTTCACTGTCAATTACATGCAAATTTTCACAGGCTACAAATACCAAATCAGCAAAGGAGAAAAACACCCCCATGAAATGATTCCCTCTGTTTAAAAGTAAGAATGATTAAATAATGAGACTGACGCCCACATCTTCCAAAGAAAAAGCTTTAAACATAAGGCTCAGATTTTTATGGTAGTAATAATACTCTCAGGGCTGCCCAGGAGCACAGAGCAGCCTTAACCAGCTACCTGTGGATCCCCCCTGAGTTACAGATTTCTCTCGGCGCAGAAAATTCTTTTGACCCTCCCAACCTTACCATTTTCTCTTTTGTGCATACAGTACTCTTGTTTCTGGCATTTCTATTTCTCTCTGAGACAAAGAAAGAGCAGCTTTCAAAATTTATAGGTACAAAACATTTCCGATTACCCAGATTGTCCTCCGAAAGAGACAGTATGCACTTTTCTCTGAATTCAATGCGTAAACTTCAGGACTGATTTTCCATCTGGATCTATGTGTATGTATATATATATATTATTATCTCTTTTTTTATTAAGTTTGCTAGGCTAAGATGTTAAGGAATCAGATATTCTTTATGCAGCTGTGTTGAGGAACACCCAGTAGCCTATATCCCTAAAATTGTATTTCCCCTCTTTGCTGATGTTTCCATGTCACAAAGCATCACCTACCACTCTTTCTTGGATGCTTTTCTGAATGTGTTTAAAAATATTTAGTTTTTCTCTTCTGTAATGTCGCTGTCGGTCTGTAGACAACTACAATCTAATACAATCCTTTTACCTAACAGTGAAAATCCTTCACTTAACATTTACAATTCTGAAGTAACCTGACATGTAAAAAATGTTTGGGTCAAAACTACAGGACTAGAGGACCCACAGAGGTCCCTTCCAACCCCGAGCATTCTGTCATTCTGTGAATCACATCTCGGAGGCATTTCCTCCTATCATTTGAGCTTATTTTATTTAGAGACTTCTGGATCTTAAAATTGGTTCTCCAAAATATCTAAGCTAGACACTGCAAGCTTAATAAAATAGGTAATACGCCTGCTGTGCTATACAGAATGCATTTAATTGGTCCCATACATCATTGGAATGAAAATACATCTACCAAATTGAGATGGTCCCTCCTCAGTCTTAAGCTTAATGAGATCGGTGAATTTTTCCTTCCATTCTTAAAAAGCCATGTTATTTTTAAATGCACACTATCATGATTACCTGTAGTGTCTCTTGCTGCTGTTAGTGGCCATTATATGAAACCTTTTATGAGAGATTAGAAGTACACAAGAAGAAAGAGAGGAGGACTTGAAGTAAGTGGAAAAATGGTCAAAATAATACCATATGAAGTAAAAGTAGTGTTTAAATTTTAGGTTTGGGTGAGACTGGGTTTTATTTTATAACAGTATTCTAACACAGCCTGTCAGAAATGCATCGCTGCTGCCCTGGGTACCACACAACAAACAGCCAATGACCTAACAGTAAGATAAGAGTCTATTGCAAGAAGATAAATAGCAGTTATCAGATTTGAGTAGTCTCACAGTAGTGTTTTAAATAAGAATAAGGACTAAAACATAAGCAACTTGCAAAGGTAGTTTTTATGAAAATAAAACCTTTTAAATGCTTTTCATGATGCTGTATGAACTTGCAGCCATTCTCTTAGTGCTTTGCAAAACCAAGAGGCTGCTTGACCTTGGAAAACAAGCCTCTGGAGCAAAACACAGCTAAAAATCAGTAAGTATTTTTCTTTAGTATTTCTTCAGGTAGTTGAAGTTACCTGCCTTATGCAATATTGCACTCTCATAGGTCAAAACAAGTTCAGACAGCAATGGAGCAATTCCTGCTGAACTACAGATGTCCTCGATGACACTATCACTGCATGTTTTGCAGGGGAATTTAAGGAACACGGACATTAGTGAAAGTGCTGATGTTAAACCAGTATTAAAAGCATGTTTTGAAAACTTACTGTTTTACATTGCTGAGAAAAGCCAGTGAGGTAAAGGGCCAAGGGTTACCTTAGCCTCAGCTGTGAATGTCTATTACTGTTGACTTAAACCACACTTTTAATATCAACTTCGTTCCTTCTGTTCTCCTAGTTATTACCAAGGACTACCAGTGCTTTTTATTAGTTTATAGCCTTGTGATTTTATCCAGCAATTAGATCTAGAGCAACAGATTTCTGTCAAAGCAAAGAGGGTAATGGCCCAAGCACATTAATTCTGGGCTCATGGAAGTCAAGGGGATTTTTACAGCAGACTTCCACAGGCCTGAGATTTCACCCCAGGAGTCTCCCAGTAACACAGTTCGCTGACAGATTACTGTCTTCTGACTCTGTATTGGAATATCAATACATACAATCACAAAAAGCAATTAGTGACACTGTATTCTTCAAGCAGACCTTCTGCCCTGTATCAAACTGCCGAACTAGCAGAGTTAATTATTTTACTGTGAGATTACAAGAGTACTTTAACACTGCATCTTAATGTCGTTATTATCTTTCTGCTAGGGAAGTACCTGCAGGCTCCAAGGAGAGCAGCCTCAACTTTTCAAATGTTGCATATCTGCATACAATAAAAGCTGCTTTCCCTGGGACCCAGGACGAAAATTTGCTCTGAGAACTTTATTGAGAAAAACCTGTCAAGGCTCATAGCAGCACGCAACATAATGGGTTACGAGCTGGCCGTTACTTCAGGCCGCAATATTCTCATTCAGTCAAGTTCGGAACAGCAGAACAAAAACTAATACAGAAAAACTCCTACTTACCCAGTGTCTTAAGTTTGCAAACCACTTTTTGTAGAAGGACTTATTCTGGAGCTTTGTTCACTAACTATTAATTTCAAGAAGAAATAACATTAATATCTTGAAGTCTCACAAAAATAATCAGGAGGACATGGCTTACTTTGTGGCACTACCATGTATTAATCTGGTCTAACTAAATGTATTTCTCCTCAGACTGTCTCAGAACACTGCTGCTAATGAGATTTTATAGTCCGAGCCAAATATCTTCATACCAATTTTCTCATTTTTAACACGAAATTATGAATAATGTATTTTTCTCTGTATCTCACAAACTAATTCTCTTTCACAGGGAGAAATGTGAATAAATCCTAATGTTAATTATTTAAAATTTCTATTTAACTTCATATGCAAAAATAATAGCATTGACTGCATTAGGTGTCCCTAAAATAAAAGTTAACTCTGTTGAATGTATAATTGCATCTTTAATTTCCATTTTAAATATTAAGATAATGAGCAAAACTTACTAATTGAATAAGTCCAACTGAAGAGTGTGTTCAACTTTTGCATACGGGCTCCGAAATGCAACTACACTGCCAGTTCCTGCAAGTTTGTCCGGACCACAAACAATGCAAAATGCACGCAATCAAATAGGTCTTGGCATTGCAAAAACTGTGTTTCATACTGGCAAATGTTTGAAAAGAGCAGACGAGGATCCACGTGAAAGTCAGGCTCTTTTCCCTTGTAATGACAGTGACACACCAATACTGCGACTCAGCTCTTCTCCCAGCGCAGTGCTCCGCACCTGATTTACACTGCCATGTTAGTGCTGCGTCCTCGCAAGGGTCAGCCATGCTGTCAGCTGCAGTGACAGGAGATGAGCACCATTCCTCAACATTGCTCCTTACACAAACTGAGGGTAAATAAGCTCCAGCCTGCTCACCTTCCAGATGTGGATCTGACGCAGATCACTGCCTCTACACAGCTGGCAAAGAGGGAACCCTGCCACTGCCAGGTGACTCGGAAGCTGCACCTGGAACTGTGGAATTTCCTGTTAGCCATTTCTCTGGACTGTTAAATGGGGGAAACACACGAATGTGAACAAATACTTTGAAGTAGGATGCAGGTGTAATGAGGTCTCAGCTGGCCTTAGTTCAAACTCCTCCTGAATGCAGAAGTTTGAATCCACAAAGCCATTCCTGGACAAAATTCTAACTGATGTAGAATGGCATTGCTCTGCTCAGTGGTGGAAGCATTAATTTTCAGTCTTTCTCTCTTTTCCAGTAGTTTGTTTTTTACCATATGTGTATAGATATGCAGGTACACATATAAGCTTATAGATGTGTATACATAATAGTATCTCACGTATATAGAAAAATGGGAGAAAGCAGGCAGTAAAATGGTTGAGCTAAGAACTGCAGACTTTCATAATGAGTATTATATATATACACACCCTTTTGATTATGGAGTAGTTCAGCAAGTTCTTGTCTTTCAAGCACAAACATACAGGATCCTGATTTTCACAGTTGGTGTCAGCTAAACTGGCCCCAGTGAAATCAACTGAGCTGACAAAATTATCAAGAGCTAAGGACCTGAACAGCCTCTGTGAATATCAGTCTTAGTCAGGTATGGAGAATGCCCATTTTCAAAGACATTTAGACATCCTAGAGTTTTGACAGCATGAGCTACTGTTTGTATGGGTTTTTTTTCTCTTTCACACGGAAAAGGCAGCCATACACATGCAGCAATAAACCCTCACACCAAGGTGTTTTCAGGAATAAGAGATCACTTGCCTAGCTGTGAAAACAAGCTTAGTTTAAAATTTGTTGCTTTTTTCCAGCAAAGCAAATGATGCTAAGTGATTCAGCTCTCACATACATCCATTTACAGAAATAATTATAAAAGAGGCAATAGCACATAAATCTCTTAAGCCCCAGTGTATCTTCCAATCCTGATTTAAAAAACAAATGCCTGCCTTGTGAAAATCATGTTTAATAATTCTTCTTATGGGTACTGTGCAGGGAAATGAAAGAACTGTAGCTTTAGGCACATTTTGCACACTGCTGTGTTTGCCTGTCTCCCTGAACAGGAGTTAAAAACTACTAGAAATAAACATAACATCTGCATTTTCTCCCTCTTCAAATTTTATAGCTAGAAGAGGTTTACATTTTATTCAAGCATGTTGTCAGGGGAGAGGAGAGGAACAACTGACCTTTGAATCAGTAATAATCAAAACCAGCTAAATATACAAAAGTTAAGCCTGAAACCATCAGAGGCAGTGTTTCAGTTAAAAAAAACAATTATCTACAGTAGGTCTTTAGAGAAGGGGGGGGAAAGGTAAATTTTCTATCTGCAATACTCATCCGCAAAATGAGAAGATAAGGTATTTCTAGTTCTTTCCTCTGGAATCTACAGCTTTCGTTCTAATAAGAACACAGCCAAATTCTGACATCATCTGCTACTTAGATATGGCAATGATAAGCACACTACAACTACCTTCATAGGTCATTTGGAGCTAATAGAGAGAATTTCTTCATTAGAAAAACCCACATATCTGAAAATAGCCTTTGACTTGCTGCACCTAGCCTTTACTGAGAAATGGAACAAGCACTGCTCCTCTACATCCAGGAGCCTGCAACATCTCAAAATACAGTGGCTCTCACGCAATCAAAATATGTTCTAATTAAAATAAAAATCTGAGTGGGTGCCTTTGGGGAGAGAGAGACGGGCAAGCTGAGGACACTGACTCTTACCGCGTGCAGAGTGCCTGCCACAGCCGCCCAGCGAGTCTCTCCTCAGAAGCTGGAAAATCAGCAGAGCTTCACCAGCTGACAAAGGATGAAGGCTTGTCACCATGTGTGTCTGGAGCTGCTGGCATCTTCTTTCCAGTGTTTCCCCAGAGATTCGTCGCTTTCTGGTTGTCCCATAGCTTCCTGTCATTTGTCTCAGATTTTGATTTCACTTTGATTACGAGTGGAGTTGCAGATAAACTTGGATGAATAACAGCTTCTCTGAATTCTTACTTTTGCTTCCGTCCCATCCTCAACTGGTTGCAGTCTGCAATGAATTTAAATTGTGGGTATGGTGAAAACATGGAAGAAATGTAAATTGAAAAGCTAAAATCAAAGGTACTTTTAATCACAAAGCTGAAGGGATATTTCAAGAGAAGAAAGTTGTTTCGAGGAAAAAAGGAAAATGGCAACATGAAAAAGAAAACATTTTGATTTGGGGGTGATTGTCAAAAAGGGGGAGATTTCCAAAGAAACCATTAAGAAAAATGAATTTGTAGACTATTGCAGAATTGCCACATCAGTTTATTTTGCTCTACACACATTTCCGTTAAAAAATACCTTTGTGATCTAGACTTTCAAATATCAAACCCTAAGATCCTAAAGATAGGCATCTCAAAATCCAGCAATCAGTCCAGGATTGAGTTACATACTTGAACGCTGTCTGTCATGTGCAAATATGCATAATAACTATTGCTTAATAGATGAACTCTAACATACATTAAAAATCAACTGTTGGAATAGATGCACAAACACTTAAGTTAAAATTTGTAACAGAGTATGCCTCTGAAAATGCCCTTATGGGGCTTTTGAAAGGCTTATATGAAGGACTTTTGCTGCTTTCAGTCCTCCAGGTATTCCTAATATACTGCAACGAGAAAAAATAGACTCGATTCAGCTTCCAGATCCATTACTCCAGGCAAGCAGAACCAGTTTAGTCCATGTTTCTTCACCCCAATACTTAATTAAAACTCTATGGTAAAGGAAAATATTTCTCTGTGATACTAATCTTATTTTATTCTTCCTCTTTTTAAATAGGAATAAACATCATAAAGCATATGATTAACTAACTGCTGAAGTTAAACCTAGTGCCTGCATGAGATCTCACTGACACTCCACTTCAGCAGCTTCCAGCCTCTAGAACCTGAGCCAGAGTTGGCAGGGAAGCCAAAAGTCTCCCTCACCAGTTTTGCTTCTTACAGCCACCCCCATACCTCTAGTCATTAATCAGGAACAAAAACACACAACAGAGTTAAAGGTTTCCAAGTAAGTCAAGAAATCACAAAAAGAAATAAACAGCAACAGATCTAGATCCCACAGTAGAGCTGCCACTCCAGGAAATACCGGCATACAGCAGAAAGCCAGGGCACACTGGTTAAGACACAGCAGCCAGACGGTGACTGGACCCAAACTCACGTGTCTGAGTGACGCTACGCTTTGTGTGAACATGCAGAGCTATCTCTGTACCATGCTCCCCCATGCAGGGCAGACAAATCCTTAGTCAGCATGATGAATACAGTATTGACACAGTCTAGGGGCTTCCTGAGTGCAAGGTTTTGTAAAACATCACAGCAACAGATTTCAAGAAAGAATTTGAAGTGTTTGAAGAAAGCTCTGAAAAATTGTGATAAACTTCTAAAGCATGAAGGGGCAACATGCAAGAAAAAAAAAGTGCTTGAATGAAAACCGGACAAGGTGAAGACAAGTAACCATGGCCTGGCTTTAAGGGGCAAGGTGGGAGTCAAGAACTGAAATCAGATATGGGAGATGCTGGGCAAACAGGACATGCCAGGGTAACGCGTGGTAACTCGCCACTGCACCCGTTAAAATACTCTCTCAGAATGATCCTTTAGGAGCTATAAGCTTTAAGCTCCAGCACATGCAGGCAATCAGCTTAAAACTGGAGAGATAATAACAAAAAAGGTAACAAGTTGCAGTCTATGGTACAGTTCCATCCAGCAAGACCTGTTCATTCTGAAGAGTTCCACGCTTTCAAGCTCCAGCCAGTGGAAAAAAAATATTCCTGACACACTTTCATTTAAATGCTCAATTCGACGATGGTCCTGTGTAGCTCCTTTAGGACTAAATTTAAAGTTTACTGCATCCTTTCTTTGAAGGATACTTCTAAAGTGCTAGCAGAGTTTACCAACCGATTTGGCTATTAATATTCTATTTCTCTCTCTCAACTTTCCAAAAGACTTTGGAAGCAAAGACTGATTTAAAAGAATCTCAGTATATTTCAGGATGCACATCTGCTGCTTACTTTAACATCATTTTTAGTCAACTGCAAAACACCCATCAAACAGATGCAAGACCAGCAAAAAAGAAATCTGAAAACATGATTGTGTATTTCCTTACTAGACAGTCTTCTTTGCTTACATGGTACAGCAGATTTACACCTGAAGAACATTTAAGACTTGCTCTTGTGCCTTACTTTGCTATTGCTGCTGTCAATTACAGCAACACTGAGCTTCCTCCAATACATTTTACAAAGATTGACTGAGCATTTGCAGTGATATATTGTCAAAGCAAAAGAAATAGCTGTTGAGAACGAAGCACTGCAGCTGGCCTGAATCTGAAGTCTGCATTCAGCCTGGACAGTCTGAGAATCTGCTTTTTTTTATTATTATTATTTTATTTTTGAGGACCACTATGTACTTTATTTAAAAAGAGCTTCCCTCAGAGGCAGGTGCCAATAAACTCCTTCAAGTCAAGTAAACCTGGTCACCACTCGTCATCACTGGGAATTTGCTTTCTTGTCTGCTTATTTGTCATTGTGTTCTACTTCTCGCATGCAAAGAAGAAACAGGACAGCAGAGTATCTTGTTTTGGTGATTAGAGCCTATCCTACCTCAATCAAGAAGCTTGGTCATCCTCCATGCACTATGCTGTTTGTCCTGTGATGCACAAGAGCCTGAGGATGAGTTTTGCAATTTGCTTGTTGATGTCAACTTCAGCGTAGCTTACATCAGAGCTATGCCGGTCGATGATCCAGTCAGTTTCTTCCAATCCTATGACCTACATTTTTGAGATTCTTAGTACCTGACAGTTCTTAATTTCAAATAGAGCTGTGAGTTCTCATTAGCCATGCAATTCTCATGCCTCTTTATGCAGGGTGTTTTAGAAACCCAGGCTCTCATATTAAAAAGAGCATTTGAGTTGCTCCTTAATTACCTTAGTAGGAGGCATGGATGGTGCACCACAGTAGAGCCTTCACATCTTTACCTCTCCTGTAGAAACAATGTCAGTGAGTAACAGTCTTAGGGCTTAGGGAGGAATACAAAAAGATGGAAGGTTGTCAAGGTCCAATCTTCCCATGAGCTGTCATAGTATTCAAAAACAAGAGGCTAAATTAATGCTTGGAAGAAGCACTTAGCTGGTATGAACAGAGCTGGTTTCACAACGTGTTGGCATCTGTGAGGGCTTGCTGCTTAGTGGCTTATCAGTTCCGAATGCAACAGCTACCTTGAGCCCACCTGAAGCACACCCCACACATTCACACCACAAACTGCCACTGGGACAATACTCTGCACCCTTGGACCACCTGACACCCAGCTGTACCTCCCGGCCATTGTCTCCTGCGGCAGGACGGCAGACTTGTCTCTCATGTGTTCTCCATTTGTAACATTTGCTTTTCCCTGCCTTGGGAGGGCACAGGGACCTCCAGGCTCCCATTAAAACATTAATCAGCTCTGTCTCAGGACAGAAAGAAAAAATCCAGGTGGACTCTGGTTACAGAAGCATGGCAGCCCATTGCTTACCGCACGGTCAGCGGGAAGAACCACTTTGGACTGCGAAGTTTTCAGAGTTAATGAGTATATAAACACATTGAAAGCAATAGCTGCACTTTATGTTCGTTTTGTTTTGACAGCTGTGCTTCAGCTGTGATTATACTCTGTTCTGTACTAGGAAATGTGCTATCTGCCATATAATGAACTCTTCATAATCAAAAACCTCAATATAAGACCCAGCAATTTAATATTTGCAAAGAGATGGACTGAGACCACCAAATTGTAGGCAGGTTTAAAAAAAACACAGACACCAGTAAAGTGTTAATTGAGCCCTGCAGTGTATTTTGGTGACTAACTAGACATAAAGAAATCACAATATTTGGGTTAAAAACACAGGCCCCCAGAAGGTGCACATCCAAACAGCTCTCATGCAGTTAGCTGAAAACACAGGCCACAGAGGATAAGTAGTAAAAACACACAATCCTTCCCCCCAACAAATAATCATCATCCTTCACCCAAAATGTTATTTCCACACTGAAACCCTGACCTCCAGCTGCCATTTGACTGATGGTGCTGGCAAAGAGGGCAGCTGATAAATGGAGCCATCATGGTATGCCCAGCCTAGAGGTAATTCTAGGAGTACGTTGATCTGCTACAGCAACTGTCATGCTTCACCAACACTTTTCCAGCACTTCTGGGCAGGAGCCATGTGCAGAGCAAGGGGCTGTATGCAAGAATCTACAAAGATCTGCAATAGAAGCATCTTGCACCAGTGACTGTGGAATAAGGCTTTAGAGGATCAAACACATTAGAATAAAGAAAGCCAGGATTCAATGTACGGCATTTTCAGGACAGTTCAGATGTTCAGGTTCAATTTTTTTATGAGTGTTAGTAGCGATAATTGGGACAGACCTTTGTCCGCAGTCATTCCTACATTCTTGAGCCAGATTCATCTGTTAGAAGGGTACAAGTACGTCACATGGAAAGCTTTACACGCAGGTCCTCTGTTCCACTGGAAATGAAGAGTTCCCACCTCAGATGCTGTGAAGCAGTCACTATATGAACTGGCTGGACCAAAACCAATTTAGGGTGTTAGCATAAGAAGGATCAGCGTAAACCATTCACCTTCTTTGTTAATTTATCCTGCCAGTGTGGGTATGCTCAGGTATTAAAATCGAACTCACTGACATGAACACTACAGCCTTCCTCAGCTGTTACAGTCTATTGTCCCTAGCCCAAGAGGCAAATAAACCCTTTTCAAATAAATTTCAATTAGCCAGGCTTTCCTATTGTTAAAGATCAAGGAAAAACCCTGGAGAACCCCATTAACATGCAAATGAGTAGGTACACAAACATAGTTCCTATGTGAGCCGGTATCAGCAGAAACACAATTAATTCTAAATACAGATACATCCAATGAGATTAACATTGGACAGCTTTGTAACAGAGTCTCATAACCTACTAATTTATACCCACTGCTATCACTGAGCCTCCCAGAGAGACAGAAAAGCCTCCCAGAAAAGTCAAATCCCTGTGGGTAACTCTCACTAGTTCTCGCGCTGTAAATCCTCATGGAGCAGCAGTTCTGCAATCTGCACCATCATACGGCTGCGGGAGTTGGAGAGCAGAAACGGGGTTGAGCCCATTTAGCTTTGCCATGGTGAAGTCTACCCCAGTGCTTTGTCTCCATTAGGATTTTTTGCTCAGATTTGTTGCCTTGCCATGAAACAACACTGCAGCATATTCTGCTTTGCACCAGCAGTTCCGTTCCCCTGACAACTGAGCACACAGCAGCTTTATGACCTTGCCTGAAGACGCATGTCCTGGCGATGAAGATACCATCAAGCCCAAAGCCTTCTGGACAGCATAGAAGTTTAGGGCTAGGAACACCACTGCAACTCCAAACATCATTCGCTTTTTCATTTTGCAATAATAAATCTGGTCTGACTCTTGCTTTTTCATTGGCTTTGGACAATTTCTTGAGGCAGTAATCAAAATACTCCTTTTAGGAAGGAAAGTATAATTTCTAATTTAATACTTGCAGAATGCTTTCTAGAGTTTTATTATGATTATTCCCACACTGAATGCAAAAATAATCCAAGTCCTTTATCACATTTTGCCAGAACAGCATGATGAGCACCCTCCAACACTCTGTACAGCCAAACTACCACGAAGCACTTTTCTTTAGAAATCATTCAGGTCATCAGACAAATTTATGTTGCTCATGATTGCTTGCCTATAACCCTTCCACCAAGATGTGTGATCACTTCTTATTTTCATTTCTTGCACTACCCATGCTCCAAAAAAAGTACATAAACTTCAGACACTCTACAACTTACAAAAAAATATTTTAAAATACATTTTCCACAAGCTTTCGCTCCTGTAATTGAGTTACAGGTATAATGCTTATTCAGCCAGGAAACAGGAGAAGTACTATGCTGCTGAACATCAGACACACAGCATAAGTTTAAGATTTTGAATAGCGTAGTATAGACTAAACATTTTATTAAAACAAAAACACCATATCAATTGAAAAAATAAAATAGCAGCAAAAACTAAATTACAAAATCAATGAAAAGTCCTGGTCTCAGTATTTTCTCAGCTCTAAAATGATGTCAAGTCTTCATTCCTGTCTCCCCCTCCTTTTCAGGCACTTTGATAGGGAACTGAATACAACATAGTTTCAGAGCTATCATACAGAGCTATAATATTGAGATATATTGGCCCTCATAGAGCCTAGATTGCTATACAGCCGGAAGACAGAACGTTAATGCTGGTTAGCAGGCCTGTTTAAGATAATTGTAGTATGCCATTCTAACAGCTGATGTGTCTCTTGCATCCACTGCAAAACCCACGCGATGTGATTACAGGCAAGGGAGAGCTAATCAAAATGTGTCGCTCCTTTGCATATGAGCTACCCACACGTTGTTTGTGCCACTTGGTGGGCAGATGTGGGCAACACTGCTTATTGAACCCTGGATGATCTTAAAATGGAGAACCATTCCGCTACTCTGTCTCATAGAGATGTCTTCTGACATTAACGATGCCCCTCACAGTGATCTGCAGAATAAAGGCAGTGATGGCCTCAGGAGCCCTCAGACAGAATGGTTTGGCAAGGCAAGGCTCTCCAGCACAATAGTGAAATTTCATTGGCCCCAGAGAGATGTGAAAGCAAGAAGAAATTTCTTCTCTTTGAAAGCAAGAGCAACATAAAACAGCACCAGTACTCCCAGTTTAATTCTCTAACTTAATTTATTTTTTTGACTGGAGGGTGGGAAGGAAAAGGGATGGAGTGATAGAAGACATTTGGTATAGTGCATCCATAGCAGCTGCATTTTGACAGTACCGGCGTACCAATGCTCCTGAGCCAGCAAAAGGTTGTAGATTCAGCAAATGTTAGGAAATAGGAATAATTAATCTATATTCAAGGGGATTGCTTCATAGAGATTATGCTTGTATTACTTCTGGGGGAATTCTAAATTGAAATTATTCCTGTAAACACATACAGAGATGTACCACAACAAAAATGACCCATGCAAAAGGCAGAACAACTTCTGAACAAAAGAATTGGAATTTGGTCCAAATGTTTTAGTTCAGGAAGATACTTGCAGCTATAAAGTACCAATGGAAATTAACTGTGGACTTTTAAGAGACTGCAACACATCAATAGAAGCAAATCTAACCCTCACCTCCTGGGAATCCCGATTCAGAAGCAACTTCTCAGGTTGTTCAACCATAACAGAAATTGGTAGCTTCAGCCCGTGCTAGTATTCCTCTTGTAATATTTAAAAAGTGTTATGCTATAATTCAGGGAGACGGTTCAAAATATTGTGATGTTCAAATATGTTATGACCTCAGCAGGAGGTCATTATGGGATAATTTGAAAAGAAATACTTTTCAAGAATGGAGTTTTGTTACTGTACGAGCAATACATCTACCAAACAGCCACAGACTGTCAGACTTGCCTCTAACAGGTTTTTAACCCTAGCAGTGTTTAAGCAGAGACATAGGCAAGCTCAATAACACTGACTCTTGATCAAGCCTAAATACATACTTTTTTTTGCCACCATTAATGAACTCAGCATAAATAGAGTTGAATGTTCTGCTAATTTTCTTTAATAACTAGGAGATTCCTGGACTTAGACTGCAAAGTGTAAACAGTATTGTATGCGTGAAAAGATAAGTGTGAATTATTCTAACATGCTGCAGTTTTTAGCCATAAACTGAACTTCATACTCACAGCCGTAAGAGTATCTTGGCATGTCCATAGAGCTGCTCTCTACTTCACTCCAGCGCTCAGGTCCCCCAGTTGTCCAGCTTGCACATCAACATACACATGTGCTCCAGCCGGGAACAAACTACATTGTTTTGTTCACAAATAAATTCAAATGCAGATGACAGGCTCTCCCCTGAGACAGTATGGGAGAATACCATGACAGATCTTGGGGGTTTGGTTTTTTTTCCTTTTCCTTCTGCCCCAAATGATTCTCCAAGGACTATCTCAGTATGAAATCCAAAATCAACCTACACGAACTATTTCAGGAGTTACTTTTGCATGCTGATCTATCTCCACCCCAACATGTATAGAATCTGTAAGCATACAATCATAGATGGATTGCAAAAAGCATCCAAGTTGAGACCTCAACTATGGGTTTGGATAAGCTTTGTTGGCCTGAACTGTGATAAATGCAACAAAAGCCAAAAGCGGGATGGAGTTCTGCTTTGCAACAACACCCCTGTATCAAACAGGAGGAGTTTGTGCTTTGGGAATTGAAACTCCTTGCTGGACAGAAGGATAGCACACTTGAGACCTATTTTCAGAATTTAAGAGGCACATTGATCTTGAGCTAGCCCACTGCACAAGGCCGTATTTCTTTCCCAGTGCTGAAGGTCTCAGGATAATGGTCCATTACTGAGATACATTGAGAGAATTACTCACTAAGTGCTGTAGGAAGGGAGTGGTCCTGGTAGCTGGAGCAAAGCACAATTGCTAGTTTGGGGTGTGGGTGTGTGTGTTTATTCTGCAAATTGAAATATAGAGAAGAAAAGGTCTTGTGTCAAATTTTTGGCATAGAAAATGAAGATTAGATAGAAAAATCCTAACTAGGGGTTTGAATAGCTAAACGCTGCAAAGGAATGTTCTATTGCTGCTCAAAATCACACATTTTTACAGAACATTTTTATAGTCTCACTCAAAAGTCTCAGTTTTACTTGTATTACCTGCTAATCTTCCTCCTACACCCAATATGTATAATTTAACTGGTAATTTGCCTCTATGTTCTAAAAACCTTTTGCAGAAGGGCTTCAAATTGTTTTCTACATGATTAAAAAAACACAAAAGCATCCCAAACACTCCACCTCCACACAACAACGATAAAAACTACTCAGGGTCTGGGGTTTTTGTTGTTTGGGTTTTGTTTGCGGTTTTTGGTTTGAGTTTGTATTTGGTTTTTTGTTTTTTTTTCTTTTTTTAACATTGGCAGAAAATGCTGTATAAACCTAAATTTATATCAGATTCATAAGTATGTATCCAGGTAGAATTTCAGACAGCTTTCAGAGCTAGCAGTATTTTGTAGTTAGATATTCTTTATTCACACTTCCACATAATGATTGATTATAATACTGAACAATTTTAATGCTTTGGAGGTATTTTACAAGAAACAGATACCCTTGTCCTTTGCACAAATAATTTCTACGCGATGAGCTATTCTTATTGATTATGACAAGGTCAGCACGAAAGCAACAGCAAACAGATGCACCCTCTCCCCAGAGACACAGTGCATGTCAAAATTGTCATGCCGAGACATTCACTGGCCTTTCAAGCTGCTTGAATCAAACTTTATGAAATGAAGTCTATAAAATATACACAGAGTTCAATCCCATTATTTCCTCTATCTGATTGCACAGATAATATCCTCATATCTGTTACAGTCTGAGACCGGCTGGCCAGAGCGCTGATCCTATCTTCACACACACAGAAGCCCAAGGAGACGCCTGCCGTGCTCCGAACACACTGATAACCCGGGCAGCTTGGTCACCGGGAACCGGCAGCAGGTACCCTGTCAGACACAGGGACTGGTGCTGCCTTATACCTCAGGCTGTGGAAAGTGCGTTGGTCACCTGAGAAAGAATCTATCCTCAGCATGTTCACTGTCGATGCAAAAGCACAAACACACGGAGAGCAGGGTGGTCACACAGCCTGGCTCAGCTTGCACCAACACCCTCCCCGCAGCCTGCCCTAACACCATTTGCAGCAATTTGCACAGCAGTGCTCACATTTTCTACATCTCTCTATTTTATGTCACTGAAGCCCAGTCATCAAGCTCAATGAGTACCCAGGAGGCTGACATTTTCTCCACTGAAAGAACCCTCCCCTGGCTCGCAAGGGAGGTGGAAGATGTGCAGCTGCCATTTTGCTCCGGGCAGCTCCTTTAGTGGCACTTGGCTAATGCCAGTGGAGACTGTTACGCAGGCAGCCACGACACAAGCACCTCACTGGCAGTTTGCATGGCACTCATCACAACATTTGTGGTATTTTTCTCCTTTCACTTGCTACTTTTAACTACTTCCTGCAAAGCATTTTGAAGATACAACCATGCTGGAGAAATCCTATGCATTACTGTTATCTTTGCTCAATAGCACTCGTTTTGGTGCATCTGTCCTAGGTTACCCATTGAGGTAAGCAACAAATAAAACAGTCATCCAATTTTACCAGCTGCAAGATGAAAGCAGGATACCACACCTGGCACACAGGGGAGGAAATAAAATCTCCTGCTGACACCTTGCTCTTAACTGAAGGAACCCAAAATTAGTAGAGAGGCTCAGGAGAGGTACTTGTCCTTTTCCCTGAAAGATGGTGTGAAGAATTGTTTTTTGACACCAGTAGGTGCTGAAATCATATGGAGAGACTATTTTATTCTTATGAGCTTCCAGTTTCTTTAAGTCCTGCATTTCACTCTTAGTGACCATAACCTGGTGCTCCAAACTGAAGACAGAGCAGTTTGTAGGAGTGGACAAATGGGAAACTATTTTCATTTATGGTGAGGTCTATTTACCACTATTTCTCAGTTACTTCTGTAACAAAGCCTAGATCCAGAAAGCAGAAGACCCACCTCAGGCACATAGTTACATATTGCACTGATGTATAAAAAGGTTGACAATGGAAAAGAGGAATTTCACTGATTGGCAATACCATCTAACATTGGTTTGACCCACAGAAGTACTCTGTTAAAATTCCCTAGGATTTGGAGTTAGTCATGTATGTCCTTCTAAAGCATTCAAAAGAGTAAGCTACATAAATGCTAATAAGACACAGATTTAAGTCTTTGCAACCTAATGCTTGGAGGCTTTGCCCCCCCCCCTGCCACACTACTAAAGAAATGTAGAAAATGCACATAGCCCGTATGTAGGAAATACTGGAAAAGCCTAAGCTGCATCGCTGGGCAGAGCGCCGTGCTCTGGTTAGCTGCCTCTGCCCTCTGCCAGGTGCCACTCCGCCACTGGACACCATTTGCCGGGATGTGGCAGCGGAGCAGCCGTGCGCACAGCAGGCTATGACCTGCCTGTGTGGACTCCAGACGATGCCATGGTAGGACTGGAGACTGGACCACTTGGCTTCTTTGCTTTTCCCCAGAAATTCCCCTGCTATAAAAACGTACCTAAGGTGTCCGAGAAAGGGATTCTTCCCCGGTGAGCTGGCTGCCCTTATGGAAAGGCTTTGTCTGTTCGCTTATTTGGATTCATATTACAGAAAACATTGCTGCAAGCAATTTCAGCATCCCTGCAGAGCTAGCTTTGCTCTGACTCTACAAAGCAGGAGAATAAACGCATCATTCCTGTTTATCAGCCAGAACATTCCAACAGGCTGGATCACTTTTTAGGGCCAGATCATCAGTTGTCTAATTTGTCACTGCTCTTAACTTCAACAAATCTATGCTAAGATACATCGGAATGATATAGTCTAACCTTTAATGGCCCTGAAAGCAGTAAAGGGTCCCCCAAACCCACCCCCCCCAACAAACAAAAGCTTTTATTTAAAAAAAAAAAAAAAAAA
>Ga0181612_142227_pt1 | contig 23742 bp, 13 predicted proteins | sample HoacroProtozoa21_FD_119630 | JGI IMG/M metagenome (GOLD analysis project Ga0181612, IMG submission 119630) | Hoatzin crop microbial communities from Cojedes, Venezuel. Combined Assembly of Gp0051906, Gp0051904, Gp0051908
ATCCCTGGAGGTGTTCGAAAAATGTGTAGATGTGGCACTTCGGGATATGGTTTAGTAGGCATGGTGGTGTTGGGTGGATGGTTGGGTTTGATGATCTTAGAGGTCTTTTCCAACCTATGATTCTATGATTCTAAGTTGCTTTAAATGCTTCTTGTCAGTGTTGCTATGCTGATGCTGTGAAAAAGCGCTTGTTACCCAAACAAGAAAAAGTCCTGTGCAGTCACCATTTATTCTTCTAAAGCAATGTTGAAAAGGCCCTGAAACTGTCTCAGATACTTTGGTGCTTAGAGCCCAGACAGAGCAGTTCCAGCAAATGAGAAACTGAATCTTCAGGACACACTTGGAGAAAGTAAGCCTGAATTAGTGATAGTTTTATCTATTGTTTATGTTAAATCTGAATCTTCATCTGAAAAGGCTAAAACTAAAGCTTCCTACAGGGATTTTCTAGGTCTTTCCTTGCCAAGCATAACCTTCTGCAGCCTGGCTAAAAGCCTCTACCTTTTTGAAATGTCGTCACTGTTCTGGTTGCTCACCACATTTAGGTTCTCTGCTTGCAAAAGCAACGGACAGGTTTGCAGGGAAAGAGGTCAATACTTGCTCTGCTGTTAGTTACTACCCTAAAGCATACTTCTACAGCAAAGATTCATTACCCATGGTGAAGAAAGTAATCCTCATAAATGTCTCCCATCACATTTGTCTCAGTTGTAGAACCTGAAGTTCATAAAGTTAGCACTTGACATTTTAGTGAAGCATCAGTGAGTCAGAGATCAGGAAAACACAAATACTGTGGGCAAATAGAAATGCTCTCCTGATAATTATTTGCATGTCACTTTCTGTTAGTTAATATCTCACATCTTCCACTCTACCAGAATGAACACACACTAAACCTCCAGGAGCTGGATACATTTGCAATTTTTTTATTCTGTGGCCTTTCTAAATGTTGGGGGTAACACCCGGGTTTCCAGAGAAGCACTTAGGCTCCAATTCTGCAGCAGGGAAGAGCAGGAGAAGTGGAGATAGCACAAATGGACCCTGCAATCCCACCATACCCTTCTGAAATGCCGCAGATTCTATGATGGCACCCACAACACATAGCTCTGTACAGACATATCTCAGTGCACTTCTCGCAGGGGTCTGTAGCTTGAAAGGAGGACGGAGATTAAAGGCTAGTGAAGAAGGATAATGCATGATGTGAAAATGCTTGTGCTACCTTAAAGCTGGGCTATTGCAGTGAACACTAAGTGTAGCCACAGCGCAGACCTAGCCCATGTCAGCACTGCAGCCACTTGGACTCTGCCGTGCCCGTATGTTCATTTGCACACCACTAGGATTTATTTGGATGATATAATACAGAGCCAAGAGTAAATTTAGAGCATATTGGAGGAAACCTGGACTCCACTATGGCCAGTGGTAATGTTCCCATTGACTTCAGCTTTATGGATACCACATTTTCAGACCCTAAGCCGTCCCTCTTTATTGAGCGCTTTATCCTTGCAGCAGCTGTAGTCATACTGTTCTCAGGGATGTTCTTCTGAAGCTTTTCTCTGGTGCTTTTCAGGTGGATAACGAGTTTTTTGTTTTTCACGTGCTCATATTTTGTTTTTAGATTTTTGCTTCTGCAGTTTTTGAGCCACAGTCTGTCTCACACTGAAAGATAAGACAAGGCTGGAACTCAGTGCTTTTTCCCCCGAAAGCCTTGCTGACGGATGGTGTATTTCCTTCCACTGCAGATAATTGACTATATATTTCCCACAATTTTTTATTGTATTTTACAGAGAAAAGTAGTAAAAATAGAGGCTGTATCACAATCAAAGCAGTGTTTCCATTCCTCAGGCAATATTTTTCATTAACCCAAAGCAAAACACCTCCCCACCCTTTCCTGGTTACTATGCTTGGCTCTCAGTAAGAAGAAAACCAGATGCCATATTTAAATGTAAGATGGCAGAAACCAGAAAACCAGAAAAAGGGGGTCCAGTTCAGGGAAATGTTCCCACATAGTCTTCGTATTCTTTGAAGTGCATTATGGACCCTGATGTTTGCAGAGACATCCTCAAACACCCTTTGATATTTCCCCAGGTAGATAGCTGCTTGTGTACGATAAATGCCTTGTTGACACAGTGTGATTACCCGCCCCATACTCGGGCGGGGTGTCGTCAGTGCCACACAAAGACACGCGAGCAAATGCCATTTATGTGGCTCTAGTAATCCTACACAGAAGTGTAGCTTCACAAGTTTTAAACAGATCCCAAGGCTGTGTTAAGCGACCAGTTCTCAGGGAGAACTTGTTACACACCAAGCCCATGCAATCCAGTCATCCTCGTGGTGATAATCAAATAGCATCTTACAATGAATATAACAGTATTTAATCTAAACAGGCATTTATTTAATTTTGCTATAACTGAAAAGGGTATGTGAATTTCCTCAACATTTTGGAAGGGGAAAGGGACCAAATGTCTGGTGACTGTAGTATTGAACGTTTCAGCCCTGTGGAATTTTTTTTTTTGTGGGAAGAGGGGAGCCTTGGAAGACAAAATTGATGAATGAAGGTTAGTCTATGAGTAAGGATCCTTTAGACATCAAATCATCACATCACAAATGTCTAAAAAACGGCCCTTGCATTCAGCAGAGGACAGAACTGTTACATTAAGGAGTGAAGTGAGACGTGATACCTTTAGCTTACGAAGTGTTGGTTGGAATGAAGGCCTTTGTTTGGTAAGTTAAAGGTTGAACTACTTAAAGTAATCTAGGCTTGAATATCTGCCATTTTAAGTCTTTAACATTCTGTTCTATTAGCAAAGATGAGATGAAACTTAAAAGTTTCCAGCCAGATGTGTCTCCAGACTTTCCCAGAGATGAAGGATATTCAAATGTAGTTTGGATTCAACGCATTTTATAGATAAGTTTATTTTATAGCTGGCCACAGCTGTGAAGTTTGGATTCAGATCTGTAACTCCCCTAAACTTTGAAGACTGTAGTCAAATCTGTGGTTTTGGATTTGAATCTCCAGTTGCTTGTTGCATCAGACTTGTCATTCACATCTGTTACACTGACAGCTCAGTGCAAAACTCTGGTACCAGTTTCAGACTCCGCAAAGCTGAACCTCAGAAAGGCTGCTTCTCAAGCATGCTGTTACATATGAGGAGCGACAGCAGCATATTGCAGGTCTGCAGGTTAACAGATCTCTACATGCCATCTAATGGCTGTCGGTGACCCACCACAGAGCACTGGCTGGTGGGTCACAGGTTGTTGGCTCCCACCCTGAAAACTATGCTTTACATACTTCCCTCATATTGTGTTTCTGTGTAAGCGAACACTGTAGCTTCCCACAGGGGTATTACATGATTGTGTGTGGAGGTAGAGGGGGGTTGGTGTAATTGCAAATGGGATGAAAGCTGGTCCTTGAGGCACTCTCTGAGGGCTTATCTATACAAAGTGGTTGCTGAGAAACAAACTAGGAGGTGAATTTACAACACCTCAGCTCCACAGGTGGGCACTCTTAACATGCAGTAAGCAAGGGGAAGGTACTCGATGTGGAAAATACAAGAGAAAATACTCCACACAAGCAACGTTGCTGTGAGGATGCAGTGCTGTGAGGCTGAGGTCCTGCAGTTTCCCTCTCTTGTTTGCTCTACAGGCAGACCTTAAGACTTCAGCCACACTGTAAAAAATAACAACCCACAAACGTCTGTCTGGGAGGGTGTCACTGGCTGTCACCATGGCATAGACGGCCTCACCAACTGCAGTGATGGAGCCACCCATGGTAAATGCTGGACAACTCTTCTGACCTGTTAATAGTTGGCAGAGTGTTTGATGACAGTTGCAAGAATCTGATGCACAGCAGTATCCTTTACAGCAGTTTAATCTTTGTCATCAAATCCCCCAGCAGCCATGATTAATAGCAGCACTTGAGCTTGTTTTGAAAGTTGTATATTTGGCAGCTATGAACTTTGATCTATGGTTTCGCTTTAAAGAATCATTATGACACAAACTTTTCCTGTAATCCTTCCATCTAATTAAACCACACACAAGTACTATGTGGGGAAATACGAGGCTATTGATATAAGCTCTGTGTTTATTACAATATTTTAGGCACTTTATTAAAGTGGATAGTTGTTCCCAGCAAGATAGTAGATAAGCTCCCCAAAAACAATAACATCACCCAGAAAGAATATATAAGAGAATTTCCCAAGGCCAAATTCGATTAGAAACTTTCTTTGTTGGTTAATACTGTGCCCTTGAACCCGTTAAGGGCTCAGATGTTTTAACCTGAGCTAAAATTACTAGCATTTAATGAATCCAGCCTACTAATGTGTACTTTTCCACAAAAAGTTTGCCTTTGTCCCAGATAGTCAAAGGACTTCGATGTCTAACAAGATAGTATCTGTCTTCCTGTGGTAGGTTGTTCAGTAATTGGGTACAATTTCATATGGAAGTATTCAAAGATCCAAGGAAATTTATTTTCATATAAATATTTTAAACCATGAAACACCCATCTTTTTGTAGCTGAATCAACCATAAACCAGACAATTCTTGGTGGTTGCTATCCTGCTGTATACTGTGTTGCAAAGTTCCCATCAGGTAGTTAAAGCTCATGTTTTCAAGCCTAAAATATGAACTGTGGATCAGAGTCTGAGCAGTGTTTTTTCTAAGGCTGAGGTGCAGGACTGCATAGTCTCATCTGAGTTGACTTGCTTGTGTGTTGCATCTTCATGACCCCAGCATTCATGCAGAAGGGGGTTCCTGTCTCTAGAACACGCTACCCAGGTTGTGAGCAGCAGTTTTATGGAGCTGCCTGGAAGCTCTGGAGATTCTTCTAGTTGGCCTGAAGTGTGATCTGGGTGCCACAAAACAGAGAGGCAACAGAGGTGTAAATCACCAACTTGAAGTTCCTGCTGCTGCCAGGTTCACTGGAGTTTATGTCTGCCAACCACCAGCTTTTCCATATTTTCTGGGTAGGCTTTCAGCCAGCTGGTTCTTGCCTAAAACATAACTGCTGTCAGTACTGGTTAAGCCCAGTGACCATGGTTTCTGAGTCAGTCGGAAAGCGGACAAAGTACCGAGTGTAATAATTTTCCCAAATTGTCACACAAATTTCCAGAGACTTGATATAAATGTGGAACAGCTGAAGCAACATGAGCGATCCCTTAGTGAGTTCACAGCTGAGCGCCCTCAAGCAGAGGGAATAGCTGCCCATCACCACTCTCTGGACTTGATCAGAAAAAAAGTGAAATAGAACTGTTCTAATGCAATTCCATCTCCCCATGCCAGGTTCTCCAGTCTTGGTATTAATCCCCTGTGACAAGCCATGTCCAAGGCTACCGCAAGACTGAGCAGAATTAGCAGGGACATTTGTCATGTGTCCGTTGTCATGGGTGAGGCTGGATCAGTGGCCAGGAATGGCCTTGACCTAACCCGCTCCTGAATAGCTGGACGCTAGTTACTTGAGCTGTCATCCTCTCTTTAGTGGCTCTTCTCTGAGAAGCAAAACTTGCTCTGGTATCCTGGAATCCCTCCTGCCTCTGCAAAACCAGGGCTTTGAGTGATAGCCACTGTCTGGACAGTCTAGAGGTTACACGTTATTCTCAACCAGCCACAAAGTCTTGTGGGTGGATTTAGGGTCAAAATGTATTTCATACACAACTAGAATAAAGTTTTGTATAAAGAGCTTATAAAATCTCATAAGGACTTTTTACTAGATCAAGGGCTGCCTCTTGTTCTTATTGAACTCAATGGGAATTCTGCTACTGACTTCAAAGGAAGTTGAAAGGAGCCATGAGGAGTTGATTTCCACCAGTACATGTGTGCTTCTGCACACCAAATTTGCATCTGGAAGGACTGTGTTTTAGTCAGTTTTTGTTGCTGTAGTTGTTGAATGTTTTGCTACTTCAGAGTTTGTGTAAGCACGAGATGTGCTACATGCATGAGCAAATAGCTTATTTCTGTTGTGCAAAACTATCTGTACACTACACATTGCACATATGCCTTTGGAAAAAAGGAAACACTCAACTACCTCAACCCAGTGGCATCATTCTCCTGGGAGATCAAAATCTCTCCTAAGCACATAGTGACTGGTGAAGCAGGTTCTGCACTTATCACTGTCAGCTGCATAAAACCAAACCAAACACAAATGAATCCTTTGCAGGTCTTTTCTGAGGCTGCAAAAAGGAAAGCTGCTGCTTCTATTCCATAAGCAGGCACAGAGCAGCCATAAGACCAGATTTAAAAAATCCACACAGCTGTCAAAATGTTTTGGAATGTACTTCAACTTAAGCCACTTCTGAGTGCATACTTTTCCATTCCTTCTCTGCAGCAATTTGCAGAGGAGATTTATCAACTACACACAAATACACTACGTTAGGCAAGAGGGTTTCTTCACAGGAGTGTGAGTTAAAGCTTTGATGGTTCAGAAACAGGTGTGAATTTATTAGAACGGGGACACTATTTAAAAAGTAGCTGTTCAGTGTAGAGTAGGGGAGAGACCGTGTAAATGCCTGGCACTTCTGTACAAACCTTGTGTGCACTAGAGGCTCCTGGGGGCCTAAGCAAAAGCAGACAACTCATTTCTATGTCCGTAACAACATGCTCTCTCTGCTTTACAGTTGATTGCGAACTTGCAGCTGACAACTTTCTGTTAGGGATGATTTCATAAGCTGTAGATCTTCACGTTAGGAAACACTCCTGCATTGCGTGCTTCAGTAATTACCATCCCATTCTTCATAGTTGCATATTCTCTATAAGTCTCAATAATTCCCCTGTTTCACAGATTTTCTTGTATTTCAGATATTGGAAAGCATTGTCATAGCCTTTCTCAGTGACCCTGTAGCCAAGCCATATGTATTTAATTCCTTCAACCTTCCCTCGTGAGAAGATGCCAGGGAGACCAGAAGAGAAGTTGAGACAGCATCTGCATCTCTAAGGATATAAGAAAGCAGAGTGGTTGGGTCCACTCGGTCTCTCATAAGAAGGGCTGTGGAGTAAACTGCTCTGTTTTCTCCTCGCTTCCTGCATGTATCTTTTTCTGGATTACTCAAACTATGAGCATGGTGTAGAAGACTGCTGAATCTTCGTAGAAGAGGACTCATGCTAAATTGGAGTGAGTTCAAGGACCAACGTGATGTGTGTAGGAGACTGACTGTGTGGAGACGGAGAGTGACAAGTAGGGAGACTTGGTGAAAGCCTACACAGCCTTGGGCTAAAGAGTTTGGATAGTCCCGTAAAGCATCAGCACCTGGTTGCTGATGAGAACAAATCCAGTTTTCTGGGCTGACTGATGTTTCTTTCCTCTTCATGAAAAGTATATATTAAAGATTTCACACCCTGAAGCTAACCCAGTCAACTTTTCAGAATAGGTTTAATAGATTTTGTTGTATTTGAGGTCAAAGGGCTTTGCTGCAGCTGCAGCTCAGCCAAATAATCTGGACCTGTTGCAGGAGTTACTAGTCAGAGCTCTGATTTGTGTCAGGTGTAGGTTCAAACCAGATGTGACAGGGATACTTTCTGGTGCTGAAAGCTAGGGAAGGTGTCCCACACTTCCTGGGAGCTTAGCCTTCGGCTGTATATACTGAAGAAAATAAATTTAAAAGGCAGACAATAAAAAAGTGACACTGGAAACTGAGTTATAATTCATCTAATAAACAGAAACATCCTGTACCATGGTTGCGGTTGTGCCTAGTGTTGATTTCTTTATGCTTTCTGTAAGGCTTTCTTTATGTTCAGGATTAGCTTTTCAGCATCTAGCAGTGATAAGAGCTTTTGAAGGGATGTAGGTAGCCAGCCATAAGATAAAGGTACAGAGCAGCTACTAGATTTCGTTAAAGCAAACATCGCTACCAAACCTGAGAAAGACAGTGTCCTGGAGACAGGACACAGCAGCCTGATTTGGAGATCCGCTTCTTTTCAAGGGTAGAGTTTGAACTAAGAAGCCTGCATGGTTGAGAGGGAATGAGTAGACTGAAGAGATCTCTGCACACACAAATCATGGAAACGTGCAAATTGGAGCTCATGGTATCACAACTGGGATAGGCTTGCCTGTCAACTCTGGCAGCCATCAGCATGGGGTGAACAGGTAAGGGCATAGCACAGACCCTCGTCACCCAGTTTGACCTGAGAGGCAGATGTTTCAACCAGAGCGTGTTCACACCACTTTATCACAGGGATTTATGCCCGCAGGTCCTGGTGGGACCTCACAGATCCTCACTTTGCATTGACATTGATGTTTCAGTGTAAAATAATCAGTGACTGAGAATTCTCCAACGGACAGTTTCATTGCGACAATTAACAGGAATTTTCTCACATTGATATGTTAGACTTTTTTTTAAAGCTGTTCAGGCCACTTGCTGTTCACTAAGGGTCCGGTACAGCACCCTGTTTCCCTAAACATCAACAAAAAGGAGGAAGTGTGTGAAATACCTATGTGTTACCGCCTGCTCCTTAGAAACCCGGAATATACTCTGCATATGTAAAAGCACAGCACAGCTCTCTTCAAGAAGAAAAACGACAACACATGTATTTAAATATCAGAGCCTGAATGGAGTCTGCTTCTTTTCCCACACCTCTGTAAAATCAAAGTTTGAAACCCTGTAGGAGCTCTTTTAAAATATCCTGGCTTCCTTGCTGCAGACCATATGTGGTTTCAAAAACCAGGACTGCAAACTCAAATAATTGCATGACTTGCATTCTATCACTGTAGACTGTGCTCCACTGGCTTCAGCTGGCACGGTTTGGTAGCTGTTACAGATGCCACAATTCATGGCTTTGAAGTCTGCACATTAAAAAAAAAAAGGGGGGGGGGGGGGAAAAAAAAAAAGCAGCTTTCAAAAGATTTGCCTGACTTTCTGTTATGAATAAGTAGACATTTCGCAACAGCTGTCATAGTCCCTGCCACTTCAGCTTCCTTCCTCCACCCAGGCTTGTGTGTTTAATGTAATACTGAAGCAGCTGTGGATTCACACTCAGAGTGAAGCGCAGCAGACTAGTAAGGGCAGGTAACCCCTTCCTCTGAGGATCAGACTGCGAGGTGTTGCCTTGCTCCTGCTGACACGGGATAGGGAGCAGACAGAGCATGGATATTGCCGTAAGACCTCTCTGGGAGCGATTTGTCGTTACAAAGATCTGCAATAGCCTGCGCTTTTGGAAGAGGCTCAGATCATCGCTGAGGAGCCTACATGTACACCAGACCTCCTCCCATCACTGCTCAGGCACTTAAGCTTTCCGCTGCGCTGCTCTGAACAAGGTGTTATGGACAGTTGTGTCTTGGGTCACTGGGGTGCAGCTAAGCTTCTCCCTTTCTTGCTGTTTGGAGGCTCAGAGCAGTGAATCCCTGCTCTGCTCAGCTGTACACCGCGACTAGTTCAAGTGTTGCCATCAGAGGAAATAAGCCTTCCCTGTGCAGTTTCTTTGGTTATTGATTTTCATATTCCTAGATGCAATCTGTATAACCTCATTCAGCTGTTAAATGATAGGACTCAGAGAGAAAAGTGTGTCGCAGATGGACTTGCTACCAACTTGTTTTAACTACTTTTTGAATTTTTGAATATTTGATATTGCCAAAAGGAGAAAGAAGTGTTATCAGTGACAAGATTAAGCTTTGACTATTAAAGTACTCGAACACTAAAAAAAAGCACCTTCACTATGGCAGCTTCAGCTGACTCCCTGGAGAATTTGCAATGTAATATCATTTTGCGTGCAGTACAATTTCCCCATTAAAAAAATGACACCAGCCCCTCCTTGGCATGTAACTAGCAGGGTTCCTCGCATAGTGCTCATGCCCGGGGAGGTGCCCTGGCCGACTGCAGGGCCCTGGCTACTCCGAACGCAGGCTCTTTCATTCAGGCTCCACGTGGAATAATTCCACCTGGGTTGTTTTCAGGTTTGAATTTGGGGGCTGGAATTCATCACCTCAGAGGCTGCTTCCCCCGATTCAGTGGTGTGTTCGATCACAAGCATCTGTAATCCCTTGTAATCCATTTCACCCCGCTTGCCTTCTGCGTGGAGGATGGGAAGAGAAACGGTCTGACTCCATAAAAGCACGTAATACTGCCTGTGACCCTGCTGAAAAGCCAGAGGAAGGTGTCCTTGAAGCTATTAAGAGGAACTATGTGTCAGCTCTTTACACTATTATTTTAAGTATCGGCTTCAGCTTCGTTATTCATTTCCAGTATATTTTTGTTTTGTTTTGTTTTTATTTGGCAATAATATCCTGAGCACGGCAGTCATCTGGTTTAGCTGAGGTGGTGCTACTGAGGTGGGGGTTTTTTCTCCCCCCTCCATACTGTTGGTCTGTTTTATAGAACATGGGAAAAGGGTCAGGGCAAACATAATTAAAATGCCAGCACATGAGCAGATTTTGTCCACATGTTCTTAAGATCTTGTTGTTCTTGGGTTTGCTGTTTCTATGCACCAGGTGTTAAGACCAAGTTATGTCAAAGGGGATTCATATTAAAAAAGTATATTTGATATGGTATATTATTAGCTGGCAGCAGTGCTGTCTTATTCTAGTGAGGTAAAATGGAAAATTTTTGCATAGCACTGCATTTTGCAATCTTTTGCAATGTGAAGCATCTAGGTCTTGGAAAAGTGAATGTATTTCGGCAGATGCTGCTTTGTCTCTGCCCTGTGAGCCATGATTTGGGAGGGTTTCTAAATCTTTGCCACTTGAAATGCCATTGAGCTGAAACTTGCCCAAAAAGCTGTCAGCCTTGTTGCTTTTTTTCTTTTACATGCTGTTTATTACTTCCATATACCTTCTCTGACAAATAAAAAGTGGTAAAAAAAAATGAAACAAAGGACTTTTTTTAAAAACTGCTAAAATTTGTATTTCTAACTGGTGGTGATTTACAGTCCTTGCAAACAATTAGGCTGCAGTGAACACGGTGATTTTTTTTTATTTTGATGATTAACAGGGTTAAAGAAAAATATTTTGAAGCCTTGAGATGTTGAAGTTTGAAAAAATTAATCAGAACCGTGCTGTGTTTTTCATAAGGATGTGATTGTCTACCACGATGTTCGCAAAATTTCAGATTTAAAATTCAAAAACATGTATCCGGGATCCCATGTTTAACTAGGAAACAATATGAGGCAAGCATGAATGGAAAAGTAGTTAGAGGTGAAAGGGGATATTTTTCTTATGTAAAATTCTTGAGCAGAAACCACCATTGCTCCTGCTCCTGCCCTTTTTAGTCAGCAAGATGCCTAAACTGGAGGTCAAAGTGATACACAAGAGTGATTCTCTGAACAACCAAGGTTAAGCTTGGTTAAGCTCAGCTGCACCACTGTCATTATCTTTCCTGTACCTTCTAGGATACCTCCAAGCGCAGGACTTAGTGGAGGGAAGGCAGGCAAGAGGATGGAACAATGTAAAAATCGAGTGAAATGTGAATATATCATGCATGCATGAATACACCCTGCCTGGATCATGTCATTTTGTACGATGGAAGCTCTACCAAGAAGGCAGCCTGGGAACCATGACCTGAGCAGCCACCATTTGTCAAAGACTGGAGTCTGTGCACATACACAGGATTTAAGTATATTCTTCATAGAGATCTATAATGCATGAACCAGTTGTCTAGTTACTACTTTGTAGCCCATGGCAGAAAGTTGGAACTTCTAGGTTTCCATTCCTCTGTTTTCCCCAAAGAAGGCATGTAAATCAGGTCAGATAAACTACTTGCTACAAGCACCACTAACTCTCAAAGAATGACACAGGGTTCTCAGGGAGCCCAGCTCAGATGTAGCAAGATGTCTGTAACTAGGTGGGATGAACCTAAAATAACTGTGCTGATGATTCTGACTTCCCTGGGATCTCCTTGCATACACGCAGCCATCGTGTTAGACACATGGCAGACCTCGCGCACTGCAACGGCCGTCATTTGTCCAAGATTTGCTTCTTCCAGCCCTGTGGTTTCTTTGGAAAAGGCAGTACTTTTCTACCACTGCTTTGCAAGGTGCTGTTAGCCATAGCGACATTTATACCTGTGCCAGGAGCAACACCCTCCACACTTGGCTGGACTGAACATGAGCACATTCTGTTTCTCTGCCTGAAGTCACGCTCGGGAACGTTTTGCTTTCAGTGCTGGCGGTGCACAACTGGCTGTTCATAAATCTAAAACCTTAGCGTTTTGAACATCATAGGATTGTTAAGGTTGGAAAAGACCTCTAAGATCATCAAGTCCAACCATCAACCCATCACCCGCACACCTGCTAAACCATGTCCTGAAGGGCCACATCTACATATTTTTTGAATACCTCTTCTGGTACTGTAAAATAATACTGGCAACACAACTTAACTGTCTCTGTCCTTAGAATGGACCTTGACTCTTGCTGGTACTCCATGCCCTTTTTCAGACGTGAAAGCAGAAGAAGTCCATAATTTCAGCAAAGTTAAAATCCCTTTCCTTCATCAAAGACCTCAAAGAGTCTTACCACAACTAAGAATTACGTGTGGGCCAGTCTCTCCCTCTCTTTCTTGCTTCTTTGAGAAATAAAATATCGAACTCTGCCCCCCTCTGCAGTGACATAAAGTTTTGTTGTTATCAATATCATGGTAGTTAACATTAAGTGGAAAGTTGTTATTTTACTTGGTGTAACTCCTCAGCAGTAAAACAGGCCTGTATGTGTACTTATCTATGCTGAAATAAACACTTTACCGCAGTAGTGACAGTTACAGTTACAACTGAAGTGAAACTTCCCTTTACAACTCCCACTTTTATATCTAATTATAATGTTCTTAATCTTGTACAAACTTTGCTTGGCTTAAACATTGTATTTGCACTCATTTGAGAAAAGCCTTCATGGTTTTATCAGTCATGAGTAATGTAGTAATTTCTATTTCATACTTTATATATAATGTTTACATATATAACTTCTTATTTTACATGAGTACATACACATATTTACACATACATACACAAACACATAAACTGATAAGGAAAAATATTTCAGTATGAGGCTTTCAAAGAATTATGAAGTTAGAACTGAGTGAAAGGTTCACAATGAAACTTAAAACTCTACTGGCTATAAGATTTCATTGCTAACACAAAACTCGGTCCAATACTTTGCCCAGGCCAGGGTCAACTTATTTTTAGCAGAGGGGATGGTCTTGTAGTTAAAATACAAGTAAGAGTAAGGTTTGATTTTCTACACAAACACTTCACAATGCTGAGTAGTTCCTCAAAAAAACCCCAGAAGTTCTGTTTATTGGCAAGAACATAACCTTGCTAAATTCAGTGCAACAACTCTGCATTTGCCTTGATCAGCTGTGTATATGGCAAGGATCTACACGTTTGATTCTTCACGTTGTTTCTTCCACTGCACAATATCACTACTTTATTCTGACCCTTTATCCCCTGCAAGGGAGCGGTGGGTGTGAAATAGCTCATTCATGCACCAGCCAGGAGTATTTCTTTTGACACAGATGTCGAAGTTGTTCGATGCTGCGTCCTCCCTCCTTTCCTGTGTGAGTGTGTTCACACCAACGAGAAGGTTTTCAGAGAAGGGATGTTAATACACACACGGTTGCACCAAGTTCCTGCATAATCATCTTGGAAACAACTCTGCAGTTTCAGGGGTCATCTGCTCAGGCGGGAGGCAGGAACGCTGCCTCTTTTGGTCAGTTGCAGAGCCCGAGGTGAGAATGAAGAGAAAAAAGTTCCTGCAACAGTAGTCACAGCAGTTAACATGAACAAATCTCACGACCAACGTACATTTGCTGAAGAGATCAACTCCAAATAACAAATCAATTTCTGAAGTTTATTTGTAAGTGGAATGTACTTTCTACATATCTAGGAACATAAAGTAGGTATAAACAAAGTAGGTCTTAGAAAGACAAAAAAAAGGAAGATGAAAAGCAAATGGGTTTTCCCCTGCTAACTGCTTAATACTCTTCACAAAATAATATATTGGTATAAAAGGAAAGATATCTTAAGCTAATAAAATTACATAAAATTTGATGACTTTGCTAATAGATCTTGTATGAGAGGAAAGCTGAGAAGGGAGAATGAGTCAGTATCTCTGTCATGCAATAAGGTTTCAAAACACTCATCATCAGGAGTTAGGTTCCTGCATCTCTGAATCTATTACACAAGTCTGTGACATTTTCCTCACAAGGATTTCAGAAAAATATATACATACATTGAAATTTTACACCTGCCATCGGTTCCCTTCCCTGCACGCTGGGGAAAACAATACTTCGTGAGCAGAGACATTTTAAGGCCCTTTTATGGAAAGACCATCGTGCCCAGTGTTGTGCTAGTATTTTCTTAATCTAAGCAGATGTTTAAACAAAGTTGTAAGACTGCAGCATCCGCGGCTGCTGGGAATTGCTCTGTTACAAGGCAGAATCATGGAAAGTTGCCATAAGGAATTACTCCTCTGCGAAAATGAAGCATAGGTTTGGAGGTGACAGACTACCCCTGAGGAGAAACAAGGAACCCCTGGAGAAGTTCTTTTCTTTGGCACTTGGCTTTATATGAGTTAGAAGCCCCCCTGGGTCTTCTGCAATTTTTCCAATGGGTGGGAAACGCAGTTAACATTTAGGAAAAGCAATTTTTGACTGCCAAAACTGCAGTGTCTGACAGTTTTGCATCCAAGCAGAACTGATGAAAATCCAAATATTTGTGGATTTTGCTTCAGATGCAAATATTTTGTAAAGCTTCAATCTCAAATTGAAGTCCCAATGGAATTTTGATTAAAACTCCTGATATTCATACTTCAGTGTTTCCCTCATTTCAAGTAATATCAAGCTGAATATTTCTTAACAACTTTCTGAGTGGATGTACATGTCAAAAATATTTTGGTCTCTTACATGTTTATAACATGGTATGTGTATTTTCAAAGCTGACTTCAGTGAGGATTTTTGTGCAGGGTGTGTTTTATGGCCAAAATAACCAGCAGAAAAGATGATTATTTGCTAGGAGGTATCATTCAAACAACTAAACCACTCACTTCTTGGGCTTGGGTCAAGCGTGCTATCAATTGCTTACACAAGGTTAAAGTCCGGAGCAAAAAAAGTCACAGCTTAGAACAGCAGTCAAGCTTGTGATACCATTGGATTAGCAGGAAGGATATTGCCGAAGCTGAGTAAGTATCAGTGTCTTCTGTCAGCTAAGTAGACACAGCAGACATGGCAGAGCTGATCGCTCAAAGGAGAATTACGTGTGAAATGATTTCAATTTTTAAAAAATATCTCTGTATTTTATTTAATATATTCAGTGATTACAGATACAAGCCTTCATATATGTCCTTTGAAGCACACAGATCAGGAAGGTTCAGCTGTTCTGTCCTGCTTGAAAATCCAGAAAGCTTTCAGCAAGGTTTCCTCACCAAAGCGTGCTAGAGAAACTAAGCTGCCACAGGATGAGAACCAAAACTCCTACATGACTAAATAACTGATTAAAAGCTAGGAAAGGAAAGGTTAGGAATGAAAGGTGGAGGGAAGTCATGAGTGAAATCCTGCAGGATCTGTGTTCTGGTCTGTGCTGTTCAACATGTTCATAAGTGATATGGAAAAAGGAGTGAATAATGAGGTGAGAAGGTACACTGATGATAGCAAGTTATTTAGGGTGGTAAGGACAAGGGCCTCTTCATGTTCAAAGAAGGACCTGACAAGATTAAGTAACTGAGTAAACGAAAGATATTTCATGTAGGTAAATGCAAAATCATGCATAAAAGAAAAAAATGGTTCTAGTTTTACCTGTTCCATGGTGGGCCCCCGAGGTCTGTTGCCACTGTCTTTCATGAATGAGATCTTGGTGTTACAATGCACGCTTCCATGGAGACACTACCTCAATGTACAGAAGCAGCGAAGAAAAGAAATCAGATGTTAGGCACTGGTAGGAAACAGAGGACAAAAAGTACTTATGATTATGCCACCACGCAGCCCATACTGGTGGTGTTTGGAACAGAGCACGTAGTTCTGGCCTCTCTGCCTCCACAAGGACGTAACAAAGCTGGAAAAAGGTCTGGCGAAGAAGAGCTGTCAAAGTAGGGTACAGCTTCTGTGGGGAGTGGCTGAGGAGAGCAGGAGAGACCAAACAACAGATATGGTACTGCTCTCTAAAATCATGCTTCTCCTACAGAAGGCAGATAGGAAATAGACAACTGCTGTCTCTTCTAACACAAAGCCAGTCGAAACAGAACAATATGACCTTATATGAAACTAAAGGGTGGAAAGTGTGAAAGAAAGAAAGGAGATATTTCCTCCATAAATCAGTGTTCAACTGTGGAACACCTTGCTCCTGGATAATTTGGATGCTAACAGTTACTTAGGATGAAAAAACTAGCAGAAAAAGAAATGAACACCCTATTGAAAGTACGTAAACACACACAAAAAAGCAGTTGCAGACTAGAATACTCCCTAAACTACAAATAACTGAGAACTGAGGTTGTATTTTGGGGAAATATTACTGCAGACTTGCCCTGTTCTTGCTGTCTTCCCTAGACATCTGCTACGGACACTCTTGGAGACAGGACACTCAGCTAGAACGAACGCCAGTGTGGCCCAGTTGAACTACACTTCAATTCTTGCATTTGGGACTCATGATCTATGTTAGCTAGGTTACACCTCAGTGGACAAGTGAACCTTTATCTAAGAAAAGTGAAAATGCTCTCCCTCTCCCCAAACTAACACAAGCCTGACAAGCGTTTCTGGTATAACTCTTGTATACTTAAATCACGATTTTAAATTGGGAAATACTTTGATGGTGACAAATGTATCCTTGAGCATTTGAATTTCAGCTGGAAAAAAGAGAGACAATTAGTCTGAATCCTTCTGTCCATGCTCAATAAATTCACATTTGTATTTCTCTTCTGCATCGGATCACTCCAATGTTTTTATTCCTGCTCTTGGAAAAGCCACCAAAACACTTCCATGGGTCACTGTAAAAACTTCTGTTTCTATCCATTTGCTGTTTTTTTACTAAAATAAAATCATCTTACATGTTAAAATGGTTTGAGACACGCTGCTTAGTCACTTCACAGAAAGCTATATTAAGGAATTAGTTGAGCAATATTCCTTATCCAATCTTTCTACAAGCCTCTCCCCTGTACGACAAGAACTTGACCTGGCAATTACAGAGCACACGGGAATGACTCTGTCCTGGAGAGTGTACAACAAACAGGAATAGCAGCACTGCCATCAATCCTGACAAAAATAAGAAATTCAGAGTCTTTGAAATGATAGGCATGAACACTGTGCTTGCAGAAGAGATAACAACGCTACCAACCAGAAAGAAGAGCAGCAAGAGCAACTGTTGCAGAACACTGGGGGATTTTTGACAGGCTGTGGTGATAAGGAGTTCTCAGCTGGCAGGCAGACGGAACACATCTCTGCAGAACATCTTTAAGTTGGGGGATGCCTGTTAGCCAAAGTGCATGCAGAGGGATAGTGTGATGCGAAACAGGAGTGAAAGACAGAACTCATGTGGCAGGGACCATCAGCAGGGATGGAAATTTTCAAAAGTAACACAGCCTTGTCCCACTGTGAAGTCTGTACTTGAACTTTTCCTAGCCAAATTTGTCTGCTGCAGCAGAACCTGTTCCCAGCATTTCTGATGTTCCGTGTTTATACTAACTGTGCCATCAGTCACAGAAAAACTCCAAAATTGTTAGGAAATCCTGGGTTATGGAGCTCTACTCCACCAGTTCTAATTTCGCTGTCTTCAATGGGAGATATTTGCACTTGCTATTTTTTCAGCTGTAAATGCTTTTTATTGAAGATAAATATAATCCAATACCATTTTCTTCAGGTTGTTGCTTGGAGAAAAAATACAGTATTCTGCTTTTTTCTTCTGTCTTCAAATGAGAAAGTAATCTGAAGATATCAATATCTTTCAAAATAAGAAAGAAAGAGTGAGCAAGAAGGATAAGCAAGGCTCTACCGCCTGTAACTACTTCCTTCTCAGTTCTAACAATAATTATTTAAGATCTAGAACATGTGTTAACCGTGAGATTCCCCTAAAGCTATGTCTCATCAGAAAGAAATTACAGGGTCACTTGATTACAATCTATGGGGAACATAGCTCTGGTAAGAGAAAGATACAAATATACAGCATCCTTCAATGTCTGGAAGCTCAAGAAAAAAACAATCTGAAAGACAGAAATCTAATTGACCATTGAAATAACTGATGTGATAAAGGTTTTCTTTGAGGAAATTTTAAGCGAAGGCTGGGTATTTAGCTAGATTGGATTGAATGCAAGCTCTTGAGTTTCAAATAAGAATTCAGTCAGGAAAGTCCCGTATCATTAAGGGCCTGACAAGCAAAGTATTCCTTTTATAGGTGGAGAAAGGTATGACCCCTAAAGTAAGTCACAGTTGAGATTGAGAGTTGGCACCCAGCCTGGCAGAATTGGCTGTCAAATGGGATTTTAGGAAGGGACCATCCCTGACCAGTGCTCCGGGGTCTCAGGCAATGCAGACAGCAATCTGAAGCCTGCTCTTTCAAAAGCGCTTGGTAGGGGCTTGAGTACTCCTCAGATCAGTTCCAGATAAGGACCTCCAGCTTGGTGCTAACCCTTTTCTGTTTCAAGAACAGCTCACCCTGGCAATGCCTGTTCTCCTTTTTTTCAGACACCATAAGGGCAACCTTCTGTGCACATCCAGACATTATCTTCACCAAACTGCAATGAAGAACTTCCTGAAATCATAGGAAATTTGGGCTCTGATCCTCCTTCTTGCAGAAGACAGGGTCTCCATAAGTCAGCCAGGGAGATGAGATGGCATTTGTAACACATCTGAGTCTGTCCTCCTTGAGGGTTTCACCTTATTCTACCAACAGTATGCCTTGAAGTGCATTCTTACATCCCAAGTGTTGATGCTCTTAGTTCCTCACCTAATAGAGAAATGACGATGTCCTCTCTGAAAGGATGGATTTGGCCAGTTACCTGTGTCGGGTTTTTTTTTCTTTCTTCCCTGACAGCCTCTGATTTTCTACGGCCAAGGAGCTACTTTGGCTTCTGGAAGAGCTGTTTTGACACATAGCAACCTCAGGGCATAATATGTCATAGGTTTGCAATGATATTAATTCCAAATTTTGCACTGCAAGACTAAATCTGGGCCAATGGTGACTTATATATGGTCCTAAATGGTGTCTGTTTGGTTTGGTGACTTATGTAAGGTGAATTTACTGAGCTATGATCTGTTCTGTACAAGAAGAATACTTGATTAAAATAAACTACTACAGCTGGTTTTAGATATCTCTTCTCCTTGCTTCCCTTTAAAGAAGTCTTGAAGATTGGGAAATTGAGGCTATGTTGCAGAATTTTTGCCTTGAAAAACAAAACTTTTAAAGCAAATTCATCTGAAGAGGGCACTGGGAAATGTCACAGAATTCTTCTGATGTGAGCTCCTTCAATTCCCTGCCATAACTGTTTTTACTTCAGCATTTACTGTAGTTGAATCCTCCATAACTCTGAGGATTACACTCTTCCATTTCCCTTTCAAAAAATAATTAAAAAAAAAATTCTGTTCAGAAGAAGATTATGATGCAGGCCTCCTACCATCGCAGCTATGTGCTAGCTTCAGCAGGGCTGCTGCCTGTCGTGCTTAAAGCACGCTGACATTTGCTGATACCTCTGTGAACAACTGGCATGATTTGTGAGCTGCTCTTTGGGCAGGTGAATGGCAGGCGAATGCAGGCAGTGCACTTAGCTGGTGGATGCCTGTCCTCGCAGCCCAAATCCCTGGCTGATATAAGAGAGCCAGAGTATCACCATTTCTGCTCTCTTCACTGCTGATACCAACACCTTCTTAGTTATTTATTTTTAGCTGGGACTGAGGGTAAAGTGGCAAAGCAAGTCACCCAGCAGATTCACATATAGTTTGCCACCAGACTGTTACTTGGAGTTTGTCATGCTCGGTATCACCTGTAGGTTATTATCTTGCAATGTAAGAAAGGAAGGGAGGAATGAAGATGGAGGATATTTGAAGCAACACCACCACGTATGACTTTTCAGATCCAAGTTCTGATTCTCTGCACTGTTACGCTCATGTACAAGCAAAGTGCATTTACATTTTATGCACATTCTGTATACATGACTAGAGAGTGTAGTAATTCATTTTCAGCAAGGTTATTTTTGCATGTAATTGACATCCTCAGCCAGAACTGTTCTTGCATGGAAACCAAAAATCAAAACCACAGAAAGGCAGGAGAAAAAGAAAAAGATATGAACATGTGCCCTGACCAGCTTCATTGCTCATGTTTTCTTTAGCACTCATGAAGATGAAGAGGAGACTTTGAGTCACATTCTTGGAAATCTGCAGAACACTGTTGAATTCACTGAATTTGGGTCTAATTTTGGGATTTTAAGCGCCTTGAGATGACTGAAGCTCACAAATGTTGGCTCAGTTGCAGAGTCTCAGAACATGAAGTACAAAAGTATGCCTAGTCGTATCAGGAACAAGCTTCTAAGGACAAACTGAAAGTACGCAACAAACCGAACTCTTGCTGGGAAGAGAGTCACTATTTCCTCTTTACTGTTCTGGTGTGAGCCCTGAAATGGCTGAAGTCTCTGGGAGTAGGAAGGTTGCTGTTGACATCTATTGATGAAGAGGGAGAAAAGCAGCTCAGACTGGCCTGAGAGCACCACATATCAGAGTATGGATAGGGCTGGGAGCCCTATGTGAGCATCTGCTGGCGAACAAAAGGAAACAAATAAAACAGCCAAAACTTATTTTCGTCTTTTTTGTGGCCTCATTTGCTAAAAGTGCTTCTGGGTAGGGATCTATTCTGAGAATCAGTCTTGCTTGGTAAGAATTAAATTCAAAGGTCATACCATAAAAATCTGCTATTTACAGCTAGCTATGTGTATATAGTCTTTTGTCCTGTACGCCATTAAGTTTTTATCCTCTTTAGGTCATCAGCTCTTATCCTAAAATGTTTTACAATACAGTAGCATTACTCTGCCTTTTTCTACCAGAAATCCAAATCGTTTAATAACCAGCATTGTGATTCCACAGCACATACAGTGTTGTCATACAATGCCTATGTATATACATAAATCCTAGCTTTCATTGTGTGTACACACTGCAGGACCGGGGATCATTTTCACATGTAGTTATTTGCTGTAGTTCCCTCATTACTGTCTAAGCGTGGTTTTAGTTCATTTGCCAATTTTTCAGCTTTTCAAGAGAAATACAGGCCGGAATTGCCATCGGGTTCCCATTTCTGGTGATTCAGTTTGCCCTGTGTCATAAAACCCTTTGATACACATAAATATGCTTTCACACACATGCGAAGAATTGTTTTCAAAGTACAGCATGGCCCCGCAGACAAGGAAAATGCCTGAACATGCTTCCAAACATGGACCCAACACAGTCCTGCTGGGTTTGACTGCAGCTCTTCACAAGTAAATAAAGTTGTATCCATTACACCAGGTCTGAATTTAGCCTTCTGCTTTCTTGAAAAGAACAAATCCCAACAACAACAGCAAAACCAAGCCTGAATGTATTAAACAGCTATTTAAACCATTAAACAGTATGGGCTTTCTTGTGCATCAGCAGGGAGCTAAGCTTTCCCCAACAACACTCTGTGATGGATGGCAATGCACTCGTGTCAGCTCAGCTGGCAGGTCCGGCACGTTTCAGGAAGGTCATGCATCTTTCCCAGTGTGCACTGGTTTGTACTAGGCTTGGAAAAGCTGGGAGGGAGGAAGCAGACTTCTTCGATCATATGAAGGAAAGCTTCAGTTATTGCCCTTTAATTGGGCTATCCTGAGGTAGCAGGGCAGTGCGCTGTCATCTAAACCCAGAAAGAGCACCAATAAAAGACAAGATAAGACATTCAGGGACTTATGTGCAATTAATAGGTCCACAGAACAGCCAAAATCCCAGGTTGTTTTCCGACTTCTACTCCTAGTTTTTTTTTCTTTTCTGCATGTAATGAACTTTCACCTGCTTTCCAAAGCTAAAATAAAAAGGAATAAGTACCAACAGCACAACATAAGTCCTTTCTTGAAACTCTTACAGCAGATTTCAATCTACACAAATTCCAACATGACGATAATGGTAAGTCCCACACACATTTTTCATCCCAGGTTTTGTCCACATGTCAGTCTTCCACCTCACACAGGGCCCTGTGATTGCTTTAGTGGGCAAAGCAAACCGCGTGGACTAATTGGGAAGCTAAAAGCACAAAATTATTGAATCACATCACCTCTTCTGTGAATCACAGTTGGTAAAGCAGGGATATTCAAGTATGAAATTATTTGGTTTTGTATGAATTGAAATACATATTTGATAAACAGGAGCTTCAAGTTTTGTTTTGCCTGACTGTGAAACCTTCAGATATCCTTGAAGTCATGAGGAACTACCCTTTCTGAGCGGCAGACATATTTCTCTAGAGGTACTCTGAAGAGGTGTCGCACTGCAATGCAGACAGGAGTTGACAAACTCCTGACGTCCTCCTGGTCCCCCTTGTGAACACCAGCTGTTTTACTTACACATGTTTTTGTCTATGTGATGTTATAACTAGACATTGAAATAGGACAAAAGTACTTGGGCCACCTATGCTCTTGGATGCAGCACTGAAATTCAAATGTCCTGTGTTTAATCCATTAGCAGAAGATAACTGCCCTTTTATTAAAACTTGGCAATCTGTTCCATGTTAATATAAACACTGAGAAGAAGAGTATAAATTCTTAGTGAGCAGTGCTCCAAATGTACATTTGATTAAAACGATTCCTCTTCAGAGAAGTAGACTGTATTTATATGTTTTGGATGGAACATTTATATTTTTTGGCTGGCCCACGCATAGAATTTGCATGTTAATATGCTAGTATGGATACGCTTTTCTTAAGTAGCAAACATCGGAACTCATATTGTTTTCCTTTGAGTCACTACCACAACAGCGCTGACTGTAGGAGGTAGATGAGGCTTTTAAGAGGACCTAAGAATATAACACTGCTGAGCTTCACAACTTCTAGAACTCATTAACCACCAGCCTGTGTAAAATTTCATAACATCTGAAACATTTAACACCCATGCCCATGAGAATGGACACCTCAGAAGGGGTAAGAAAAAATGACTCAGACATGTCTGTCAACTAAATCTAAAAATAAATTCACAATACATTTCTTCCTCCTTCATGCTATTGGCCAAGCAAAAGAAAAAACATACTCAGAGACTCACAGAATTAATCTAATCACATGTTTACGAGGCATCACTTTTTAGTTTATTAATCCTTCTCCTTAAAACTCTGAAGTCTTATACTTGGAGTTCATTTTCTATTTATGAAGGAAAGAGGATTCCAGAAATTTGAAAACCCAAGATATATATGTATATTATAGCTTTCTCCAGAACCCACTGCAAGATACAAAGCACAACCCTGTTTTAATTTATTTTTTTATTTTCTCAGGTTTTCAGTAATAATAATAACAATAAAAACAGTCCTAGCTACCCTCAGACCATTTCAATGTAGTCTTGGCCAAAACAAGATTTTTTGATTGTGCTCCTTAAAAAAAGCCACTTAAAAACCTCAAAATGTTCCCCATACCCTTCAGACTGAAAAGCTGGAAATGGCTAGTCTTAAAAATAGTAGAACAAGTTTTACTGTGTAGAGTAAGATTTTCCCATCAAGACAGATATGAAGACAAGTTAGATAGATACATTCAGAACTAAGGTATGGTATTAACCCACCCGGACGCAGTCCTGCTCTAGGTGAACCTGCTTCGGCAGGGGGGTTGGACTAGCTGGTCTCCAGAGGTCTCTTCCAACCCCTACCATTCTGTGATTCTGTGATTCTGTATGAAATC
>Ga0181612_138227_pt1 | contig 23740 bp, 15 predicted proteins | sample HoacroProtozoa21_FD_119630 | JGI IMG/M metagenome (GOLD analysis project Ga0181612, IMG submission 119630) | Hoatzin crop microbial communities from Cojedes, Venezuel. Combined Assembly of Gp0051906, Gp0051904, Gp0051908
CTCAGTATTTAAGTGGGGAGTTGGCTGAAGGAGAGGCTTTTTGCTACTCAGGAGCAAGCTGAGCATTGGGTGTTGAGATCATTGCGTGCTGTACATGCTTTTTATCAGTACTATTGATTGTTCTTTTCTTCTCCCTTTGCCATTCTGTTAAACTGTTCTTATCCCAGCCCACAAGTTTTTGCCTTTTTCCTTCTGATTGTCCTCCCCATCCCACTGGGGAGGGGAAAGGAGTGAGAAAGTAACTGTGTGGTTCTTTTGTTCCAAAATGAGGCAAAACCACAACAGAATTCAGTTTCTTCATCATCTAATGAAAGAAAAAATAAAGACAAAGGGAAAAAAAACCCTAAGAAGCCTTTCAGAGTCTTGATTTCTACCCTATCAGACATAGGCTAGATTTCACAGACGATGCTTCTCCCTCCACTATTCCTGCTCAGTCATGCAATTTGACTACATTTTCCTGACAGAAGTGTCCTATTGCCCAGCTGTGGTAGCAAAAACTTTATTGGCAGCTCAGCTTCCTCACACTACCTCTTCCCATTTATTTCACTTTGTGTTGGCAAAATGGCATGTATTTGAAGGATTTTGAGAACTTGTCCCTGAATGCAAGTCAGCCTCAAAAACTGAAGCCTATGCTCTCATAATGGACAGTACAGACAACAGAAATGGTTCCTTGCTTTAGAAAGCTTTGCTTTAAAACACTTACAGTGATTTTGATGTTTTGTCATTTTGTACTAGACCTTTTGAACTGAGAGTGTTAGGTAGGACAGGAGGAGTTGTCTCAGTTTTAAGATTGCATATTTTACAGATTTGGGGATGTAAAGAAAGAAGTAAAGACCCATGCATAAGGTGGTGAAGAAATAAAATCACATTCAGTGCAATATTATTCTTTCTCTGAATACCCTGTCCTGAATATACTTCATCCTTCCAGCTTCGCTTTGCTGACCAGGCTGTGGACTTTCTGTGAATGCTGAGCAACTGAGCGTGCTTCAGCCTGAGGGCATCCCGGCTCAGGGACTGTCCCTCAGGATAAGTCACTAGCTAATAATGCATTTGGGTGAGGTGGAGTCTCTGCCTGTTCCCCACTGCCCCTTCTTTAGCTAAATTATAGCCCTTCCACTTGGCACAAGGAGATCATGGAGCCACTCAACTCATACAAAGAGCCTTTAAGGACCAGAAGATAAGGGAGCTAAATATTCAGAAAAGAATTGAAAGTGTAGATGGGAAAAAAAATCAGAACCTCTCCACAGGAACTGAGGAGGTAGAAGAAATCTAGGCAGAAACAAGGAGAAAAGATGCAGAAGTACTGAAGTACTACACAACTTGCAATTTAACTTGTAACTTTCAAACCTCCACACTATCTTCTGTACTAGAAGATTGTCAGCAGTTTTGCAGCTAATGTGCCTCTGTCAGACAACCAAAAAATTAGGAAATCACAGGAGGTTATTTTGATCTACCAAAGTCAACCTTGTCAATACATCATTTATGGTCAGCATTCTCCCATGTGAAAATTTTTTTTTCTTTTCTTTGCTTTTATTCTGCTTCTTTTTTTTTTTTTTTGTTTAACGTAATTACATTTTAAAAAATCATGAAAGCATTGCAAAGAGAACCATTTCAATGGAAATCTAAGTTCAGTCCTCATGCAAGCACGCAGACAGAAGACAGATGAGAGTTGCAGGTTTCATAATCATTATAGTGCAATAGCTCCAATATCCTTTGCTGACTCAACACCTAGAATGAACAGTGCTATCTGAATAGTAACTATTCATAATTTATCGCATGCTTCCTCAACAAGCGATGCACTGAATTCTTTAGTGTGGAATTACCTAAAAATATATCTATAGTGGGGCTGTTTCTACAGTAGCTTAAACTGTAGCCCTTTGTGTATGTTAGTCTTCATAGAAAGTTACATATAAGACTAAAGCTGAGTGAAGTAAGAGAACAGAAATGGTGCGAGGGAAGACCGTTTTTCATGCAGCAACAGATTGTACAATTTGTAGGTACAAAGCTTCCTTCAGAGGCAAAATTTTACAAATTCCAAAGGTCACAAGGAGATTAATCTCTTACAATCAAACAATTCCCAGGTCATTACAAGAGCAGAAATTAATATTAAACTCACAACACACTGAAGCTTTTTGATCTTACACAGGCAGCTACCAGAATACAACTCTGCTGTAAAGGGTATACAGAGGAATTCCATGTTCCTGTGACTGTGCTACACTGGAGGGAAAACTATGATCCCATGGTCTGCTGTCTTCTGAACATTTTATGAGCAGAAGTTAAAAACATTTTGTAGTGTATTTGAAACAAGGATGACACAAACCAGAAGTAATGTAATGAATGAATCAACAAAACTAGGATGCAAAAATGTTTAACCTAAATGGCTATAAAAGTTTTAAGGACGATCAACACACAATCAACCTTGGGTGGTTTATCCACGTTGCTGAGGACTAGGAGAAGTACTTGGGCCAGCTTTCTGGAGAATAGCTCTATACAGGGAGCTGAAAGGACTTATTACCTCTGCTTTGCTTGTTAATGAAGCTGTGTAAATATGTGTAGAATGCTCTTTCCATATTTAGAAAATTGTACTTCATTCCACTCAAACCAGAGACAATAAACCCTGCAAACTCTAACAAGCTCCACCTAGATCTAGAAGAGGTAACTCAATGCTGATGGGGACAAACAGCAGAGAGCTCTGCAGGGAGTCAGCATGGGGCCAGCACGACCTGTGAAAGCCAGATCCACCCCCGTGTTGGAGCCAGGCTGTCTCTCTGCAGAGCAGCTTAACGCACTTACGCACCTCATTCACGGGAGTGCTGAAGTTTGTAACATAGGGTTGATCTTTAACAGCCAAAGGTAGTAGTCAAAAAATTAGGCAGAAAGCAAGGTTGAATAAGGAAAATGAAAATCTAATTTAACATATGTAAAATTAGAGCAGTGGTTAAGTTATTACCAACTGTTAAAGACAGAAGTAGAGCAATATGTTTAGTTCTGAGGTCCTCACATCCGCACTACGGGACCAGCAGAGAGGTTTTACTTTGGACTGGCAGTGATCTGGTGCTGTGCACTGAAAGCCCCCACAGATGGTAGCCTCAGCTGTGTCTTGGGCATACACCACCCAGTTCTGCCTTGTCTCTGAGGATTACAGTTCATCCCTCCACAACTGCTCTGCCCAGGGAGCCAAAGCATCAATAATGGGGACAATGAGGAGTTTTTAATTTCAGAATCCAAACCAACATGACAATGCAGGCATAACCTTAAAGCACTTACTCAACGACCCAGAAACAAAAGAACCTCCCAGAGAGGTAACTGTTAATAAACAGCCTCCATGTACTATTTGGGTTTCTTTACGAAAGACTGTGAAGTACTAAAGACACTGGCTGTATCACTTTTTTTGTCTTGGTAGAATTGTTTTGGTTCAGCTCAATAATAATTACTAGCAAACATTTACTACCAGGATTGCTCATTTATTTACTAACTGAAAATCTTCCACCAACTTTTCTGCTAAAGAATTTTAGCTGAATACCAAATCCTGCTCAATCACACCATCTTGAACTCAAAAAAACTGATTAATTATTATAATTAATACAAATTACAGGTTAAGCGATAGCCATCTGTCTTTGCTCACATTCTTTGTAAGCATTTCAGGGATGTAAACATCAGGCAGGGAAAACAACTGTTTAAGCTAAAGGCCATGCTGACACAAGAACAAATGGGTATAAATTGGCTATGAATAAATTTAGGCTGGAAATTAGAAAAAAAAAAAAGGTATTACAACACTGAGGATCTGACGGAGAATATTTATGGGAGCAATGCAGGACTGAAAAAACCTACCTTTAAGGCCAAGCCAGATAAATTTAAGAAACATAAGAAGTAGTTTGGAACTTGTTAGAGAATGCAAAAAAAGTAGTCCCTTCAGAGAGGCTCTTCTGGAGCTGTGTACATGACAGTGCAGCTACAGCCAGATGTTCTTATGGCCCAGGAGCAGGGAAAGATCAGGCATCAGATGATATTGAAGATTTCTCAAATCAGACACCGTTAATTGCTTCAATTTACCTGGCCTGGATAAGATCACACAGAACATAACTCCACAGTATTTTGTTTGAAGTTCAAAATATTTAAGATTTGCTTGCAGCAACAGAATGTATTTTAAAAACCTAGAAAGAAACATTTATGCAGAAGAGAATATTTGTAAGGTAGGTAAATCTTAAGTAACTACTGCAGCTTTTGTTATTAAAATACCTCTCTTCATTTGCTACCACTCTGAGCTTTCTCTTTTTATCAGAATATTTATACTATACGTAGGCTAATACTCTACTGTACTTCTAATACTACACTATACTGTAATCCTTTTCATGACTTTGAGGTACCTACAAAGATCTAAGGAGAAATTCAGTACACAAGGTGCCAAGAAAACGAAATCTTTCACGGGGTAATGATAAATGAAAATATATACTCAATTCTGGAAAGCAAAAATTCCATTACACAGTTTAATTTAGGCAATGAGTAGTGAAACAATAGAAGTTTTATATATATTTCTCAAAACCATTTCTTACTCTTTTCCCAGCCTTTGTACATATTACAAATTTTTAATAAAGATTACGCGGTTTATGGAGAATAAATATTAAATTACCTCCAATTCCAACCTCATCCGCAATCTTTTCAGCCCCCATCTGTTTTCTCTGTTTGTATAATATACCTGGAATCTTGTACTTGCATTGCAATTTACTATTCAGTGTAAGTAAAGAGACTGGCCTTTCACATTAAAAATATTTAAATTGATTTCTCCAAAAGAATTAAAATAGCAGTTTTTTAGCTGTTAGCAGTTCATTGAAAATAAAAAAAAATGTTTTTTCTATTAAAAGATGAATGAAGTAACAGTTTGTCTAAGGTAAACACCACCAGTAAAGAAACTGAAGGATCATCTAACTTCCATAGAGCTGGCGACGAGTTTTATTTGAATAAAGCCTACCTTTTATTTTTGGATGGCTGCAAATTCATTTTTTGTCTAGTTTGCACCTGTTCAGGAGAATTTCAAATTACTGATTCCAGTGTTCAATACCAGCAAAATAAAATATTATGCAACTGGTGAAAAAGAGGGAAATGTGACTGCCTGAGCATTATCAGCATTTTCCAACATTGTGTGAAACACACCCCGAAACACCAAACAACGCAGAAGTGCAGCAGCTCAGAGGCTATCTTCATTACTCTATTAGCTCAGAAATGTTGAGGGCAAGAATATGGCTTTGTGAATCTATTATATAAGCAGTTAGCCACAAAATCTTGGCCAGTTACACTTCATAGATTTGCTAAGAAATTTCATTAGCTTTACTGAAAAAAAAAAAAAGGAATTGTGGGTTTATTTTACACTTAATATTCCTCCATTTGTAAGTGTTAGCTACATCTGAAATCCTCTGTGCTGAGCAGTACTGAACCATACACCTCCTCTCCAGTCAGATGCCTACTCTCTGAGGTTGACCTTGTGTCCCAGCTTCCCAGGGGATCCAGGCAGCTGCTGTGCACTTCTGAGTCAGATGTCTTTTCTGGCACAGTCTTGCGCATGATGTCCCATTAGCTAGCTCCAGACAGCTCCCTACTCAGTGTCAAAGAGTACTGAAATGCTCCACTGAAGTACGAAGGCTCCCAGTACAGTCAGCAGAGACGAGTAAATGCTCCACTCTTGATGATTATCGAGAGACCTTCAGGGGTGTCCATATCTCTCTATTGACTGTGTAGGGAGTCTGGACACATACCTAAGTACTTTGCATCACACTGGCAAGCCATAGACTACATATAAGAAATAGTAAACCCTGACTTACAAACTTTGTTAATATGGAACAAGAGAAATGGTAGTTTTGAGCCAGGACATCAGGATTCTGACTTTCGGGTCCAGTGGAGCAATTGGGAGTACATGACCTGTGAGAAAATGTTGAGAGACATGGACTTGTTTAGTCTTGTAAAGAGGTGGTCTATAGCACTCTGCAAATGTGTGTATGGGAGTTATGCAGGGGACAGAGTCAAACTCTTCTTGGTCATGATATCTTATGATTTCTATCAGCCATCTCCTTCTCATTCCCTGATTGAAAAAGGTAGAGTTGACAAGATGCATAGAGGACCTGAAGACTTGAGCTATGTGTGGCTGCAGTAACCATGGTGCTGAATACAACCCACATCACTACGTTCCTAAGAGTTGTTTGCAATGCAGCCTGTTAAGTGCTTAGCCTGTTAAGGACACAGGCCTGCATGTAATATACAGACAGATATTTCTTACAGTGCTGATTTTCTTACAGCAACAGCTTTCATGCTGCTCTGAACCAATTACAGAATTACAGTTGTTATTCAAAAGCAAGAGTAGGTGAGTTTGCTTTCGCTTTGGAGAGCCAAAAGAAGAATTGGTAACAGGAAAGCAGTTCTGTAAGAGAGTAAGACCATCCACTGAGATTACAGTAGCAACGAAGGATCTTTCTTTCTATCAACTTCGTAGGCTTAAAACACACAAATGGAAAAACAAAGTTAAAGTCAGCTCTGAACAGGCATTTCCTTTTGCGTGAAAGATGGAAGGATTTTGAAATATTCATGAATTGCAATATATTAGAACTTTGGAGAGGAGAAAAGGCAATTTTAGGGTTTTTTTTGTCAGACTGATAAAGAGGGAAAAATTATTAAGATCACTTACAAGGCCTTTAAATCACTAATTGGAGTCCAGATTTATTTTTCTTCCCTCAAATATACAGTTTTTAAGAGAACTGAGAACTCAAAGAACTTAAAAAGCTGCCTACAATCTCTCCAGTTAATAGCCGTAGACAAGAAGCAATTCTGGAGCGTCCCATTTCTAAAGCCACCTCGAACACAGGGTTGTTTAAACCAGTAGAGATCTGAGAGTCATTGCTGGTACAGGCTTGAGTCTGGAGGAAATCCAGCCACATTAGTTCTGTTATTGTTATGTTAATGCACATTCCTGCATTTGATCTGGCTCCCATCCTTTGCAGGTTGTTCCTGTTCGGTGTGACATCACTACTGGTATCAATGCAAGTATGTTGAGCTCAAAACTTCTAGCCTGCATGTTATAGATATGCCCAGTATTTTGCAGAAACCGAATTAACACTATCCTTCTTACTAGTGGATATTGTTTTGCAAATGTATGAACAAAGGTACACTGGTAGAAATCATTAAACTCAGATTTTTTTATTCACAGAAGAAAAGAAGTATGTCCCATCTCAGATCTGAGCCACTAATTCTGAAATAGAATCATGTTATGATGAAAGAATTTGTTATGTTTAAAGGCATTTATTAATGACAGAAATTCTCTGATTTACATCTCTTCCACTGTTTAGTTCAGCAAATCAGTTAATGTAATTATAAATGATGCAAACATAAAAATAAAAACTGATCCAGATGTTGCAATACTGAAACGTTAAAGAAGATTAATTTGATTTAGTGCTGACATCAAATTAAGAGAAAAGGAGTCAGTCCTACAAAGTTGTAATTGCATTACATATTTTAGGATACTTTGAGGTCACTACAAAGAGGACTTGGCTACTGCCGCCGCCATTAGTTGCTACATTGGCAAAATGACCTTTCATTAATTTTCCAAAGTTGTTTTCAGAAAAACATACACTAGAGCTCTGTAATGTCCTAAAAAGACATGATTGTCACAAATATAGCATTATATTTTGCTATTGTGTAAAGGAAAATTCATAGGAGCAAATAAACAGGGAACAATTTGTTATGAATTATGTGCTTAAGAAGTGGTGATGGATCAAATTCCACACTTAAGTAGTAGCAAGCCCAGATACAGCCTCTGGAAGTGTCTTACAGGAAATAAAGAGCTATTAAATGTGAAAGAGAAGGGTAATTAATGGACCTTTATGGCAAGCAGCAGTATATTTCCTTTTCTTCCAAACTTTAAATGTCATCACTTGATATTTAGATTACAGACCACTGGAGACTTCTCAAAGTTTCTGAAAATGTAGCAAAAAATATAGACTAAGAGCTAACTTCATATACCATCAATATGAATTCAGATTATTTTCACTACGATAGAGTACCGTCTCATTCATTATCCCAATATTTAGTTGAAGTTAATTTTGAACCAGAAAGCAAGGTCAATCTTCTGAAGATGAAGTAGCAGAAATGGATCATTTACATCAGCCACTAAGTTTTCATCAAAATTTGAAACCCTTGTAAAGTCTGGGCACTTGAAGTCTGGCATTTAAATTCAACTGCCTACCTTTAGCACCTCCTGGTGAAGGTTCTCAGAAATGGTTTCTGCATCTTCAGTTCTCTTCCCTAAGAGATTGTGTCCATCAATGTTAGTGGCCTCTTTATGTGCACGTTCTGCACTGGCAAGAGGTGTGCATTAGCTAGGAGTGTCAAGGAAGGCATTGCCTGCTGTGCTGTCAATGGTAGGAGAGCCAAAGCGATTTTCAAGACATCTAAACACAACCCCATTGAAGTCCTGTGCAACACTTCACTCATGCTATATCATGAAAATATGACTCCTTTCCCAGAAAATCATATCACATGGAGCAGCAGGTCTTTGGGCAGCCTGGTTGAACGCACTCCCTGATACCCAGACACCAACACAACATTGCCTAAGGGATGAACAAGAACTTCTGGGGTTTTGTCTTGACCAGTGTAAAGTGAAGGGAGACAGTGGGTCCTCTTAGATTAGACCAGGTAGGAGTTTCCATGGAAGTCATAGAAACACCCCAGAATTTAAAATTTGACTGCATAGTACACTGTAAGAGATAATTCTGAAGGAAAGGGTAGAGTTATGACTAAACGGGCCTTGGCTGAGTAATAAAACACTGTATGTGGTACACAGGTGCTGAACAAGGAAAAATAATATCAGAACTTCAACATCTGCTGCTGCTGGATAAGGGGCAGATTCTTACCAAATGCAGATTGTTTCATTCTCTCATGTATTTATCTGACTATGATATTTACTCCAGTGAGAATCTATCCAAGTTGAGCCTGGTGGAGAAGAAATTACAAATGAACCAGACATTCCCAGGGGACGTTCTCCTTTAATAGCAACACAATGCAAATTCGGCCAAAAACACCAGCCAGGACCCAGATGAACATTTCAGTAACAAGTATAAAAAACAAGGCAGGGTTGTGTATAGCAGCACACTGGGGACTAGTTTAAGATCTGTGACTGAGAGAAGGAAGTCATCACCATACTGCAGATGGTTTTTATTACACGCTTCTTGTTGTTCATCAGAAGGCACTTAATAAAACAGATCAGCAAATAAAACAACAACAGAGTTTACAGCCGTACCATAAAACCAAATAAACAGTAAAAAGTTAGTGCTAAAAGATACATTTTTTCAGCCCTGGCTTTGCAAATGCAACAGGTGGAGCTCTGCACATTTTAGGCAGAAGGATTTTGCAGGAAGTCTGAAGCAACACTCTGTCCAAAGGCTCTTCTGCCGTTATCGTGGATGAGACCAGGAACAGCTATGCAGCTTGTTTTAACAAATATTTGTTGAAAAGATGCTGTGAACATAACAAACCAAATTCTGCTTTTAGCCATAGTCCGTATCACCTCACTGGCTACAGCAAACAAGATTGGTGTGTTAATGAGAGCAAATTTTAGTCAAGGGGACAACAATTTTTTCCAAAAGACAGAGTGAAAAGCAAGCTGCAATTCAATTTCTGCTATTCTTTCTACCCCAGCTACCTAGGGGCAAAACTGTAGCTGAAATCTTATCATCCAAATCAACTGATTAAGAATAACTTTAGCCTAAGCTGATGTAACCATGTATGGCTAATGACTGCATTTCAAAATATCACTAGGAGGAAAGTAAAAGCAGAAGAAAAACTGACTGAACGATGTGGCACCATTCTCACTTCATTACCTTAGTCGCGTGTCAAAACAGAGGACGTTTTGGGTAAATCATATAATCCCTTCTCAAGGTCCTTTCCGGTTCTCTTTATTTGTCTCTCCATGAAAGTGAGATCATGCAAGCTCCATGAAGTAAAGCACTTCATGATCTTCAGATGAAAAGTAATTTGGAGAGCAGATTATTATTTTAGACAAATAAATGTCATATTTTACTGCAAGGCAAAGATAATTTGACTGCTATTGAAAGAAATGGAAAGCAGTAAGAAAGCGATTACAAGATGATTTAGGAAGGCAAAGACTCATGCCCTCTGATTTAACAAATCTGTATTTGTCAAATATAATAATGCTAAGAGATTATGGTCCATATGCTTTAACAGCAAAGGGTAGAGTTCCTCTTATTGACAATGATTGGCCTATGGTTGATTTGATGCGGGGATATAGCTGATTTAATGAAGTGCAACAAAAGATGAGGAAAGTCTAAGAGACATTCCAGAAAGAATGAAGCAGAATATTTTTTTGAGTGGCTGCAATGATGTCATACAAATTGGCAAGTCTCTTCAAATAAACCCATCAGGTTAGCTGGAACAACGAACATGACATGTATTAATGATTATCCATCTTCTTGCTATCGTTAAAATTAAAAGGGAGATGAAGTACTGTAGACAGAACGTATTAAATTCAGACAGAGGTCTGCTGAATCTAGGGACAGGCTTTAATGTAACTTACATCAGCTTCCAGGCCGTTTACCAAAAAAATTATACTAATAGATTCTGACCCTGGGACCTAATAGGACCCTAACTATCTGTATTACTGAATAATCACATGTGCTTCTAAAAATTATTTGTGCTCTACTTCTAAGATAGTTTATTATTTTAACAAATAAATCTTGATGAAGAGTAGGTTTTTCAGTTCACTGAAAATTCCAGTCTTTCAGAATTTGGTTTCAGTCTAATTCAGACAACATTTTTTCCTAAATCATCTGAAATGGAGGCATACCACACTAGGTAGTGCTAGTTGGTGGGAAAGGTGGCAGGAGCACTCTTTCCCCTGAATCAATTTCAAAATGGATTGCCTGGTTTCGAAATAAAGAAGTTCCTCCTGCTTTGTCAAATGGCCTATCCTGGAGTCCCAGGTCCTGGAGATGGTCCACAGCACCAGCAGCTCTCAAATCGTGTGTCTGGGCAGAGCTTGTCCCCATGGCCCTGCTCACTGCCTGCTGAAGAGATGGATCTTAGACATCTGTTTCTATGGCACAAAGCACGGCAAGGCTCAGCCTCCACATCTGACGGACAGGAAGCCTACAAACACACGGAGTCCACTCAGATCCTTGCAGGAGAAACACAGGTCTGGAAATGTCATGTTAGGGACAGGGAAAACTGAGACAAATACCTGAAGAACATTGCCATGGATTTGGTGGTTGACATGTTTTGCAATGAGAAAGTCTGCAAAGATCATTTCAGGAACAACACAACATTCTCATTTATCAGTACTCTGTGAAATTCTGCCCTGTTTAGCTGAGGAAATCTTTCATGTAAAAATGACATAATTTAAAGAAAACTGCAATTTTCTATTTCTGGTAGAAAATTCCAGGAAAAGATACCAAAGCAAAAAAATAATTTCATGTTAATAGGCAATTTAGTGACCCATATTACTGGTCCAAGGAGGAGAGAATTCACACATTTTAACATGAGAACACTTCTGGGAGTAACAGGAGTTAATATAGGTGCCTTCAAGAGGTAAACAGACTCATGGATTCATCTAATCGTTGTTTTAGCTACAAGTCCTGGCCCTACTGAAAGCTTGTATTACCTGTGAACGCTTTGAGCACATCAGCCCAGAAACAAGTGTGCATCCAAGCTCCATCCCCACACAGCACTGACACCATTGGCACAATCCATTTTACCACTTTTTAGGGGTTTGATCATGTTGCCCACATCTAGGTGTCTTGTGACATTGGGATGACTTAACATACCCTATCTGACCTTCAGCTGCTGGTCTGGAAGGGCATGGGAGTCTGTGTACATTTTAAATACCCCTGGGCACCTCAAAGCCACAAGGTATATGTAAGTATCCGTATCATAGATTTCTCAAGCTGATGAAATGAATGCCAGTAGAGAGACAGGTCAGCAGTGAGCCACAAGAGCAGCTTTGATTGATGTACCCACAACTATAAAAGTTCTATGTCTGGGTTGTCTCACTGAGCTGAGGAGTCTGAACAAACACAGCGCTGACTAGAGGTGCATACCAAAAAAAAAAAGAGAGAAAGGCTAGTGGGAGATCTTTGTCACCGCAAATTTAAACCCAGCTTTCAGTAAATGCTCGTTTGTTTTCACTCATTTATTTAACCATATAGTCAGTTAATATCTAGCACATGTACAGGCTATAGCCATCATTTGTTATTAAAGAATTCAAGTTGAGACATCTGGGGACAAGTTCATCTTCTCAGTGACATAATTCTAAAACCCTGCTGTGAAATTATTTTTCCTTTGTCAGCAAAGAGCAGCGAACTAGTAGCTATGCTAAAACAGTAGGTGCATGTTTCTGCTGAAGTTAAATAGCCAGCCCTCAAACTGACAAAGCAGCTTAGTGATGTACTACAGAAGGTATTTGCCAATAAGGACCAAACAACAGCAGAGGCAGCTTTTAGAAACTGAGACCTTAGTGATACAAGGGGAACAGGAAAACATGACGATACCTTTCCCCTTATAGTCCTCAAAGCTTTTATTTCTCTGGGGGGGGAAAAATAATGTCATATTAATGTATCTTCTTTAAATACGATCTTAGCTAAAAAATTCCCCAGAGGTTACTGCTGCTTTCATGCCCCAGCAGTAATAACGGCAGCACCTGCCCCAGGCCGTCCACCTTGACAAAGCATCCAGGCTGTGTACGTGGAGCTGCTGTGCCTTTGCTCCAGCTGTCACGGCTGTGTTCATTGCAAGCGCAATGGGCAGTGCAGATCATTTCAGGATCGCTCAGACCTTGCCATGCTGAGGATACCCCCACCAGGCAGTTCTTCTCAAGGGACCTTTCCTCACTGGCAGCATGGGTGGCAGACACAATGTCACCAGCCACTTGGAGCATCTATGCCGGATGTCTGACATCCTCTGTGGCATCTCATGCATCCCCCCACCAGGCACGGAAACCCCAGGTTCTGTCCTGTGTTTCACACCCAGCTCTGTGTGTCACAAAAAACTAGTGGAGGTCTGCAGCTGGATTCCAGCTGTCTGTCTGCAGCACCCCTGTCTTCTGCCTAAAGTGCCTGCGTTGGTGTCGGACAGCTTTACAGAGAGGGGACACGGGCAGTCAGCAATGAGGACATGGGGAAATCCTGTGTGGAAGTAATTGTTACAAAAAGCAGGGGAAAAAGAAGAAAGAGACAGGAGGACTAGAATCAGTCCTTTCCTTATTACAGTGTTTTCCTTCTTTTCCGCCTACCCTGATTGCCTCTGTTTCCCTCTGCCTGCCTCTGATTACCTCTAGCTGTCCACAGGGCATAATTAACAGGTGAGATAACCCAGCCGTGTGCAGTGTGTGTCAGCAACACAAGGGCACTTACTATTCATTTCTTACTTAGCTTCACCAGCTCCACTTTGGCCTTCAGGCACTGGCCTGACTCTGCCTGGACACCTTAGAACAAGCTGGAGGTTCGTATGGCAGAGAGCACTAGTTCATCAGTATCCCGCTTAAGCTGGATCTGAATGTTGGAGAAATCACCATCACCACAGATGAGCTTCTCAGCAGCATGCCACGTCCATGCTTTCTGCCTTCTCCTTCTCAGCAGATTTTGTAGATGTGCCAGTGGCCGGAGCTTCATTCACGGAAAAGGGACTCCGGGGTCACAGAAGGAGTTACTAAACCAAATTCTTTTCCATAACAAGATGCCTTTCATTTCAGGCAAAGGCAGATGCAATTTGTAAAGTTTGCATCAACTCAGAAAGGGATAAAATCAAGACTCTGGGACTGCAAACGAAATTAGAAGGAAACCAGCTTTGAACTAACTAGTTGGGATCTGAGGCAAAATCTATGTAGTTTGAAAGCAGTAGACAGACTAAAATCTCACTACAATTTTTGTGATTTAATTGAAATACAGTCAAATATTCTTAAATGGTGATTATATTGGTAGCTGTGGACATCTCAGATGTGATCACCCAGCATCAGTTTCATCAATTTCCAAAGATAAAGCTTTCCCAGATTCTTGGTTTTCCTGCACCCTTACTTCCAGAGGCTCATGTGCTTCTGCATTGGTAAGTGCTTCCTATCCAAGCACGGCTTGGGATGACCCTGAACAAGCTCTGACACTCCAGTTCCTGGTTATGCAGTGAAGTGTGAAAGTCAGAAAGCAAAGTGCAGCACTCAGAAATACCATGGAGTTTTTCATCTGGGAAAAAGTGTAATGTCCAGTAAACACAAAAGACTTGTAGAAAAAATGCTAGAGCCCCAGGCATCCACTTTTTAAATATTTGAAAAAATTATTTTTAAATACTTTTAAAAGGCACCTAGAAAATCTCCCACATTCTGGAAATGTGAGAGAATCCTTGTTTTTGGAAGCTGTGGCTCCGTGGGATGGCTGCCAGGGGTGCCCAGACACAAATTCAACTTTGCTGCATATGGATGTTGTGCTGCATGGACACACATCCACATTGATGAGTTTAGGAGAGAAAACAGTGTTGAGCAGATGCAATGCAACACGTTGTCGTGTAGCCAGCAGACGACTAAGCCTGAAACCTCCTACAGGAAGGTACTCCTACACATTGCATCTGTTGAACACACATGTGTCACAAACAGCAGAACTGAGAGCAAATAGATGTATCATGGATTGAGAACATGTCCTCCTCTACGGGAGTCAACATTGTCACCAGAGTCTGCTCATGGGATCACAGTGGGGCAGCATTTTATTCTTATTTTTATTTTTAATTTTATTTATACCTTTACCTTTATTATTATTTTAGTTTTAGTTTATTTAAACGTGGGAAAGAAGTAGACAAGACATTTTAATCTGTGACACTGTAAACAAAAAGTCAGTGGGGATGATTTGTAGAGAAATATCAATAGCAATGTACACAATAACGAAGTGAATTAGTACAGCAATTAAAGTTCATCAAGCTGAATAATTGCTGGCAGCTGATTTTATTAATGACAGATCTGAAAACTCCATAGTAAGTCTTTTAGCCAAATGCAGTCCTCCTCATTGACCTGAGAATTTTGGGAGGAATGAAAGAGTACAGTCCTGGTTTTCTTACTCAGGCTGATCTCCATGCAATAATACTTTTGGTCAAAGTGTTCAGCTGGAAAGCCAATGGTTTTAGAAATACAGATGAGATATTTTTCAATGACAGCTACTGATCACCCACAGGATATGTCACTATAACAGAGGAAATTAAGTCCTGTTCTAATTAAAGGTCATTTCAGGGTTAATGTCATATTCTAAGCCTTCTATGCAGTAGCAAGGCCAGAGAGAAATAGATTATGAACCCTTTGTGCATGCAGGAAAGTCTTATGAGAGACTCTGTTTATATTTTATGCATAGTTTTTATATCATTAGCTCTCTAATCAGTTTACAAACATTCCTAACACAATTCACTCTGACAAAACAGAGGTATTTAATAACACAGGCTATTTCTATCCTGTTCCCACACCTGGGATAACTTTTAATCATGTTCTTTCCTACATTGAAATAGTTTAAGTAGTGTGACTGTGGGTACACTCACCTTGAAATGCAGACTCCTCTCAGAGCTTGAGCAGAAACACGACTATCGTAGCAGTTGTACAGTGTGATGCCTATAATGTGTATAGGGCAGGAGTACTGCAGAATGTACTCTAAATGCATGTGTTTGAAATCCCAACAGCATACAAAAGGAGACAAAGACTGGCCTAGTTATTTCTAACAATGTTTGTACATGCAACAGATGCTATAAAAATGTACTGCCTCTTAAATCATAGCAAGGTCCATACAGAAAGGGCTACCCAGCCTGGCACTGTGCCTTTGAGACAGGCCAGCAGTGGGCACAGCAGGAGTATAAGTGCAGGACAAATATCAAGTTATCCTTGTCCTGGTGCTTCCTCCTACTTCCAGAAAACTCCAGTTTGGGGACTTCCAGATCCAGAGCTTTCCTCTGCTCCTTTATGCTTCAGAGCTGGGGAGGGGAGGCCTTCTTTCGTTCCTGAGGATGTTTTCACTCTAATCCAAATCATTTCTTTGTTTTTTTATTTCTCTACAGCAGTTGTTTTCCAAACAAAAGAGTCCTTGTCAATTTGATCTCTCTTTATGGTCTAAAGGCTATTTTAAAGCCTTGATCATACCTGTCTTCGTTCCCTGATGAGCTTACACTGGCAAATGTTGAAGAAAATTATGCCTTTGTTCCTTGTGGTCAGCACACTTTGCTACGGATACCCACAACTAAGAAACTAACTTCCTCACACCTCACAGACTGCACGTGGCTTCCCAGTCAGAGATTTACAGAGATTCGTGTAAGAACAACGGGAAAAAAAGTATTATTTTCACTCTTGCTAAGTCTTTCCCTCCCAAAAAGCCATGTCTAAAAGATCCATGATCATGTCAAGTCCTTGACCCCTCCTCCATCCAAGATATTCACCTATGGAAAATTTTACTCCTGATGGTAAGTACTGCAAAAACTATAAGGCATGAGAGAGAAACTCATAAGATCAGCAGCATAAGCAAAAGGCACTGCTGAGAGCTCTGCCTCGTGCCAGTTTTGGCAATCAGCGTGCTGTCCTGTTGCCAAGGTACGCTCTCTGTAAGCAGAGGTCAGTACTAATTCCTTGAATTTCGAAGGCTCGGTGCTGTTCCCATTCTTGTCAAAGCATACATTTTTGTGCTTGACCAGTCTATTCATATATTATGTAAACAATGGGCAAATCTTGAAGTTCTCTCTTTGTGTGACTGCATCGATCCTTTGTCCCATCCATGTGTTACGTCTCTGGAAAGAGACATGCTGGGCATGTGTGGCAGCATCTAGTTCCTGAGGGCACATAAAATGGCAAAAATGATTGCTGGTTTAAATAAGTATAGCAACAGTGGTGGCAATGCAATCTATTCCTACAGTGAATATAATTTAACATCCATGTTCAGACGCTTCCTGCTATCCATCAATTACTGGATCAGCAAGAAATAGCATACTCAGACAGAGCCACCTGGGTGATTGCACGGCAGATAGCAGTTATGGCTGTTTCAGGAGTAGACAAGTCAGATGGTTAAAAACTGAAAGGAAAGCAAACAATTTATGTTTGAAAATCTCAGTTTTAATGTTTCACAGTAAGGACTAAATTATTAAAAAGTAAAAAAAAATAATTTCTGCTTCGCAGTCAGAATTTGTACAGCACATGCCCAGCAGCTGCATGAAAACAGGAAGCAGGAAGATCAGCTGGATCTGCTTTGTCAGTGCCAGTGTCAGGCCCTTATCTACAGACCTTTTAACGAAGTGCAACACCGAGTCACCGATAGCAGTGATGGGATTCCCATCACTTCTCTTTTGCAGCTATTCCTCAAGTGATCCCTGATCTTAGGTTTTGTCCCATCACTTTTTGAACTTTTTTAATCACTTACTTTAACTATCTTAAATATTCTTTCAGGTTCTTATTGTATGAAAAGAACAAATATATATTGCAACCAGAGCCTGAGACTATTTCTTTATTGGCCTTACACAGAAGACAGTGCAATTCTGTAGTGTGTTTAGCAACATCCACTATCTGACATGCTTAAGTGGATAAATTTCCCAGCGGGCATCAAACTAGTAAGCCCTTTATTGAGCAGACATGTTCTTCTCATTCAATACAAAGGCAAAACAAAGAAAAAAAGTCTAAGAGAGACAGAGAACCAATATAAATTTGAGAAAGCAAAACTAAGAGACAAGTATCTATCTCCTTTTCGATTAAATGATTATTATTGTAACTAGAAGAGGAAGGCGTGAAGGGTTCTTGCTTCTCAGGTTGCACAACTTAATACCTAGAGAAACTGGTATCATATCTGGACATCAAATGTCCTGCTGCTTCCTAAGTAGTATTGAAGTGTGCCAACAAAGCTGTTATTGCCAAAGAAGCCAAAGAATGGCTACAAGATCCTACCTTCTAGAACATGTCCTCTTCTACCAAGCCCCACATAACTGCAGCTCTGACTTAGTGAATTTAATTTTGGTTTAATTTGTAGCAAACTACAGTTTAAGAACACAACAAATTAAGTTCTGTACTTATTGTGCTTGCAACAATGCAGAGGGGAGTCCTTCTCACCCTGGGGCAAAAAAACAGCAGAAAGAAAAAGACAGGAAATGAAAATGCAAGACCAAAATTCAAATAATGATCAACAAAAGGCACATCCTTAGCCCCCATCACATTCCCTGTCCTATGTCTGCTCTTCAGTACAAGAAATTAGTTATTAAAGCTTCTTACAAAATTTCTTATGGATGTTTTTAAATAGGAATTGTCTTGTAACTTAAAGCAGTCACTAGCAGACCTCCTAACATTAAAGTAATAAAAATACATTTCATTAGTCATAATTTATATATATTTTTACCCAGAATTGTCATTACTTTTATTTCAGACTGTTTTCTCTAGTATGATAATTTTCCACGAGTTACTCACTTTGCTGTTTCCTTTTCTGATGTTTCCTTCTCTGTTTTCACTTGAGTTTTAAAAACTGTGCAGTCCATCAGCTTCTGGCTGTACACAGCAGCAAAAAAATTTGTTAGTCTTCCACAGTTATGCCCAGGTAACATCTTTAGTGCTTTTAGATCATATTTTCATAGTGGCGATGTTAATATAGGTACGTTTTGCTGTAGTTGTGTTTTTCCTTCACAGATATGAAATGAATGCTCAGAACTTCCCAATTGTGTGGTAGGTCTGAGGAATCCATTAATCTCCCTTCAAAGCTGTAGCACAAAGAATATGCACAGAGCACATCACTGTGAAAGGGACCTAAGACACTGACAATAGTTCTCTGTCAGGCACCCTCCCTAAAGGGGGATAGTATGGCTTCACTTAACAAAACTCCAGCAGCTGCATCAGTATTCAAGATAATGCCCTGTATTGTTTAAGCACAGAGCACTTTTGCACTATTTTATGCTTTCAAATAGTGAAAAAAAAATGAGCAGATCTTGTTTGACCTTCTTGAACCTGCTCTCTTTAAAGCACACACTGCGATTTCTTGCTCTGGCCAGAAGCCCTCTCTTTTTGCTCAGCAGACTCTCTGCATCTCTTGCATCAATCCCTTCATGCACAACCCATCTTACAATAGCTGGTGTAACCATCAGACAACAGACACCAAGCTGCGGACATGAAAATGTGACTAAAACCCCGTAGATACTAAGAATTGGTACCTGTGGCTGAGAGCACTGAGTTTCTGTACATTTTTCTGGGTTTCAGTTATGGTTTTGGTATTGCTGTTTTAATACAGCCTCAACTGAATGGAAATACTTTAGCTTGGCCTTACTCTCAAACAAGAAAGAATCCTCTAGAGCCTGACAAGATAAGACAGGACAATGACAGACTAGAAGGCCATTACTGGAAGGATGCAAAAGAGCTTGTTTGGGATTCCTCCCCTGGGGAATGGAAGCTAACCTAGCTTTACTTTACTTTGCTTCCTCAACACTGAGTTCTGCTACTGTTTATAAAGGAAAGGAAAAAGATCGGAAGTGTTTCTAGCATAAAATCCAGAATGGCTCCATGCGATCAATCCAAGAGAGAGCTTGGAGGCTCTCAGCTTGCTTAGGAAGAGGGAGAAATTTTTAGGAGCTTAAATGGGGAAATATATTAACCAGAAGAGAAGAGCAGGTAGGAAAGAAAGGGCTTTGTCTGGGGTAGGTTATGAGAGATTGTCTCTGGGAAGCAGCACCTCTCTTAACTGGCTAAGGTTTGGAGGAACAGTGTATCAAACCCATAAGGACACCCCATCGCACATGTTGGATATGCCATAGCATGTGGATGAAAAGGGTTAAAGATATAAACAAAAACTAGCAAATGTAAAACTTCTAAGCAAGGCTACAAGTGCCAGGAGAAAGGAATCCCAGAGCCCTTTAATTGTTCTTTTTGAACATATTTCAGCTACTTCTATAATTGCAAATTAAACAATGCCAAGGAAGGTGCCAGACCCTGGCACTTGATAATTTACGCTACTGAACTATATTACAGCACGTAGCACATTTTGGTCCAGGTTGATTAGCACTCTCCCAAAGAATTCATAGACACATCTTAGGTGTTAACACAAGCCAAGAACCATTCTCTACAGGCAAGTTAGATATCCGCATGGTGTAGGACGGTATGAAAGCTTAATAGTATGCATCCAGGCTATTCCCCACCATTTGGCCCTAGTTCAAAGAACAATATCAGGCAAACCACATTTGTCATTGCAGACATGTTCTTTTTGTTCCTTTTTTTCAGGTGTCTGCCTTAAATTGAGCCCACAGGTGAGCTTATGCAGTTTGGGAAGTCTGTTCTGTGTTTGACTTTTCAAAAGAAAAGATTTGAAAACGTCTTCATAATTCCTTGCTTCCTGTTTCTCACACTCATGAGGGATTTGTTTGAATTATTTCTTTTCTAATTTTGCCCTTTGTATATAAACAAACTGCTCTTATTCCCATAGCATAATAAAATATGACAAACTTTCCCCTAAAAATAATGCATATTAATCAAATTGTATTCTTAAAAGGCAGATACAGGCATAAGCTAAAGCTCTGCCTGGGGCAACTCCGGTTAAAAACTGAATATTTACATTTAATTTTTTTTCCAGTAATTGGATGAATAAAAATCCAGAACTGCCTGTCACCGTCCTGGAGACAGTCCCAGTGGTCCTGGCTTGTTGGGGTCATGAAAAGACAGATGAAGCAGACAGGAGAGTAAGACTCTAGTAACAAAAGAGTCATTAGAAAAAGTCTTCTTGTTCCAGTACAGAGTGCAGGATTTCACCTTCATTGTTGTATTTATTAGACCCTCCCAGGGGTACACCAGTAGCACAAAACACTTGTGGCTTGATGTTTCACAATCCCAGATGCCAAGAATGGCAAGAATGGATCTGTCTGTGCAAATGATGTAGACCAGAGCACATTAGAAACTCTTCTTTGAAGGCCACATTTTGGATGATTCGTCACGAGCTTTTCTTGGTCTAGATAACAAGTCTTACGAGGAGCGGCTGAGAGAACTGGAGCTGTTTAGTCTGGAGAAGAGGAGGCTGAGGGGGGACCTTATTGCTCTCTACAACTACCTGAGAGGAGGTTGTAGTGGGGCAGGTGTTGGTCTCTTCTCCCAGGTAACTAACGACAGGACGAGAGGCAATGGCCTCAAGTTGTGTCAGGGGAGCTTTTGATTAGATATTAGGGAAAATTTTATTTACTGAAAGAGTGGTCAGGCATTGGAACAGGCTTCCCAGGGAAATGATGGAGTCCCCATCCCTGGAGGTGTTCGAAAAACATGTAGATGTGGCACTTCAGGATGTGGTTTAGTAGGCATGGTGGTATTGGGGTGACAGTTGGACTGGATGATCTTAGAGGTCTTTTCCAGCCTATAATTCTATTATTCGATGATTCTATGATTTTACTGATCTTCCTCTTTCTGCTTCCCTAAAATCCCTTTTCTCGCCGCACTTGAACTGAGAGATAACAACTACTATAACTACTTGCATGACTCTTTTTTTCCTGGCTCTTGATGTGTTTTTCCGGTGTAAAGACATTGTAAAGTGAAGACAATTATGTTACCCATCTTAAATTCTCCCTTCCTTTGCTCAGAGAGCTGTAGAAAAAAGTATCCCTGTAGGTAAAAACCTGTCCCAGAGTGAAATTCTGGTACAAGCAATGCCAATGGCAAAATCTCATCACATTCAACCAGACACATGGTTCTATTCTGCGCTGTAAGTACATGTCAAATGGAAATTTAATTATACCTTTTTGCGCTGCTACAATCGACTATTTATTTGCTCTGAACTATTGACCTTCCCCTGCCATGTCTCAGGCATCAAGTTGCTTTTTGTTCGATTTAATTGCCTACACAGCATTGAGTCCAATGTGTTCCTCTTCACCTTGATGATGCCAGTGCTGTTAATTGAGAGTAGCTGATTACAACACAAGGCGTGTTGCTGTGGGAGCTGGAAAGGTCAGGCCAATATGTGCAATCCTGTGGGAGGATGAGGATATTCAAGTTTTTAAGGAATCAATGCAAGTTGAAAAGCTGCAAGGCATGGCTACGGTCAGGAAGTGAGCAGAAGCATACAATGATCACATTCCTGGAGGGCAGCAAGGAGATGTCCTTCACGTCCAGCTGGACATGTCCTTCATATCCTTCCCTAAAGACATGTCTTTTCACTGTAATACCCTTATTAAGGAGTGAAGAGGTAGTGTTGTTTTTCTCAGATGAATGTTTGCAGTCATCAGCGTACTCCTGAATTTCTCAGTTTTATCAGGTTACAAGTAATTACCAGGCGTCTCATCACCTGGAGTGCCATTATGCAAATATGCGTATGGATTGAATGCTCTGCTTAGACAAATATTTATCATCCTTTAAAGCTTCTCTTGGAAAAGACTATCATACCTTCTGTTCTCCCTTATCACTTCACATGTAAAATGATTTAAACAGAAATCACAGCTGAAGGGAAGGTCTGTGGACAAAAGGTCTGGTGCATTTCTTTCATCATTCTGTAAGAATAAGACAAAGGGAAAAAATGGTAAATAAAAAGAAATGCCTTATCTAAAAACCCATATAGTTTGATGGTCCACCACATTCAGAATAGGTTTAGCTCTCTTCTCCCAGCTTCCACTCTGTGTACTCTAGGGCTGCTTCTGAGCCTGACCAAGAGGGTTCAGTAATCACTACAGGAATGCTATTACAGACCAAGACTTTCTGCCACCAAGGTTGCTGGAACATTTTCTACCATCCAAAAAAAGCTAGGTGTTATCCTTGCCTCTACCAGTACATAAACTCGCTCAATGAATGTTGCTAGTTAGGATAAAATATGTGGTGGAAAGTCTGTAAGAATAACAAGCAAGGAAGATACGGTCTTAATCTGGTTTTCTAAGACGTGAATGAGGACTAGTAATGATACTTCTGTCCAGAAACTAAGCAGCCGGTACACAGTTGCCATCTTTAAGCTTCTGGAGCACAACTCATTTAGAGATCCAGTCAAGCCACACATTGATAAATGCAAACATGCACCTGTTTTTCATGGAAAGAGAAGGAGCAAAGAGAGAGTTGTCTTTTATTGAAATTTTGGGTTTGAGCAAGTATCAAACTCCACTTGAGATGCAGGCATGGCTTGAAAGTGCAGTCATTTATGAAGTCTCATTCTTGGCTTCTTCCAAATGGCCAGGCTGAGGAGGAGGCTGCATAGGGACACGGCTGAGACGGCAGACACAGGCTATGCCTGCTTCATGTGCCCTGTCCATGCATGGTGCTTGTGGGATCTGCAGGGGGATAGCAAAGCTCTCCATACCGCAGTGATGAGCTGCTACATCTGGAACTGGAGCCTTGTGAACATTTCTGTTGATTGGGCAGGGAAGTGCCAAATGTTGGCGAATGTAACAAAAGTCCACCACTGATTCACCCAGCTAGAAGTCATTTCACTCATCCAGAATAATGAACTTGCTGTGGCCCTGACTACTGCTCTTCTTGCTGATGTTAATACTTCTCACAGGGTCTCAGAAGAAGCCAGCACAGCACAATCAGAGCTGAACACCGCACCTCCCCTTGTTGTTGGAGTATCCTACTCACATTTCGGAGCTGAAATCTCTGTTCTGTTTACCTGCACAGACTGAATGTAAGCCAGAATAACAGACTTTTTTTCCTCCGGTTCTTGCTTGTTCTTTCCTACAGAGCGCTGCAAAAGATATATGATACCTTCCCAAAGACACAACATAATGCAGCTTCTGATTAATTCGGGACCAGCATCCAAGAAATAGA
>Ga0181612_116567_pt1 | contig 23739 bp, 15 predicted proteins | sample HoacroProtozoa21_FD_119630 | JGI IMG/M metagenome (GOLD analysis project Ga0181612, IMG submission 119630) | Hoatzin crop microbial communities from Cojedes, Venezuel. Combined Assembly of Gp0051906, Gp0051904, Gp0051908
GCAGAGGACCTTGTCCAGGCAGGTCTTGAATATCTCCAGAGAAGGAGACTCCACAGCCTCCCTGGGCAGCCTGGGCCAGTGCAATTCATCTAGAAATTGGAAATAATGAAGGACTGATGGCAACACCTGCAGTGGTGAATAAGCGATCAAAGAGAAGCTTTACATAGGTGTCCTCCTGATGCAGGGTCCTGTTCTGACCTGGGGCCACTGCTTCTGCATTATTATTATATAATTTATGTAAGTATTTATATAATTTGATTTTCACATTCCTTCTCTGGAGGGTTTTGGCTTGCTTTTAGTGGCCAGGGTACAAACAAGACAGAGCTGGACATTCGCTCAACAATGGGGGTGGTTTTGCTCATTTTAGCTTGGAGGCTGCAGTGGGTGCCTCCACTTCCAGTCGCAATTACGCAGCCAAGGCCTCTCCTGTTTGCTGTATTTCCTACAGCCCCTCTTTCTTCAACCACAACCACAGCCTTCCTATGGGAACCGCAGCAATTACCTACGTGGAAAAGTAACCCGAGAGAAGTGTCAAGTGCTTTTCCAGTTCTCTGTAATCTGATTTAGGGAGTGCAAGCAGCAGGAAAGAGTTACTGCTCTGTTACAACAGGTGCTCACAAAATTATGTCAAGCACCTATACACCAGAGAAACCCACTCTGCAAAGGAGACGAATATGTTGTTACAAAACTACGCTGCAAATGGAAAGTCTCCAGAGGGTAAGAAAGATGGTTGTGATCTTTGAATCAGACCCTCCGGTCGCATTCGCTCCCTAGTCCCAACGCACGCGCGATGAGCTACCACCTCAGTTTTGTCTTTTCCTCCAGCTCTCCCCCACCGACCCCCACTCTTTCAGCATCCCCCCGCCAGGACTGTCCGGAGGAGTTCCCGCCATGCCCCTGTCCTTCCCTTCTCCCTTGGAGCCTTTCCTCCTTCCCGACCCCGTTTTCCTCAAGGAAGCCGCCCACTCCCCGCCCGCTCCCTCATCCAGCCCCCCCCTCGCAGCCCTTCGCCTTCTCACCGGGCCCGGCGCGCAGCTTCTCGCGGCGGCGGCGGTTCTTCTCCCCGGTACCGGGTCCCTTCCCCTCAGCCCGCCCCGCCTGCCAGGGCCCCCTCAGTCGCCACCCGCCGGCAGAGGCACCGCGCGCGCGCTGACGTCGCCCCCTCCCTCAGCCGAGCGCGGGACCCCGGCGAGCCCCCGGCCGCCAGAAACGCGCCCACACCGACCCCTCAGAGCCGGATTTAAAATATTTGTGAGCGCGTTTCTCACAATACTTTAAAAAAAATAAATAAAATTTCAAACGGGATAAATTACTGACGCAGCCCTGACGGCGGCGCCTCACGACCTCGCTTCCCGCGCCTGGCCGGCCGTGACGCGCTCGCGCCGCGCCGGAAGTGGAGGGCGGCGGCCGTGACGGGGAGCCGCCATGGCGGAGTGCTCCGGCCTGCAGTTTGTCAGCCCCTACGCCTTCGAGGCCATGCAGAAGGTGGACGTGGTGCGCCTGGCCGCGCTGAGCGACCCCGAACTGCGGCTGCTGCTGCCCTGCCTGGTGCGCATGGCCCTCTGCGCCCCCGCCGACCAGAGCCAGAGCTGGGCGCAGGACAAGAAGCTCATCCTGCGGCTCCTCTCGGGCGTGGAGGCCGTCAACTCCATCGTGGCCCTGCTCTCCGTCGACTTCCACGCCCTGGAGCAGGACGCCAGCAAGGAGCAGCAGCTCCGGTAACGCGGAGAACGGCGGCTGCGCTGTGCGGCGTTTCCAGCCGTTTGGTTTCGTGGCCGGGGTTGACCTGGCCGCTCGTGTCCGTGTCCTCCGGCCGTCTCCCGGGGAGCCTCGGGTGTCGGCAGGGCGGCACGCAGGGAGCTGGGTTTCGGTGTCCGGGCCGGGGGGAACACGGGTCCGGTGCCTGCGCTCTGCTCGCTGCTGCCTGTGCCGTGGGGAGCGGGGCCCCGGGATTCCGGCTGTCTGCCCGGTCCCGTGTCCGGTCGCTGGCGCGGGAGGAGGAATCCCCATGGAATCACCACCGGCCTTTAGCCGGTAACACGTCCGCGCTTGCGGAAGTGCTTGATAGTTGTTGTGTTTAATTGTCTCTTAGGCACAAACTAGGAGGAGGGAGCGGGGAAAGCATCTTGGTGTCGCAGCTTCAGCACGGGCTGACACTGGAGTTTGAACACAGCGATTCACCCCGCCGCCTGCGCCTCGTGCTCAGCGAATTGCTAGCAATTATGAATAAGGTAAATTTCTCCGTATCTGGGCGCTTGCGAATTTTGTGTGGGTGAAAAGATGCGCTGGGTCGGTTGATGCCCGGTCTGGTGCCGTTTCCGGCGCTGCTGGGGTGCATACATACTCTTCTGCAGTCCTTACCCCCTTCACCCAGCCTTCACGTCTCAGTCCGATGGAATGGTGGCTGGTGGTTAAACTCCCTCTGAGTCCCGCTGCCCGAAGGGACCCTCTCTTCCTCAGAACAGATGAGGGTAACCTTTTCTGACATGATGCAGGCTCTGTGTGTTCTGTAGTATGCTGCACTCAAATGTAATGTGATTTTGTGATGCATCAGTGTGAAAATCATGTTTGAAAATGAAGTTAGAACTTTTCTCTATCCAGTTCTTTACTTCTAGTGCAGTATGATATTTGTCCCCGTATTTCTCTTACCTCCCTCCTCACCACCCCCACTCTCCCCCTCAAGCATTTTATTTTTCTTTGAATATATCGTGGTTTTAGAATTGTCGGTGAGCTGTTTCTTCTGGAAAGAAGCAATGATACCAGCCGTACTGAAGTATTTCTGCTAGTAAATATTTTTTATGCTAAACAGTTTTCTTGCCTGTTCTGTGTTTATAGCTGTATGTTTTTGGCAGTTTTTAATGTAATCAGTCTGCTGAAGCCATAAAAGATTGATTAGACAAATTGCTTCATAAAACCTGTTCAGTGATGATGAATGCTGTCTTGTAGGTGTCAGAATCAAATGGTGAGTTTTTCCTCAAATCTTCGGAGCTCTTCGAGAGTCCTGTTTATCTGGAGGAGGCAGCAGACGTTCTCTGCATTTTGCAAGCAGGTGTAGTATTCTGTGTTTATAGTGTGTTCTGCCTTACAAATGTGAAAAAATAACTTCTGGAGCCGTTGTGACTGCCTTAAGGTTGACCTAGGTTTTCTAGCTCTTTGAAAGAGGAATAAATCACAGATTGATTTTCCATTTATTGATTTGAGTGTGTTATTGAAACGCCTGTTAAAAGCAAGGTTTTGCTTGTTTCACAGTGAAACACAGACTTTTAAAACTCTCTTTATCCAGAGTTGCCGTCACTGTTGCCGATAGTTGATGTGGCTGAAGCTTTGTTGCACGTTAAAAATGGAGCCTGGTTCCTCTGCCTTCTGGTGGCCAATGTTCCTGATAGCTTTAATGAGGGTTAGTGACAGTTTCTTCTTGTCAAGCTTACTTTTTTTAAAGGTTTGAAATGATTTCCAGCAATATAGTTATTTCTAGCAATATAGTTATTTCTGGGCTAAACCATGTGTCACGAATGTGTGAACAGGAGAGAGTCTGGCTTATGACACGTCATCTGAATGCCTTTGTACCTGGAGATGCTGATAGGCTCCCATTCCCATCATGTTGATTCCCCTTTTGTGCAGCCTGCTCGTGGGCTCATCAGGTGCCCTTTGCAGCTTTCTGTCTGTAGGTCGCTGTTCCAAAGGCGGGCTTGGGCAGCGAGTGGCTGGGACTGCGAACCTGGCCAGCCTTGCTAATAGTTCTCATCCCTTAGGCTAAGCTGTGTTACGAGGTGAAAAGTTTGTATTGACAGTGCCTGTTTAGCATCCCTTACCTCGCAGTAAAATTTCAGTCTCCAGGGTTGCCAGATGCACGTTACGTTAGATAGAGTACGAGTAGTAACTGGATGATGCATAAATCTGTAATGACCCTGTAATTTCTCTGAGGAGAAAGACCATTTCCTTGTTCTGCTTCTAGAGCGTATATCATGAGTTCTTGCCCAGACAAGATTCGTGTGGCTCAGCTAATAAATCATAATGAGCTGAACAGAACGGCTTGGCTTTGTGCGTTTATGTTTCTGTGGCTTGCTGTTGGAAAGGACAGATTTACTTACACCTCCTGTTGGATATTTAGTCTGTAGAGGTTTGATTAAGAACGGTGAACGGCAGGATGAGGAAAGTGTTGGAGGACGTCGTAGAACAGAAGCACTTCGCCACCTGTGTAAAATGAACCCTTCCCAAGCTCTGAGGGTCAGAGGCATGGTGGTAAGTCTCATCTGTCGTGAGAATCATAATTATAATCCTCACTGGAGCTTTGAAAACAGATAAGATGATTGAGCCTGAGCATTTTATCTAGGTGGAAGAGTGTCATCTGCCAGGTCTTGGTGTGGCTTTGACCTTGGATCACACTAAAAATGAAGCTTCAGATGACGGAGTGAGTGACCTGGTGTGTTTTGTGAGTGGTTTGCTACTTGGAACAAACGCAAAGGTCCGAACTTGGTTTGGAACTTTTATTCGAAATGGCCAACAGGTATGAAAATCTTTAAATATTCTGCTTTTTAAAAAATATTCTTACAGCTTGCTGTAACTCCTCTGGATGTGGGCACCTGTATTTGTCTGAATGCATATAAATCCTTTTATGTGTCTTGGAGCAACCTTTACAAGGCAATGTCTTCTTGTGGGACTATCAGGTCTATAAATAGCGTCCCTGAAGGCAGCTTTTTGGTTGTTCCTCCGAGAGGTTTTTGGGTAGGTGATTCAATAGGCATGGAAACCAGGGAGTTGTGAGCTCGTAATGTTTACCTGATAAATATGTTCATTCTCAGTGTTCACAGTAGGAAGCTGCGTTTTGACTTGCTTAGTTAATTGAGTTAGGTGAAACTTGTGTTTCAACGTAGTACACTGTTGTGATATGATCATGTGTTGCCTGTTGTCCTGGTACTGAAAATTGCATTTTAAAAAAGTTCCCCCTGTGCTCCTCCTTCGTTTTCTCCCTTGACTTCATCATTATGGAAGCTCTTATGTAATATGTTGTTTGATGTTTTGAATTTTACATTGTTCCGCTCGTCTTTTAACCTCTTACACAGAGAAAGAGAGATAATATCAGTTCTGTGCTTTGGCAAATGAGGAGGCAGCTGCTCCTGGAGCTCATGGGAATCCTTCCCACGGTTCGCAGCACACACATTGTTGAAGAAGCAGATGTTGATATGGAGCCAAATGTGTCTGTGTATTCAGGACTGAAGGAAGAGCATGTCGTGAAAGCCAGCGCATTGTTACGCCTCTACTGCGCTTTGATGGGAATTGCTGGGCTGAAGTAATGGAAGTTTTAATGCTCTGTGTTTTTTATTCAGTGTCTGTCCATTTAAACAGAGGTTGAGAGCTTTGGGCACTTTTAGCATGAGCTGTCTCTTGATGCCATTGTGTCCTTGAGATGGTCTCGACAGGACTCGCCAGTTTTAGTACTGGGGGAGGCCCCTCTCACGTGCTGAGGGCTGGAGTCGCCAGTAGTTGGAAGTTTCTTTGTCTTTAGACGGCAACGTTGTGTAGTGCTAAGGTCTGTTTAGGCAGGTATGTTTTTTTAGTTTCCGGTACTGTTCTCAGCAGAAAAGTTTTTTCATTCTAACGGTAAAGATCCATTTATGAACTTTGCTGATTTTTTTTTTTTAATCTAAAATAATGTAACAAATGTGGTGCTCTCTTTAATACTGCAAAATCAATTCTACTGACTTGTTTAAAAAAACTGTAGGCCTAAGTGGTTGGAATAGTGTGTAGAAGAGAAAGCAGCTAAAAACTCTGGCAACATACGCTACATGAATTTTGGATTTATTTTCCTCTGCTTTTACTTTTTAGAGAATGCTAACTTAGTATCTTCGTGCATTGTTAGGGTTAATTTTAAGTGTTTTATACTAATAGGCAGGATCATATCCTGGGAAAGTTTTCTCACCGTTGGCATCTCTAAACAGAGATTTTTATGTCTTTAAGTTCAAAGAGAATTACCAGCTGATCTTGCTACTCATTTATTGACAGAAACTCAATAGGTAGATTAAATAACAGAAAATTTAATCTTTAACCATTGTGATGAGACTGGAAATCTCTTCACTTTTAAATTGGCAACATGGGTTTTGTTCTTTTTCTCTCCTGTTCAGGCCAACTGATGAAGAAGCTGAGCAGCTGCTGCAGCTGATGACCAGCCGGCCTCCCGCGACTCCAGCTGGTGTCCGCTTTGTGTCGCTCTCCTTTTGTATGCTTCTGGCCTTCTCCACTCTTGTCAGGTACCTCTCAATGAAGGAGGAGCTTTGTAAAGATGTTGCTGTTTCAGCACTGTTAAGGCAATGACCTCCCCAGAGCTGCACAATTTTGCTCTCCTAATTCTTTTTACGAATCTCTCTATGTTGGTCGAAGGGATTTGTCTCGCACTACGAGGAGTATATTGATATTGTACCCTGCTCTCCCTGTTGTTTATAGCAAATCTTTTGAAAGGGGAGCATTGCCATTAGCTTGGTTTGGAATATTTTTTGAAGGCTAAGGTAGCCCTTAGTAGTTCACTTTTCCGTTGTACAAGTTTATGGCTAAATGATTTAGAGACCCTCTTCAAAAGAGTAGTAGTGTAGGAGGTGTTTAATGGATGTAGCTTTCTGCTCTGTGCATTCAAGATGGGAAATTGCCTGACAATTGGACAGAAATCTGTGCTGAATATCAGTGCTTGTCAGCTGCTTGGCACTAAAGTGAAAGTGACAGTCTCCTGGCGTAAGATTCCTCAAATACTGGCTTTTCTGCTAGTAACTGTCAGTAAAACTAGCTGTAGTTCGTGGGAGAAGGATCTTTTATGGATTTTCTCTGTGCAGCACCCCGGAACAGGAGCAGCTCATGGTAATGTGGCTTAGTTGGATGATAAAGGAAGAAGCTTACTTTGAAAGGTGAGAGTGGACTTCTTTTGTTTTCAGTGATTTCAGTAATCTCACGTTGATTTATGTCCTGTTGGAAAATAACTCTTTGTCTTTGTTACCATTAGCATTTCTGGTGTGTCTGCTTCTTTTGGAGAGATGCTTCTCTTGGTAGCCATGTATTTCCATAGTAATCAGCTCAGTGCTATCATTGATTTGGTCTGCTCCACCCTGGGAATGAAGGTAAAACCTAATCTGTTTCTAGCACATACATTTCTCTGTTAAAATTAACTTTTTACTGTGTATTTATACTCTTGAATTTAATTTAGTTTTGATATAAAGAACTTTGGTTTTGCCAATATACCTAAAGCAAACGTGAAGTAAAAAAATAGGTAACTAAATTAGTTCCTCTAAAAAAGCATTAAACTGTGCATACCTCTTGATAGAGAGGAATGTTGTGATAAAAGTATCTTCAAAAAGTGATGACTTGATGAAATCATTATTTGCAAGAAATGAACTTTTTTAGAAGACTAATTGAAGTAGTTTCCAAGATGAGCTGCAAACTTTTAATTTTAAATAGTTTAAACACATGTCTCCATATATAATAATTAATTTCTGAAAATTACCAAGGGAGACTTGCCTTGAATTTACTATCGTGAAACAGCATCTCTTCAAATGTAAAAGTTAAATAGGTAGTTTTTAGGATAAGGAAGACATAGAGCGGTGAACTCGTGACAGTTGAAAATATTTTTGTTTTACATATAAAGTATAGATGTGAATGTTTTCCTGGTGTCCTCCTGAAGACAAGTTTAAAAAGGTTAAAAATTTGTAGAATAAATTGGCAGTACTTACTTATCAGAAAGCTAGAACTTAAAATTACAAGTTCTTTGTTCTTTGTTTCAGATTGTTATTAAGCCCAGCTCACTCAGCAGAATGAAGACAATCTTCACACAGGAGATTTTCACTGAACAGGTATTTTAAGTCTAGGTATTTTTTTTTTCCTTCCTCTTTTTATTTTTTTTCTTTTTTTTCCTTTTCTTTCTTCTTTTTTCTTCTGTACTCCCTTCAGTTTGACCTACAAGAAGAATCCAAGTGTGTTACAGTTTTACACTTACTGTTTTAAACTACATAAAAATATTCTTCAGCTTCCAAACAATGAAAAATAAGTAAATGCTGGAAAGAATGTAGCTGTGTGACTTTGTCACCTTGTGCTTATGCATTGTCATAAGGTGAATATTTGTGGTATTTTTCTTGTTAATTATAACTTTCCTTTAGGTTGTTACGGCCCATGCAGTTCGTGTGCCTGTCACAGGCAATCTCAGTGCCAACATTACTGGGTTTTTACCTATTCACTGCATTTACCAGCTTTTAAAAAGTCGATCATTCACCAAGCACAAAGTATCCATTAAGGTAAGACTTTAATGTTATTTTTGTTCGTAGTTTTGAATGTTGACTAGGTTTTGCAGGCTGTTTTTTTGGTTGAATTGTAGGAACAGAACTCTTGATGAATCTTATGGCCTATTACCATGTAATTTAGGAAGGAACTGTGTATGAAGGTAGGGTACCCACTTTTGACTTTGTAATCTGGAGACCACAACTTAGTGAAGTTAAAAATTATGTAATAAGAAAGTTATCTCTTTCCCCCTGTCTGTGCTTAATAAAATTGTAATCAGAATGGTATTTCCAGCCAGGACAAGTTTTACTAGTGTGCAGAGCAGGGTCCAGGAGACACAGTTGATGATGACAGGCCCAGTTCAGAACTGGTATTACACTTTCCCAAGTCAAAGCCTCATTCAGTTACATTTTTTGTAACTAGTCAAAAGGGTATGGACTTGCAGACAAAAAATTGCCCTCCAGCTTTGAAACTGAATGTGTAATGCAAGTTTTTTTCTAGGACTGGATCTATCGGCAGCTCTGTGAAACCACCACCCCACTCCATCCTCAGCTGCTTCCTCTTATTGATGTCTACATTAACTCTATTCTTACTCCTGCATCTAAATCCAACCCAGAGGCCACAAATCAGCCTGTCACGGAACAGGAGATACTGAATGTTTTTCAAGGACTCTCTGGGGTAAACGATTTGTTTGCTTCTTTCGTGTACCTTCATGTGAACATGTGGTTCAGTATTTTGTGTATATGCATGATGCAGATTCTGTAAGTTGCTTCACTTTGTCTTTAATGCCTGTATAGTAAACTACCCCCTACTACAGTGATGGTCATGCGTTTCGCAGTCAATCTTGTTACTGCTACTCAGATTTTAGGAGGATTGCTATTTGTCCCTGTTTTGCCCTTTTCCTTGGGAACTCACCAACTCATGCTGTTAAAAATGCAAAGAAAAGCACTTCATGGATTGAAAAGTGGAGGTGTTTACATAGGATTTGTATAATTTTTATACAAACTTGATCTTGTTAGATAAGAAAACTATTTAATGGAAGCACTCTAGCTGGTTTTTAAAGAAGTGTTTTCATTTTGATAGAAGTACAAGAATGGTCACTTGGACACATGTAGAATGAGTGGCAAGCTTTGATTTGCATTGGGATCCTGGGATTACTTATTATTAGTGTCCCAAGATATTAAAAATACATTTTATGTTTGAATCTCATTAAAAAAAAAAATTCCCTGCAACTTCTTGGACCTTATATGGGTTGATATTTTTATACGAGGCTTACTGCCTTATCTTTCTTCATATTTGCAGGGAAATCCAAATTTTTATTCTCAAGAATCAGGAATGCAACATGACCTTTGTATGTGGTTTTATGTACAGGGAGAAAATACTCGTCTTGCTCAACGATACAGCATCACAACCCAATTGCTCGTCCTCTACTACGTCCTGTCGTACGAAGAAGCGCTTCTGGCAAACACGAAGATTCTAGGTATATGGGAGTGCATCAGTGGAAAACAGATCAACTGAAAACTAGATGCAAAGAGAGGAATTCTTACAATAACCAGAATTCATGTTGCTGTCCGATTCAAGCACAGCATAAAAAGTTTAGGTTCTTGTAATAAATACGGCATTGGTGTGGAAATTTGGGAGATAAAGTTTCTGCTACAATTCTGTAGTCCAGTAATTTGTTTTCCAGATTAAAAAAAGGTCGAAGCTGGCCAAAAAGTCACCAGAAATGTGTATGACCATCTACTAAATACAGCAATAATTACCAAAGACTTCTTAATTACTTCAGATCTTCCTTTATTTGTGTGTTATCAAACTTGCACATGCATTTCTTTGGGTTGGCAATTTTATAGTTGACCATACTGCATGATCCCTTCTTACCTTTGAAACTGAGACTTTAAGTCAATTCTAAAATAGTGTTATGTAGTTTATTGATGGAGTTTAATTTCAATGAAAACATAGTATTTATATCTGGTGGCTGTTTTTACCTGCCCTTTTTAGGGTGCTAAACTTCCGGTATTCATCAGTTCTATTTTTTTCATGCTGTTCAAGAGACTGAAATACTATAAAATCAATTGTGGTTCTTCCTGCATTTATTACTTCCACCTGACTACAGGGTGTTGTGTGTGCCAAGTTTGAATTCCATGTACCAACTGATTACCATTTTTTTGAAGAATAAAAACCTTGAATAAAGAAAGTGCAGATTTGAGCTATGATTCCAAAATCAGTTGGACTTGGTCAAAGATAGTATGGAAATCTTGCGAACTAATCTAAATGCCAGGAAAATCTTTAAATAGAAATGTTCACGGAAATGGTTGAGAGCTTAATTTAATACTTTAGCAGGAGTCAGGTGTGTTATTTGGGATTTTCTCTATTTTACCTGAATAACATAGAGACAAGTGCTTTACATTTTCTTTATTGGTTCTGTTGGGAAAATAACTTTTTCCAGCTGTAACTGTTATGCGTGGTTTCTTGTCCTGTTCCCTTATAGCTGCCATGCAGAAGAAACCGAAGTCTTACTCTTCAGCATTAATGGATCAGATTCCAATCAAGTACCTCATCCGGCAGGCACAAGGACTGCAGCAGGAGCTGGGAGGTATGTCTGTCTGTGAAAGCCTAATGTGCACGAAGGAGGAAGGCTAAGCGTGTTTCCAGCTCTGTGGCTGTTTTCTGTTTCATAGATCTGTTCATGGCGTCGGTTTCCTTCCTTTCTCTTTCTTTGAAAATCTGTCAGGAGTAAGAAGTGAGATTACAGATGTGTTTGAAGACTAGTAGTGAAAGTTTGAGGAAGACAGTTCTTTTTAGAGTAGGTCTTACCTACCTAGAGTAGGTTTTAGAGTAGGAGTTGCCTCAGAATTTTTAATTATTCTGGACTGAGTTTAGGAGTTACTACGGGGTCCTCCCATCTTTCCAAAAGGTAACTTTTCCTTTCTGTTGGAATTAGAATATCAGGCTGTAAACCCTCATGCTCAGTGAACTTCTTGGCAGTGATTCAGTTAAGGTCTGTTGTTGAAATGACAGGCACAAATACTTTCAAGTGAAAGACATAGCTAACTCAAATCTAAGATGTATACTGTCTTAATACCCCTAAAGGTTTGCATTCTTCACTGTTACGCCTGCTTGCAACTAACTATCCACACCTCTGCATTGTGGAAGACTGGATCTGTGAGGAGCAGATCACGGGCACTGATGCCTTACTGAGGAGGATGCTTCTTACAAACATTGCGAAGAATCACTCTCCCAAACAGCTTCAGGAAGGTAAATAACTTCATGTGAAGTAAGTAGTGTTCTTTACAAATTGGTTGGAATATAGTGGGTTTGGAAGTGTGTAGCCATTTAATTCAATTGCTCATACTGCATTTGTGTAATGAAAATGTTCTGCTGCCAAGTCAGAAAAAATGCCAGAAGTCCAGTTGTACCAAAATCCCATTGTCTTTATTTTACAGCATTTTCCATGCTGCCTGGAAATCATACCCAGCTGATGCAGATCTTAGAACATTTAACACTTCTCTCAGCTGGTGAATTGATCCCATATGCAGAAGTATTGACATCAAATATGAATCACTTGCTGAATGCTGGAGTCCCTCGGAGGATTCTTCAGACTGTCAATAAACTCTGGATGGTTCTTAACACGGTGATGCCAAGAAGGTAGGCTCAAAATACTGTTTATTTTGTTGTTGCAGAGAGGTGGAATCCCACTTTCTGTTTCAAAAACAATGACACAGTGCCTTTGTCTGGGAAATTGGAGGTTGTGACTGAAGAGAATGTGTTGGAGTTGCATTCCTTTTTGCTTTGCAGAAATTTTTAATCTTTGCACTTGGAGGGATGGTACTTCTTGTTCTCTGGGGAAAGGAAGTCACCAGTTTGTTTAAAATGTAGACTATGGTTTTATAGCATACATTGTTTATGACAAATTGCTGCTGAAACATGAGCTCACTTTGGTAAGCATGTGCCTTTTCTGAGGAATTGGATGCTCTGTTGCAGCGAAAACAGTTTGGTTGCTCTAATTCCAGTGAGTGTAAGTGAACTATATCTTGGTTAACTTCAAGGGCTGCAAATGAACCATGGGTCTTTTGCTGCTTGATAAAAATACAGCTCATTGAGATAAGTGAGTGTCCAGATGCTTGCGTGAGCCTTATCTCTTACAGATTATCTAATGAAAAACTTGTAAACATGATCTCATTTTAGGTTGTGGGTCATGACTGTTAATGCTCTTCAGCCTTCAGTAAAAATAGTCCGACAGCAGAAATACACTCAGAAAGATCTGATGATTGATCCTTTGATTGTACTAAGATGCGATCAGAGAGTTCACAGGTGAGCATCTCCCTCCTTTAGCTTTTATGTTCCATGGTACTTACATTGGTACGTAGTGAATGCTAAACATAAAGGTGTCTCACAGAGAACTCTAAAAGCTTTCAGTACTTCAAAAGATAGTTTCGAACTAATCATATGAGCTTGTTAAGTTCCATCTTTTTTGTATTCAGCTTGTTGGTCGGAGGGCTGAGCTGCGTGTGCTGTTTCAGCATGTCATGCTGCCCAGCCGAGTGTCGTCGTGGACAACCTTACACTCAGTTCTATTTTGGAAACTTTGGGATTTGTATGTAGATCGTCCATTTTGGATTTGTATTTGTGAATTCTTCTAAATAGACATTGCAGCGTGCTTAAAATGGCTGCTGCCACGTGGTGGTGGTGGTGGTTGAGGTTGTGGCTGGAACATCCTTCCACTGCCTTTTGTCATCCCTCCTGGGCCTGGAGGTGTTCCATCTGTTGGATAACCATTTCTGCTGGTGCGTGCTTGATGGATATGGCAAAGGTAGATTTGCTTAATTTCTCAAAAAAGTCTTTTAGCAGTACTTAGAAATTAGTTCCTCTAGATGTCATTGATGATAGAGGAGGATGTGTCATGCTGCTTTATGGCTTTGATGCAGTAGAATCGGATGATAATTTTAGTAGTGAAAATGATCATAACCAATAGCAATGGGCCAGCTTTTAAGGAGAATATGAAATAATGCAAACAGTAAGTCAGAATTTGTAAATTATAACTTTGCTTTTTCATTGTAATGAAGAAAATCGCATCTGTGATTCTGAAGAAGATAGCGATTAATCATTTAAAATGTACTTCAGCCCCTAGCTTTATTCGTTGTGTATTCTTTTTCACATTTTCTGTCAGTTGTGGTTTCTTTTTCCCATTTTTATTATCTTTTTGTTCATAATAAATGGCTAGTAGTCAATTTGATTTGTGCTTCATGTTCCTGTTTGTATGCATCTGTCCCTCCTTGCCTTTTAACAATTGAGCTGTGAATCCAGTTTTCATTTGAGTTGCTACAACTCTGCTAGACTTGAAGTTTCTGTTGATGACATCTTTAATCCTCAGCCTATAGGTTAAATATTTAAATGTACGTCCTTTCAGCCCTGGATGCAAATTGCAAATCCTATGTTTCTAAAACGGTTAGGGAGGTTTATAATGCAGTGTGATTTGAAAACTATCAGCTTAGTATTACAGAAGCAGTTCAGAGCTTGTCTGCCTTGTTTTTCCCTGTCATTTAGGTCATTATTTTTCTTTCTTTATGTACAGCCAACACTTTTTGGGTTTCCTTTGTTCATCAGAAATTGGTCTCTTCAGCAGTTACTTGTTTTTGTAGAGTGTACGCATACGTATGTGTGCATGAGAGATGCCGGGCAGCAGAAGTGATTGTGACCTTCAGTGTTTTGCTGCGTTAGGGAAAACAGCTTTACTGTGAACCAGACTACAATCAAACGACCTTTGAGGAGTGCTTTTAGTTTGTTCATGTTATTACTGTCCTATTGTTCTGCCTACTGAAATGCCTGTATTTTATCATGTGTTCCTATATCAGGAGTCCTCCTCTGATGGATATAACTTTGCACATGTTGAATGGATATCTCCTTGCTTCAAAAGCTTACCTCAATTGTCACCTAAAAGAAACAGCAGAGCAGGACATTAGGCCATCCCAAAACAATGCCATGGGGCCAGAGGCCCCAGAAGTTACAAGGGAAGAATTAAAAAATGCATTGCTTGCTGCTCAGGTAAGGGGGAAGAAATGGATATTAAATGATGTGAAGAAAGACAATGATAAAACAGAAATACAGAGACAGGAAATTAAAGAGGAGACCTTTTTACTTCTTTTTTATCGACTTCTGTTACCATGGAAAAGATAATTGCCTCTGTATTCAGGTTGTTAAATATTTTCGGTCTTCTGTTTTCTAGTCTGAAACATTGTGTTGGTTAGCTGCTTCGATAGTGTACTTTTCTGTTCGTTAGAACAGAGGAGTTTTGCTTACTAGCCCTTTTGCCTTGTTGCTTGTGTTTTCCAGAAGCTCTTTCTGTACTTAGCTTTGCAGCAGTAAAACACGAATAAATGGGACAGACCTACGCATGATCATTTGATCTATGTTATTTAGAAGAAGCAGCTAGCATCATAAAGTGTGAGACTGAAGAATGGTGAACTTAGCTTGACATGGTGGGAATTCTTGAGTAATCCTGTTTCCCAGACAGTCTCTTCTTACTTCTGTCTGGAAGAATGTCACATACATAGTCCCTATTAGAACATGATTTTTGAGTTAATAGGAAGCTTTATTTTTAAATGAGTAGGGTAGTCTCCTCTGAATACTGTGAATTACATGGCCATGTGCATTTTTTTTCTGACATGGATGCTTTAAGGGATCATTGGATATTTATTTTGAAATAGTATGAGATTCCTTTGAAATTACTCTTTTGATCTGTGATTGTGGTGATCTGCTGGATTAAGCTTTTGTTCTTCTTTGAGTCTTGATTCAGATAAAGTGTTGGGGTTTTTTAATGTTCTTCAAGGATTGTGATTCTTGAACTGAGTTGTTTCTGTTGTACGGGAAAAAAAAATCTATAGCTAGAAATGCTAGCCACCTGACAGTCTTCGATTTCTTAAATTGTCATTACTTTGATTTGTTTCATTTCATTGGGGTTTTTTATGCATGTTCTGTTGCGTATTTTCTTCGCAGGACAGTGCTGCTGTGCAGATTCTTCTAGAGATCTGCTTACCCACAGAAGAAGAGAAAGCCCAAAGCAGCAATATCCATGGTTTGCTAAAGAGTCTTCCTAGTACCACAGGCCCTAAGAGTCCAGAACTTGAAGAAGAAGAAGATAGCTTGCTGTGTAATCTTCGAGAGGTCCAGTGTCTGATCTGCTGTCTGCTGCATCAGATGTATATAGCTGATCCCAACATAGTCAAACTAGTCCATTTCCAGGTATGCTTTGCACTGTTTTAGTTCTTCCTTGGTTTCTCTGGTTAAGAAAGAGACAAACGAAGTGGTCAAAGGATGGTGAATGCTGCTGTTGTGTTCCTCAGAAATTATAGTGGCCCACTTCTGTGCTTCCCATCTCACCAAACTGGCAGTACCTACATTTCCTCCAGATTTCAGTACTTGGACTCCGTGTTGTAGCTGAAAAGGGAGCAGCTGAACTATGCCTGTTCCTCATCGTTAAACCCGTGCTTTGTTTGTGCCTCTGCTGTTTTTTATACCAAAATAGTTTGTCCATTCTAGGCCAAGGAAGACGGACCTAATCATCTTACAGTTACTTGTTCCACATCTTCTGTGTGTTACTTTTTTTCTGGCGATGTTTTTAAATTATGAATACCCATTATTCAAAAGTAATTCGGCTTCAAATGTAAATGTCTTATCTTTCCTTTTTGTTAGGGCAGTTTACCTCTTTTAGAGTGGAAGGAGAAAGGTTGCCCCTGCCCCAGCAGCTGTATGTCTTCAAAAAAAGAAGAGAGGAGAGATTAGCAAATTTTTTAACATAAATGTGCTTTTAGTTAAATTGGTCATTGCCAGGTGGCTGTCTCTTTTAAAGGAGTTAATTTGCCTTGACCTGGAACTGGTTAAGTGACTAAAAAGGTCATAATGATGCAGGCATGGAATAAGCAAGTTGGGGGCTATGGTGATGTTTGAAACACAGGGGAAAGAGACCGAAGGAGTGGGTCACTGCAGCCTGGTTTAGTTTGGGGAATGGAGGGAGAGTTCCTATGCAAATAATACATTGGGTATTGAGGATGAAGAACTGATTCAGACCCTGGGTTTGTCACCCCGCATGCCTCTTGTCGCCTTGGGATACAGGCCTGTTGCTTATAATTCTGAACAAGACATTTACAAGTATATTAGATCTGTGTTAATGCTTTTTTCAAAACTAATTTCAAATCATAATTGAAGCAGAATTTTTAAAACACCTTTGACGCAGTGATACATCTGTTTTCTTAATGACGCAGGGTTATCCCTGTGAACTTCTGGCACTGACAGTGGCAGGGATTCCATCGATGCACATCTGTCTGGATTTCATACCCGAGCTCATTGCCCAGCCTGAACTTGAAAAACAGGTACTGTACAGTCACCGAGTTTGAGAATCACTGTAGATAGTTAACCCTGATGAAGTGTTGGTTAAGGCGAGACAATAAGAGGGTCACTAAAAATAGTCCTGTTCTCATTTGCCTGGATGTTAAGGTAATAATCTGTAAGCACTTTTACCTTAAGTTGAAGGCCCAGTTCCCTTCAAACAGCAATTGTGACAACTCTGCTAACATACCTCTGTACACTTGTTCAGGAAGTACTCTGGAATTTCAATATTAACTGCAAGAACATGAATAAAAGCACTTTTGAGTAGTGACTTCCATTCATTCTTTATACTGAGTATAAATCAGTTGGCAGAAGTTTTGCCTACTTAATTTTTATCTGATAATTTATAGCTACAGGAACTTCTATGAAGGTTTAAGTTTTGAAAACTTTTTTTTGCAAAGAAACTCCATAGAACAGATGAAGCAGCCTTAAGATCAGAATTTTATTCATTCTCATGAAAAGTTTGACTACTGAGTCTTTTTGCAGGGAATATTACTACTGTATCTTGAAGCAAGCTTGGGGCAAGAGCATAAGGTGTACATTTCTTAATCGGTTTAAGTTTCTCCTGTGACAGTTGTCCTACCGGTTCTTTTCCTGGTCTAACTGCAGGAACAAAGCCTGCTAGAGTGACCTGTGCTACTTTCCTCAAAGCTGTGCTCTTTGCATCTGAAGAGTGAGGGTTTCTTCTCATTGCAGACTCAGCAAAGGGGGAGTCAAGAATCTGATTTTGAAATGTTTCACCAATATTTTTGAAGGTCTCCTCACGATGATTATGAAAAACAATGGAAAATCGTTTATTATTACTTTCTAAAGCAATTTGTAGACCCTGATTTAGTGTACTGTGACAACGGGAGATTACATATTTGGCTCGTTGTAGGTAACTGGAATTTGTTGGTCTAAAGATTCATCTGTTTTCTACATCAAGCCATTTTTATAGTTGCTCTTATTTAATCCCTTCTCAAATACTAAGTTACTGCTGATGAGAGGACACTCCACTAAAGTTAAAACTAAAACACATTGGACTGTAAACAGCTTTTACAAGGGTTATATGCAAATTGTGTGTTGCTTTGTTGTTCATTGTTAATGTCGGATCAAATTGTATCTGTGGGGGAGATTCTGAAACACTAATGCTGGTATTTTGATTAATGTTAAATATGAGTGGGGTTTTTTTCTTAATGTCAGCAGAAGAAATTCAGAATGACTGTTATTAAGGCTGTTTCTTCTCAATTTCCTCATTGTTGAAATAGAGAATATTTACTAACTCCTAGGTTATGTGAAGAGCTTTGGATAGAAAGTGCAAAGCAATCTGTAACTTTATTGCTTATTTCTCTTTTGCCTTTCACTTACTTAACAGATATTTGCCATCCAGTTACTTTCATTTTTGTGTATCCAGTATGCGCTACCTAAATCTCTCAGCGTGGCTCGTTTAGCTATCAATGTGATGGGAACCCTGCTCACGGGTAAGCACTCCAGCAACCTCCGCTTGTGGTGTTGTGTAAATTAGAATTATTTGTCTACGTTGAATGCAGTTTTGTCTAAATGCCACTGTGTTAATTATGATTGTAAAGGTAACAACAATTCTTGACTGTATTTTTGTAATAATTTCTTTTTACTTAACCATTTCCCTTTCCTTGATAGTTTTAACCCGCTCGAAGCGCTATGCTTTTTTTATGCCGACCCTGCCTTGTTTGGTGTCATTCTGTCAAGCCTTTCCTCCTTTGTATGAGGATATTATGTCTCTGCTGATACAAATAGGACAAGTTTGTGCCTCTGATGTTGCTACGCAGACAAGAGACTTCGACCCGATTATTACACGTAAGTAAAGTACCTTGTATTTCAAAAGTAATGTCACGGTCCCAGGGAGAAAATTATGTTAATATTTCAAAAGTTTGAGTGCAGTTGGAATGCAGTATGAAATTTACTGCTATTGTCTTGTAAATACAGACAGAATAGGGATAGGTGGATTTGCTGGATTGGAGGAGAGAGTTTAGAGGCTAAAGGGGCTGAAAGTACCCCTTTTATTAAACTTTGTACCACCTTCCTTCTGTTTTATTTCCCTGCTTGCATCATGTCAAGATGTATCCCTGCATGCAAGAGTTGTGCGTAGAATTTGCCCTTGTAGTCTAAGGATTAAAGATGTGAGCAAAAGCCATTGACTTTTGGGAACACAAGGACATTTCAACCTCTCAGCTGAGGCATAATGGACATACAAATCTTCCTAATCTGTTGGAAATGCAAAGTCCAATGAGCTACCTGAAGTCTTACACATGACGTAGCATGGTTGGATAAATATGTAGTGATTGTGTGAATGTATCAGTTGATCTTGAGCATGTTTTTGTCTCTTCTTTTTTTTTGTTCCTAAAGACAAATGTTCTGCTCGTGTGATTCCATGGTGCTAGGTATGCTAGGATATTTATGTTAAAAGAAGTAAGAGGGAATACAAAAAACCCCAAAGGAGTCAGACATAGGTAAATAAAAAAGAAATGTTGAAGTGTCTCAAGAAATAATCTGTGGAGTTAAGCCTGGTGCATGAAATAGTGGTGGCTCAAATTTGCAATTTCATAGCATACATGTTTATGTTATGGGTGTAATGTAACAATTTAAAAAATATGTTTATTTATTTAGACGTACTTTGCTTATTTTACTTAATTTTTTAGGTCTCCAGCAACTAAAGGAGAAACCACATGAAGTGTCAGGACTTTGTAAAGATCCATTTAACAAAAGTTCTTCAAGGGACATTGCAAGCATGGACCCTGATGTTCGGTTATGCCAGTGTGTTGAAAATACTATCATTGAAATAATTAACATGAGCGTAAGTGGAGTTTAAGAAGAACGCAAATAGGATTGTTCTGTATCTAGTTCCACAGTCTATGGGGTGTAAATTTGGAGAAAGCTGCAAAAGTGGGCAGAGGGACTGGAGCACAAGAAGTCCATGGTTTTCATTCATTCAATTCGGTTATGGCTGGAAAGGAAGAATTCTTTAAAGACGCTTACATTGCTTCCAGTGAAAACCTTTGAGGCTGATGGGGTCAGTAAATAATCTCCAGTGAAACTGAATGTGATTTGCAGGCTTGCTCGGTTTCTGAAGTGGTACAGCAACACACCCAGAAGGGTTTTGTAATGCTCTAAGAGGTGAATATTTAATTTGTTGAGCAAACAGCAAAATGGTGGGTAAGAAAAATGTGAGACTGAAGTGCTTTGCTGCAGTTAAATGAACTGGTGTTCCAAAGCCTTGCAGAGCAAGATGGAACAAATTTCTCCAAGGAAGACTTGAAAAAGTGGTGTAAGTAGCTTGCACCGTGACAGTGAGTACTGAGAAAATGCTTTAACTTCTTTCATTTGTGTTTAAAACCATTGGTCAGAGTTTCAGTTCGTGAGATCAGGAACTTCATCATCCATTCAGTTCATGAGATCAGAATCTTTATCAGTCAGCCTTCACTGAAAGTTTTAAACTGTTCTACAAGTTTCTTTAAAAAAAAAAGTACTGGTACTACAAAATGAGCTGTATAAATGTCATTTTAAAAGAAGATGTATTTTTAATGCGGCTCAGATGGTTTAGTTTCTTGAAGTCTTTCTCACCTTTTAAATAAGTGCAAAGGTATCTTAAATTGTCATCAGGATAAGACTATAAAAAGAAATGAGCGTTGAGGCAGACTCGGGCAGAAGCTGTGTTTCCCCATCACAAGAGGAATGGCAGATTTCAGCCATAGCAGAGCGGGTCTGTGTGGCTCAGGGGCCAAGAAGGCCGAGTCCTTTGTGCTCCGTGCTGGAGGTGAGTGGCTCTTTCATGCGCGAAGGCTGCAGGATTTGGCCTCGACAGGTGCTGCAGGAGGGCCTGTGTGGTGCCGTGTCTGGGAGTTCCCTGAAGGCTGCGCGAGCTCTCGTGTGAGGCCGCATGTGGCTTTGTGGCAGAGGAAGAAAATCAAGGTTTGGCTGCTGTGCCAGGAAGGAGTGTTGCACGTCGACGCACGTGAATTGCTGAACTTGGCAACCCAGCGCGTGCTCTTTTCTTAAATGACAGCAGCCGGGGTCCTTAAGTAACTGGTTTGCGTGGAAAAATATTTTACTTGACGTTCTGGAAGTAACGGTCTGGTTCTTCAGCGTGGCGGCAGGAAGGCCTGGCGTGTGGCTGCTGCCGTGCTGGGCAGGGCTGTGGGAGGGCGGAGGCCAGATGGCGGTGCGCTGGGGTGTGCGCTGGGGTTGCAGCGTGCTGTGCCCAGCCGACACTGGGCGTCTGTTTGTCTGGGTGGGAAGCATGGAAATAACCCGATGTAAATAACCACAGTGTCTGTATTTTTTTTTTCTCTGTTGTAAGTGTAATTTTGTATGCTGGAGTGGTATTTAAATAAAAAAACCGAACAAAGTAGTGTATGGCTTAATATCAAAGGGCGTTGCCTACGCTGATTTTAAGTATTTTGCAATACAATTCCCCCACTGTAAACGCGTGGTTGCCCAGCAACGAGTGTAATCCGGAAGCCAACAACGCCCTCCGTGATTGGTTCGCATAGCGCAGAGGTGGGAGGTGGGAGCGGCTCAGTCTGCTGGTTGCTGATTGGCGGCTCGGGGCTCTTTCCTGTCAGCTGATTGGCGCCGGGGCGGAGGCGGGAAGGACGGACGCACGCTGCAGAGGCCGCAGTCGCCTGAGGTGAGCGGCCGCTCGTTGCCACCCGTGGGGCGGAGAGCGGCTGTGAGGGGACCGGGCTGGCGCGGCGCGGGGAGGGGAGGGGAGGGAAGGGAAGGGAAGGGAAGGGGCTTTCGGTGGGCCCTTGCCCCTTACAAACCATAAAGGAGACGCCCGGGTGCCTCCGGAGGTTGAGGCGGGGCGGCACGCCCAGCGGAATGACAGCCGCCTCCTCAGCGCTCCCGGCCCGCAGCCGCGGGGAGGCGGAGGAATTCTCCCCAGGGTAGGAGCTGAGGAGGGCCAAGGTGGCGCCGGGGTTTGTCTGGGGAGCGGCCCCGGCCCTCCCGGAGACGCTGCCGAGCGGAGCGGAGCGTCCCCGGGCTCCCGGACCTGCCCCCTTGGGTCTTGAATCCTTCCCAGCGCCCCGAAGGGGCTCGCTTTTCTCTCGGGCGAAGCTTAATTCATAGCGCTCGTTTAAGCGAGCCCCCCCGAACGTGTTGGGCAAAAGTCTTTCAATGGGGTGCGGTGACGTTTGTGGAAGGGGGGGTAGGACGTAAGCTCATGTTAGCAATCTCCTTTTGCTAGGATTGCTTTGTGCTGTGGATGACGAAGCTGAGTCATGGCACACGCTGGTGTTTTTTTTTGATCTATATGTTTACTTGTAAAAAGTCAAATGAGGACGCAGGTTAGTGAGTTAATTTATCACAGGGAATCTGCCAATTTAAAATTGCTCATTTATTTTGTAGATGCTGAAAACCTATAAGAAAAAAAGACTGTCATTTAAAAAAATGTGGTCCTTTTTTTTTTTAAGCCATCTGTGCCTCTTCAGTATTTTTAACTCAATAATTTCAACATTTTAGCATGATAGGAAAACTGACTTTTATTATTCAGAGTGAGAGAAATGCAAGCTAGTACTCACAGGATAGTAAAGTGACTGATGCCTCATTTTCCCCTGAATAATTACTGTATTATTTGTGGGAGAAAAGTCTTAGTTTTTGAACATCTAGTTTTTTAAAGGCAGCGTCCAGTTTGATTTTCTCATTGTTGTAGAATGAACAGTACAAGCTGCTGTTGCCAACAGTTTGCAGTGTCTTGGAGTTCAAGCTAATGGACCTGCAGAGTTGAAAAACTGGCCATTTTTAGTTATTAAATATCCTAAAATATTTTCTCACCAAGGATTTGGATTCTTATCCCAACAATATTCAGTCTGAGAAATAGATTCTGAAATGACATCTGCGGTTCATTCATACTTTTATTTAAATTTGTTACCCATCAAATGGTGGTAACTTGCTCTCGTTTGTCACACAGACTGAGTCTGCACTGGTGGTGTGTGGTATAAATTTCTATATGCCAGTTCTGTTAATATCCTGAACTGCTTAGCCCCCTTATCAGATTAGCGGTTTCTGCTTGTTTTTGTTTGGTGCCATATGTTGTTTCAGGCTTTGCCTGGTGGTTAGTGTTGACTTGTTAATACGACATTTTATTGCAGTTATAAATCCAAAGTGAACGGGAGTAAAAAGTGGCAATGTCTTCTGATGTGTCAGAGTATACTATTGGGGGAGTGAAGATCATATTCCCTTGCAAGGCTTACCCTTCACAACTTGCTATGATGAATGCTGTAAGTAGAATTTATATTCACATTTGCTAAACTAATAGTTTATGTTCTCTAGTACCTATCAGCATTTAGAAAACTAATATTAAATTTAGAGCCTCTGATATCTTGAGAATTTAACTTGCAATGTAACTTACTGTTGTCCCTGCTGTGCAATGCTATCTGGCCCATGAGTAGCGAATGCTGAAGTACGTTTTGGGTTTGTGAACATTTATGCTAAGAAACAAGTTACGTGTTATGTAATATATATGATTATTTAACTAGATATACTGTAACAGAAATTCTATATAATTTTGCAAGTACATAAGGAGGGAATGATTTAGTAAAACGTCTGTCATTTTGGGGTTTCTTTTATTTTTTTTACAAGACAGCAGGTGTCCTGATCTGTTTTTAGAAGTTATTTCTAGCTTAGCTAAACACATCATCTTTGGGTTTTTCTATTAATTCTGGTTTTGTTCTTGTTATTCCGCTTAAAGATTGTTAAGGGCTTAAATAACAGGCAACACTGTTTGTTGGAGAGCCCTACAGGAAGTGGCAAAAGTTTGGCATTACTTTGTTCCGCATTATCATGGCAGCAGTCTCTGTATGGTAAGTTATCTTAGTGTCTGTTTGCCCAGTTTTTATTACCAAAATATATTATAATGAATGGTGGTTGTTTATCAGCCTTTAAATGTTTGTTTTCAGGAATCTAATCAGGTCTTAGTTCACCATTACACATATTGCCTTATTGGCAACATAGAACAGTGATGGCCAGTAATACTTAGCTGGGTTTAGATACCTGTTATCATAAGGGAATTATATGGCTGTTGGAACTGTGAAAGAAAATACTTGTGGATTGTAGTTATGCAGATTGAATTGAAAAAGGAGGGCA
>Ga0181612_166604_pt1 | contig 23733 bp, 8 predicted proteins | sample HoacroProtozoa21_FD_119630 | JGI IMG/M metagenome (GOLD analysis project Ga0181612, IMG submission 119630) | Hoatzin crop microbial communities from Cojedes, Venezuel. Combined Assembly of Gp0051906, Gp0051904, Gp0051908
AGATGCAGGGGATTAATTTTTTTTTCATGAGATGAGAAAAAAAATAATTAAATAATTTTAACCATTAAAAATAAATAAAAATTAGTGGTAAAAAGTGATCTATCAAATTTAGTAAACCATTTAGCTAAGGTTTAGAGATACTATGAACTAACACTAAAAGTGAACCTCGGGTCCTTCGAAAAAGCTCCTACAGATTGGCAAACCTGCTACTGATTATCCCCAAACCGACAAAAGGAGGACTGGAATGTCAAACATCTCACATAAAGCAAAGGGGAAATATGACATTTAGGCAAGGTCATGCTACCTAAACTGCAATACTTCCTTGCAAATGTACTTTTCCAGAAAGCGCAAACATAACTTCCCTTTTGCAGTGTCTGTAGCTTATTATTCTCTGTGATGATTCACACTGTACGATAACACTGCTATCTGAAAAACAGAACCAGTGCAACTTTAAAAAAAGTACACGTTTCGATTCAGGACACTGCAAGTTTAAGTTGATGAGTTGTTGGATCCTTTTAAGACCTATACAGTCACTCTATTTGATAATCTACCCAACTGCCTAGGTTGTTTTTCCCCTTTTATTATGGCTGTATCCTTTGGATAGGATACCAGCATCACACCACTGGGTCCGTGCAAGACTCTCCACGTGGCCTGTGGCATATGTTAAATCAAAAAACAGGTAATACAAAAAATACTACTGGAACTATTCAGCAGTACTGGCAAAGTTTCAAGCCTAAAGTTTCCAAACAGTACAGCTCAGGAAGTGTTGATAAAACCCAGGCAGTAAACAGATGCTGAACAAATGTCTCGGGAATGGCAACGCAAAGCGACAATTCGAGCTAACTTACCACAATGAGATTATTTTATCTCTCTGTACTGCGAAAAACAATACGTCACTGCCGTTCTTACTAAGTGACAGAATGAGGTGCTGCAGTCCCATGCAAGAGTAAGTAGTTCACAGGGAGGGGAAAAATGCTGCATAGGACACAGTCTTTGCATGGGCTTCTTCCATTCCTCACCAAAGATAATTTTAATCAGTTAGAGGTTTTGAGTAGTCACCGAGCCATAACCACACACTACAACGCAGGCTGTGTGCTGGCAACAAAGCATGCTTTAGTGTGGCTTAGAAACAGTCAGTATGAAGGAAGACAGTTAATTTATTCAAAGGGCAAGAAGCAAGACAGCTTTATGGTATCTTCAGTCACAACCATTAGTTTCACCGATGACTGTAACTCTGTAATGAGAGTGTTTCTGAGAAGATGATCTCCTGCAAGCTTTCTCACCACGCACACGCTTAGTGTGCAAGGAAACTGCCACGTGGTGTCTGCACATTGATACAGTCACAGAGCCACATTTAGACCCAAGCAATTATCTACTGTACAGTTCTCCTCCTAAAAGCTCTGCTTCAACAGCATCAGCTTTTAAAAATGAATCACTCCTAGCCGGAATAGTGTTTAATCAATATTCACTTATTTACTTGGTCACTCTTTCACTTTGTGAGAAGGTGGTGGTCATTATAATTGCCTAACAGTTATTGTTGCAGACGAAAGTTTCTTGCCTTTCCCAGAAAATTTTTGCCAGTGTCTCCTCACACTAGCTTGAAGAGCCCTATGTTGAAATTCAAGCTCAACATAGCCTGAAAACAGTACAGCAGTGTTATATATAAGTTGGGATAACAGAATGAACATTACCTAACAAGTTTTAAACCTTTTGAGCAGGCAGAGTACATTGAGTCTATGTGTGTTAGCCAGCCAAGAGAATTCTGTGTTTCTCCTTGCATTGGAGAGTCCTCTTAAAGACTTTTAAACACACCCACTAAGGTAAAATATGTGATGTATTAAATGACCTTTTTCTCGTCTACACTATGCGTCATAACTTGGTGCTGCTTGTGTGTTATGGATATGTTTGGGAAAAATCACATAAGCCATCAAGTTGATTTCCTACAAACCACTCAGCAGCCCTGACTGCAACATGGAACAGTTTTCGTATCATTCAACCTACAGCCCTAAAATCCACCTTTGCTTTCCCAGTACTGCCCACTCATTTCCTCTTTCCCTTCTTTGCCTCCAAATACATATTCACACACAGATCACGTTTCCTATTACTTTTCAAATATTATGTATGATTTTGATACTACAATAACAGGAAAACTTTTAAAAAATACATTTGTCCTGATACTGACCCAAGATGTCCCTACAGCATCTACAAGAAGTTTGGTTGTTCAGCAAACCCCAGTTTGCAACTGTACTCCGGTCTGAATTTACACAGTGACAAGGGCAACGGTCAGTCACCTAAACAAACCTGTGTCAGGACATCTGAAGCACCCTCAGCATCCAAAGCATCTGCAGTGGGTTGGCACATGGAAGACCCATGCCCTTTCGAAGCCAGAAGCCACGTGGTTTTGTGAAACAAAAGCAGGATGTCTGTGCGTCAGCAATTAAGTCCTCTGTTTGAGATTAAATCTGTGAGAGTTTAACTGATAGAGCTGGAAGACATCCTTCCAGACTTACAAATCCTTCTTCAGATCTAAGAGACAGCTACCACCTAATAACTGTGATACTGTTTTCCTGATCAAATAACAAGCTTTCTACTTCTCAGTGAGCTGAACTCCAGCTCAATTTCAGAAGACCACTAGTAACCTATACTCGTTCAAGAGAAATAGTCCTTGGATGGGGAAACACTGCTGAACTGAAACACACAAATATTAAAAGCTGTATTACATAGTTACGGTTGTTCAAGTGCCTTCTTATTCAAAATGTTTGTTAGACGTCTTTGTTACGGAAGAATAATGCCTAACAGTATAGTTAAACTAAGTTCATTCAGTGTCTTTCTGATTTCCCTTGATACAAATCTAGTGGCAACTGAAAGACTCTGTGTATTCCTGAGCAAAATATGGATGTCATTTATTAATCCACTGGAAATGCATGTTATTTCTAAACATCAATAATTTTAGTTCAAACCAGAAGTATTACGTTTGTGTTTTCTATTAAATTTGTGCTTTCCTTAATGTTCTATGTCTGTTCCTCAAGCTAAAATCCTTCCAGAGACAAACCTATCATATGCTCATAAAACTTGATGCCTGGGTGGCATATTCCTAATTCAGAGTGAAAGTTTTTGCTGAATCCATATGCATATGATGCTTTGAAGCTGGAAGAATAAGCAGGTGATTGCTGTCAAGTCTGCTCTTATTATAACTAAACAGTTTTCCAAATTAAGAGTGGGCAGTTACACATATGTAGACATCAAAAATTCTGCATCAGAAAAAGCCAGTCACGTCTTTGTTTACCCTGCTTTCTGTTTTCTTCAGCACATGGAACTTTACCAGCTGATTCGCCAAGTAAGTCCCTCATTCACTCTCAATATATGGCAATCCAGATGTTGATCACAGCCCTACTAAAGTGTCATGCTAGAGGACAAGACAGTTTAATATGATTTAGCTTACGTTCTTCCTACTTCTGCTTCTCTCTCAACTTCTAGCACCTCCTTTCTGATGAAGGGACAGAAAAAATTTGTCATCTTCTATTCCACCTATACCTTTTGCAGCCACAATCTCAGTATGTGCTGGTCTATAGACAGTGTGCAAGGTTTCTCAGAGCCATCCATGTTTCCACCACTGGATTAATAAGAGCAACTCACAGCTTTTCAGTTGCACATGGCAGAGGGAAATGCTTTTGCTAGTGATGTGACAAAACTCCCTGCAGGTTTCAAACATCTGCGAGATTCTGTATTACCTTCTGTCATTTTTTTAACTGTCCTGAATTGGCCCCAAACCACCGGAGACAGCAGCCCCATCTCCAAGTCTAACCACTGTGCAACTCTTATTAATGTATTAGCATTAAGTGAAGCATTAAATGACAATAAAGCTGCAGTTCAGAAATACCTTTACATTTATTCTTCAGATTCCTCCCAAGTGAAGGTTACTGGACAAGGGATGATGACGCAAATTCAGCTTTAATGATAACTTTCCTTCCTAGATGTTTCAGTTCTGAATTCAGACCAGAGCACAGTGTCAAGGCTATGCTGATAAGGGAAGGCTGAACATTGCTTTCTAGAGATAAAGGTGAGAGTTGATGTTGATTGCCTTTGGTCTCTCACTGTTTCTCAAGGACACCGACAAAACGCACAGCATCAGCCTACCCACAGACAGAATAACTGGGATGCTGCACTCCCAGTGTTCAGACCACCCAGCTGAAAACTGGGGTGAAATGAAACTGAACTAAATCATATGTGCTGGGAATGCTCATTCGGAAAGTCCTGAGAGATTTGGGAGAGGCCATTTCTGCCATCATCAAATTTCTTCAGGTTTGGTCCCAAAAGAGTAAAAACCTTCAGGTGTTAGGATTTTCCTCACATGAATGCTCTGCTAGAAACCATTGGAGCCTCCAGCTAATTCACATCTCACTTCAAGAACAGGGCAGCAGCATCTGTTCCATGTATCCTTGTATCTCCACACTGATACTGACCATTTCCAGGTGTGCAATGTGAGCTAGCTGTGACAGTCCTTTGACCCTGACCTCAAATGATCTCCAGCACCGCCCTCCTCTAGGTGACTCCTATGCGTGCTGAGGGCAGAGTCCTTCAGGCTTTGAGGAGAAAGCTCTCGCCTCTGGAAGCTGTGGTGTTTGTCAGCCTTCCACTCCCTCACCTTGGCAAGCCTTAGGACAGGACCGGAGATGAATTTATCCGGTCCAGCTTTTACAGTTTTCTTTAAAATGGTCATCAAAACTCAGCATTGCTCGAGATAGCAACAAGGTTGCTGATTAATGATACCTACTGTCATTTCAGTCCTTGGTGTCTTTAAGCCCTGTCAACAAACAGATCGGTGCTCAAGTTCTTCATGCCTCTTGAGTCATTAAAATTGAAGCTACGACATGAAATAGAGCAAGTTGTTGTCACCATTGTTTATTAGAGCAGAAACTCCCACAAGAGCATTTGTCATCACAATCTGAAAACATCCACATTATTGCCAGGGGAAGAAGAAAAAATAAAAAAACCACAACTGCAATCTGTAAGAAAACTGAAGTACAACCATTCCTATGGCTTAGCCAGTCTAAACAAAGTGTAGCAACAAGCTGTTTGCTCTTCAGACCATGAACAATATATTTTTACAATACTCTTGGTTTTCCCTTTAAGCAAATATGCTGCTGGTAAAAGGCTGGACTGACTGCCTAGGAGATGAACCTTACTTATTTATCCATATGCAAGATAGCATTCATAGTCCAAATTTTCATTTCATCACTACGCTTTAATCCTGACCTACAAGAGCACGGATCAGCAGCGGTTGGACAGTGGCTTACGCTCTGAGCCTGCTCACTCCTTGAGCATTCTCCTGTGAATCAACATGTTGTTTCATTTCACAGGGGCTTAACCAGATGCTCCAATGCCAACAACTTATTTCACTAAACCACGAGATGTAAATCCATGCTGTTCTGGGGTGTGGATCCCACCAGCTCCTGCAGTGGAGAGTGAATAAGTATTTCTGTCTTGACTATAAGACAAAACTGGAGTTAGTCAGTAATCACTAAGTACCGCTGGAATTTGTTAAAATGTTATTAGGTATCTGAAAAATCTCCAATAGGGAAATTACCAGCTTATGTGGTACTCAGTTATAGTAGTATCTGATTTGATAGGAAAAAGAGAAAAACCATCTTTTAGCAGACAAAGAAACCAGAACAAATGGATTCCATATACAGAACTGGTGCACTTGAAATGTTGTCAGCCTCTCCTATTTTTAAATTCTCCTCTTTTTTTCATTTAAAAAAAATGGAAAAAGGCAAAGTGCTATCTGCTGTGGATTTTCCCAGAAAGAACAAGCAAGAACCCAGGAAAGAACCACTTCCATGCTATCCACTCATTACTACTAACATTCCAGACTCTGAAAAGCAACCTGATGAGACAACGGTCTGCAAGCCTAGAATAAATGTATATCACTGATCAACAAGTTCAGAGAGCACTTTCTGCACTGCATGAAGCATTGTTTCTGACAACAAACTTGCGAGAACAGAAATTTTTTCCCCCTTTTGAAAATAGCTGGTCCTAATCAAGAAAATAATTAAACATAAGCTGAAAACATGTTTTATGTAAATATTAGTCAAGAAACATTCCAAAGCTATGAGCCATAATTACACGCACCACTAAATCTGAATGTGTTACACTGGAGCACAGAAATAAGATACTTGTTCATGTTAAGAGTAATAACCTCAGAAAGAAATCTTGATTTAACTATACCACGCCTATTGCATTCAGGTGATTGTTATTTCTTCTCTCTGAAGGTATGATTGTAGTTGGTGAAGGGAAACGTGGGTTTAAGTACTCTATGAATCAGGATGAAGATTAGGAATAAGTAGCTGTACTGAAAAAAGCACAAACTCAAAAAACGGTTTTCTGACCAGGCATTGGAGGCCCAGATGTCTAATGTCCTGCCCCTACATCTTCTGAGAAAACAAAGCACTTCTCTAATATAATTGTTCCCAAAATCTGGCTGAGAAAAAAGAAAAAAAAATTTAAAAAACACAAAAACCCCACAACATATCTTTGGAAATGATCATGCCAAACTTTACTCTTGAGAGCTTGGAATTGGTCTTACTAAGCTGGATGCTTCTGATACACCTATCGTGCCTGTACCCACTCATACACCCACACAATCAGGCACATTAGTATCTCCGAGTATGGTCAAACAAGTCTACATTATAAATACCTCAGATATTCTACGAAGACCTTATGAAGCATAGTAAGTACATAACAAATGGATGTTTCTACTCAAGAACCTGCTCCTCAGCAGGAGAACAACTGTTCTTCTGCATGATGACAGTCTAACATCATTATCCAGTGGAGCACAACATTACTTCAAACCCTGGAAAAGTACACATGAAATTCTGTAACTGGGTCTTCCGACCCATTAGTAGATGGATAGGATCAAGGGAGATACAGCAGCCAAAAGCTACAGCAAATTGCTTCTTAATCTTCTCTATGGTGGTGCTCATTGAAACATGTATGATGCATACTAATGTGTGATTCCTTTTTAAAGTAATTCACACACAAATGAAGCCCAAGTCCTCTGCTTCTTCTTAAGATTCATTTTCAATTTTTGGTGTTAACACTTGCAAGTCAGCCTGTCAAAATACATTACTAGCTGTGCTCCCCTGTGCCGGTGGAGATAGTATGGCACTCAGCAAGGAGCTGCCAATGTTTTCACATGTTTCTCATAGATATGACAATAATATGTGGTAAATCCTTTGGTCCAGAGAGAGTGCAGTGTCCATGTATATATGGCATAAAGATCTGGAGGACTTCTTCATCTATCATCTAATTAAAGTTAAATGCCATCCCCAAGTTATCATCTGAAAATAGGCAGGACAACAGGCCAGACAAAATGCATTTGTTGAGGGAAAATCATTATTCATAATACTTGGATAGTCTGTTGAGAATGTGCTAAAGCAAACACCAAGCTTAATCAGTGGAAATCAAACAAAGAGACTCTCTGATGTGTCAGTGATGAAAGAGGGTTTATAGCTTTCCCAGATTTGATAAAACAATGTGTATTATACCAGAGCCACTAACAAAAGTGAGAAATTTCTCTTGAGAAAAAGTCACACTGCCAGGAAACAGCTGGTTCTCTCCTGGGGCAAATTATCTCCGCAAGGATGCCTCATCCCTTGCATTTGATAGATTTTTAACAAAATGCCTTAGGATTCCCTCTTCATCATTTGCAAGGGAGAGACACATTTATGAAGTGAGAGATTTTGAAGGCTGAAAGCTTATACAGGACTATATTGCCCTCCCCCAGAGGAGGTCCCCAGATAATAGCTCATTACCACATTAACTGCCAAAATAATGTCAATCACTAATAATTTTTTTTCTTTTTTTTCTCCCCCTCTCCTCCTTACCCCCCGCAAAAATGTTGTCCTTTCGTCTGACCGCTAAATCAAACAGAGGGATTAAAACAACTCATTATCAATTCAAATTGAATTTGAGACACAGCTAAGACATAGTCACGGAAATAGTCACGGAAACGCTGCATCTCAGGGTAATTAAAATGACCAGCTTTTTGTAATTACCCAGTGTACTGAAAATTGCCTAGAAGTTGCTACAGCTCATACACTATAAATGCTTGATGGGAAAAAAATCAATGGACTACCTACCCGCTACTTCAAGCGCTGGTTCAGAGGGGTCAGCTCATTAGCAGCTGCTGGGATTATAGATTTGACCAGATAAAATTTAGCATTCAGTTAAAAAAACCCCACACATTAATTTTGTTTTCTTCGTTCTTTTGGTGTTCTATTCCCCAGGAACTTCTGGATCCTCAGCTGAAGGGTGGAGTGACATAACCTAGGAGCAGCAACTGGCAGTGGGATCCCAAACCTTAGGGTTTCCCACTTGTTTGTTGAGCTTTCCCTTGGAGGGGAAGCTTTTCGACAGACAAGACTCTGTGCTTCTGTGCGTAGTGTGCGTTAGTGGAAGACTAGTGGGATACAGAAAGTCAACACTAACATCCTTGTGCTGTGGATTAGGAAAATTCACATACAGTTAGGAAAGCGGGATGAGGAGGAACAAAGGAATAGGAAATGGCAGCTGGGGAAGGAAGGAAGCACTGGAGAAAGATGTGTTAACATTTGTGTTAACACTTATTTTCAGGAAGTAAAATCAGAATTTTTTTGACATGCAGATCTGTAAACATTGAGAGATTAGCATGAAATTGCAGTGCAAATTAGAGGAAAAGGACAAAAAGAGAAGTTCTGTACAGCAGCCTCTGCCTTTGCTAACAGGTACATTAAGCTCCAACAAAAGAAGGCCCCTTACTAGTGGCGTAAACTGTTTTAATCCAAACTTGGGAAGTGAACAGTCTAATTATCCATAGAGGGACTGCATGAGTAGCAACTGTCTTAGCTTCCTCCCTCTTATGCTACCAACATGACCATCACAGTTAATGTCATTTGCACTAAGGAAGTTTCACTGGGTTGCATGCATCAAATCCAAGTAATTCACTTTGCAGGGGTAAAACAAAATGAAATTTTTAAAAAATCAATAGTGTTTTAGAGAAAGATCATGTCTAATAGGTAATAATTTACAGCTTAACTGAATTCGTCATCGATTTTTATTACCCTGCTTATACAAATCATGTGTAAATCATGGGAGAAGAACTCCCTGTTACACCCCCTCACCAAGTCCTAGTCTAGTTCTCTGAACATGCTTCAGTAAAGGATCTCAGATTAACTAAAATGGAAAAAAAACACTTGCTGGTACCTCTGCACCCACAAGGAAAATTACATTCCAATGCCTGTAAGGAACAAAACCCTCAAAACCCCAAAGAAAAAACTAAGCGACTTCAACTCAGCTAAAAAAAAAGGCAATGAGAAGAACATTGGATGTCACTGAAAGAAGCCAAACTAATCCAATAGGAAGGTGTCAGGAGGCTTGGTTTACTCTTCTCCATGTAGCTTTCCCGATCCATACATGCACTATTTTGTTGGGTTCCAACTGGTGGAATCAGAAGTGCTAAAACATCACAAGGCTATAGCAGAGCTAATCTATATCACCTACTCTTACAGTGTTCATCACCTGAGCCCACAGCTAGTGAAACACCTATTCTCCAGCAGCTTTTTTCCAGACAACTTTTTATAACAAAGCCTAGAAAAGAGGTAGGAGGCACAAGACTACTTTTACTCTGCCGTCTCCCCAAGATCTGAATCAGGAAAACTTGTCAGGCAATCAAGAATTTTAAAAACAGAAGCATCCATAAATTGCAGAGTCATTTTGGTTTGAATGTCTGACACCAAACAATGTTTGATACTGGTTTATCTTCATTAAAGTCTATGACTTTTGAACATGATTTTCATTTCACACCGCTTTAGCAAAAAGGGAATGAATCTTGTAAATCTAGGGCCTACACATAATTTCTTACAAATTGATATAAACAGTATCTGTAAAATCTGAATCTAGATGATACCACGATTATATTTTGAAAACCAGTATCATGTGCAGAAGACCTGTGCAAAAGCAGGAGCGTGTTACCAGTTCTGTTGAAACGATACTGAAGTTTACAGCTGAATTTCACCTACACATGAGCATGTTTAGGAAAAACCTGAACATAACTTTCTTTTGATAGGTAAGGACACTTGTCATCACAGTATTTAAGTAGCATAAGCTACTCTTCCTATTTTCAAATCTGGCAGAGTCCATTCCTTATCAAGCAAGATGTGTCATTGTTAGAACAAATTCTGCACAACCAATGTTTTTTTATGTATCGTAAATCAGCTGAAAACTTATGCTCAATATATTCAATATTTAACAGTAATTGATCATTAAGGACTTGTATTTATTGATAATTATTCAGCACTATATAAGTTATGGACTAAAATTAATTTTAGTAAAATAATAACAGCATATATGAGTAAGAAAGATTTGGTCACTATTTAATCATGTTTCATACTTATTTTGAACTTACCCCTGTTCTGGATAAAGAAGATAAGTCCCATTGCTCATGTCAGGAAACCAGAATCTATACCTGTCTCTACCAGAGCCATAATAATAAGAAATGGCTGCCTCCTTTTTGGGGTAGAAAAACTGAGCAAGATTTCAAAACCAAGAAAAAAAAAATATTTTTACATATGTGTGTATCTGTATGGAGTCCACTCTCACTGTATCATCCAGCTCTCTTAAACAGAGGGCAATCAGAGCAGGACAAAAAGTGGGAGGGCATGTAAGAGCTTCTGTGATTTTCAATGTTTTCCTCTTACAAAGTGTTAGAAGAAGAAAAGCTGGGATTTTCTAGCAGGTAAGTTTCCTCCCCTCCTCTCAACATGAAGTTGCCCTACATATAGCCAGGTAATATAAACTTTCTCCATCAATTAAAGCACAAACTCCTCTTAGCTTTAACTTGAACCACAGCCTCTTTTTCAGAGCTGTGTAATGCTGCCAGAATCTGACTGCACTTAAAATACATTAGAAGATTACTCAGGTTGCAAATTCAAGCACCCAGAAAGCTAGGAAATATCAAATTAAGGTTGCCAATGTCACTTCAATTTGCCCTCTTCACATACAGATTAATTATAGGCTTTACTTACATGACCGTGTTCATTTTTTTCCCCAAAGCACCTATGATCCTGCACTGCAATGAATACAGAGCACTCAACAAATGAATAACTTTTTCACTGAAATCAAGTGATCATTAAATTTAACAGAACCAGCTCCACTTCTAATATTATAGATATAAGTCAGCGGATCTCTTTTTGCACAATATCCAGCAGCTTTGAATTGAAAATTTGACATCAGTTTCCCTGAAACGCAGAGTTTCAAGAAGTCCTATCGAAGTTACAGGCAGCTGAGGAGGTCTCAACACCCAAAAGACCACATTTCACAAAGAATTTTGACACATCAAATCACGCATCGTGTGTGCGTGCTACTGATTAGGATATCAACATTTAATGCATCCTATATTGCTGGAGTTGGCCAGATACTATATATAAAGAAAAACTTCAGCTAAGCAGTATTATAATTACTTGCACAGCTTAAGGAATTAGTGGTATTTTTATTATTTGTAATTAAGATAACCTTGCAAGGTCAATAGATAAGCTGCAGAAATGAAAGGATACCAGAAATAAGGACTAAGCATATTGTCAAATTAAGTAAAATGATGAATGTCAAGAGCTAATCAGGGCCATGGTGATGGTCTCAAGCACTGAGAGCTGAAAGGGATGACCTCCAGAGGTCCCCTTCACTCTACATTATTCTATCAATGGCAGTGACAACCACCACCACACATAATGTCCTTACTTCGGCAATCAGCTTTGGGAGAGCACTTCATTCCAATGAAGATCTCTTTAGTGTGTCCTAACAGCACTAAAGGATGAGATTCATCCCAGCACAGAGTTTTCCTCACAGGATCTGGCCCTGGATAAATGCATAACTTAAAGATGACCTGGAATGATACTTGCAAGGCTATAAATTTACCTGCATTATGAAATAATCCAAAGGAGACAGTGGATAATTTTAATCTAAAGAGGTATCAGCATGAGTAACCCTGAAGATGACTATCAACTAAAGTTGGGGGAAAAAAGTAAGTATGGTTTCACCCCTTGTGTCACACTCTAACATAAATACATCACTTTTTTTTTTTAAAGGAAGACCACGTTCACATTCACATTTTTCTCCAAATGTATATTAACTAAATGCTGGAATAAACTGGAATTGAGAAGCACAGACACAGAGAAGAAAGAAAAGGGAAGTGAGGGAAAGGGACGGAAAAGAACACCTCTGCTTATGAGTTTCCTGCCTGATTGTCTGAAGCAGAAACAACAAAACCCTTATGTAAATTAGGGAGGGCTTGATGTTCTGGCCATGTGGTTTGTATCAGATGCCAACCTTTGTTAATCAGAGTACAACCTTTTTTAAAAGAAATCATATTAGTATTTTGCAGGGCCCATCAGGATGCTTCTTCCAGGGTCATAACCATATTTCAAAGGCACTTTGGTTACATTTCCTTTTCTGCTTTATTCTTCATATATAGCATTAACAGGTCCTTAGGGGAAAAAAATACATCCATGATGGACAGATAAAATATCAGGACTCTTTTTACTCGACTTTTATCTAAAATGAGTTCACTGTAGAAGTAGTAGTTGAATCTTACTAAAAAATTAAACTGTACAATTAACCAACATGCAGCTAAACTAGAACAGCAACACACGTAATTCTGCATTAGTGCAGAGTAAAATTGCATGACTGTGGATCATAACGGAGGAAAATGTATGCCATGTAAACTAACAGATTAATCATCTGACAAATTTTTAGAAGATAAATAGGACTTTATTCCTCAGAAGTGCAAAACCGCCTGCATTAGCCGAATGTCACCCAAGCAGACGAACCTAATCTAGGAAGGGATTGCCAAGGGCTGCTTGAAAGGCTCATTTCCCTTTTAAACACAGGTAGCCCATAGCTGGCTGTCTTCAGGAGAACTAGGAGTCTCAACAGTCAAATCAAATATGACACAGGTCTCAGTGGTCCAGAGAAAGCAAAACCAGCTCAGGACCTGAAAGTTCAAGAGAGCTTTGGCTTCCTGTCTAGTTCTCCCTCTTGCTGACTACCTTTCCAGTCACTGTTTAATAAGCTACCTACTATTCACTTACCTGAGTGGAACTAGACAGGAGAGTAATAGATGACCTAAGTTCTGATTAAATATCCTCTTTCTCTGGTATTACTGCGATTAATCTACATCATGGATCAGTGGTTCAGATGCAATTACTAGGCTGGGACTAATGAAATTAGGGTGGTCTAGACAGCTGTGAAACTTCCAAGTTTATGAGAAAAAACATCAATATATTATTGTCACAAAAGCATTTGAGTCAACTCAGTTAACAGATTGATCAACGCAAGAGTCAGTGTCTGTCATTTCCAATTACAATTTTAGAAAGACTCAGATTTTACTCCAACTCTTTCTCCTCGAGTTTTCTTGCACATACCTCATCTTCCCTCCCAACAGGTCTGCACTCCAGGAAAGCCCTTTCTTTGCACTGCAAGGTACAGAGGACAGCAGTGTTTCTCCTACATAGCTAAGCGCTGCTTACTGTCACCCAGGCATTGTTACGTGATAACACTCCCCAAAGAGAAACAAAAGTAAGAAGATGCAAAAGCAAGCCAAAGATGGTTTCAGTTCAGCTGCCAGTCCCCTCCAGAGTCCAGTGATGCAGGAACTGCTGAGATTATTTTGAAAAAATGTAGCAAACGAAAAATGAAGAAAACTGCACAACAGATGAATGTAGGGAACAAAAGTGGAGACCTGAACCAAGTCATCAGTGTTACGTTCATTGCTGGAATTAGCAACTCAGATGCTACTTAAAACCAGTGTTTAAATGAACTGCTATCCTGCAACTTCTTTTTGCTGGCTGTTACACTCCTGCAGCAGATGGCAGTATGTGCCGTTTCCCATTTAGCACTATACCTTATTCACACAGCAGGTGGCAAATTGAAGTCGTAAGCTTACTAGCCAGCTAATTTGCCCTATGTGCTGGCAAAATGTGGTTCCCAGCCATAGCAGCTACCCTTCTGCGCTGCACAGCCCTCTGTCCAGCAGCCAGCACCTGCTGAACAAGGTTATCGGGAGTAGCTGCTCGGCAACTGCTGCATGCCTGTCCCTGGAGCGGCCTCTTGCCTCCGCAAAGCTCCCACCAGTTGTTAGACACAAGAGGGCCATGAAGCCTGTCTGCCCCGCTGCCACAGGAGCACACGCCATCAGTCAGGCAGCAGGCACGGGTAACAGAGACATCAAAAGAGAAATTTCAAAACCCCATGGGGCACAGAACTTCACCCTGTAACAATATGTTTAAACAGACTGATGTATTCGGTTCTCTGCATGTCGTTGACACAACTCTGTGTTGGGTTTGTAGGAGCTTTTAAGATACTTCATCTCTTATCCGAGGCTTAGAGAAACTCTTCCATACAGAAGAGATGCTGAACACAAACCCCTCTGATGCCATGGTTACACACACAGAAAACACACCCAAGTAAGACACAGTGCTCAGGACAATGCGAGCAGTCCAGGGAACACACACACACACAGAGCCATCATTCACTCTGGAAACCACCTCAGCCCCAGAACAAATCCTCTTGCAGCAACTCAAGACCTCTGTCTGGAGACATGTTTATAATTAATTAACAACCATGACAGCAGCAAGGGAAACGGGGAGAAAAGTAGAGCTGCAAACAGAACTACAATGTCAGCACCCCATTTAGGAAAACAACTGGGGGCGTATTTACCTTCTCCCTGTTCTGGCGTCTCGCGCTATGCAATGCCCACCTGCAGAATTCAGCACAGAAATCTCCAAATCAGTATTTTCCATGGAACTGTCATAGCTCAAACCCACCTCTTCCATGACTCAAGCCACCACACTTCAGTCTATTGTGGCTGACACCTAAGCACACACGTGGCCTGCCCTGCCAATGATGCATTGGAGAGATCATCTTCAGCACAGGGTGACAGCAAACAGGAGGAGTGGCTGTGATGTCTTCGCCCATCACATCATCATGTTGGCTTACCTGCCACCTCCCTCCACCATCACACAACATTAAAGAGCACATTCAGCAGAGCTGCAGGGTTTAGACTTTAAGAAGCACTCTGCAGGAGTCTCAAATCCAGTTAAAGTCAACATGAACTAAGGATGCTCAGCACGCCGTGAGATGAAGTCACCAATTAATACTCCACGTGCAGGGGAGGGGGAGTCAGCTCAGCACCAGAAAACTTTGTGCTGCAAAGTGCGTGCTCTGAAGCAACCAAGCACAAGGGATCCAAAGAAAGAAAAATTATTCTGTCAAAGACCCTCATTGGGCCTCCCTCCTACAAGGACGTGGTAAGATAACTAGATCAAGTAGCTGTAAATAGGGCCTGTTAATCAACAGGATCTCCATTTTCCTTCAGTCTCCTGCAAAGGCATAGATCATTAGCAACACTACAAGCCCACAATCCATTTTGTTATTACAGCACAAGTAAGCAATAGGAGTTAGAACCTTGCAGAAGGAAGAGAGTGATGTTTATTAGGGTTTGACCTTCAAGGATAAATATTTCTGCCCTTACTCAGGGAGAACTACCACTAACATCAGAGGGGAGGACTACCACTAGCAATAGAGAGGATTTGGAGCAGCAGCAGCGCAAGATGGACCTTCAAAGAGGGAAACAATCAGTAGAATGGTATTTCCCTGGGAACAAAACCAATCTGGTAGCAGGAAAATCCTCCTTCAAACCCCCTAACAAAACAAGACAGTCAGCTCACAAATACCTTCCAGTCCTCTGCGATTTACTCTTACCTCTGTGATGTTTTCTTGTATTTTCTCCTGCAGGAAAAGAACAAAATACAACTGAGATAAGAAGGCTCCACTGGTGAGGAGGAAAAAAGGAAAGGGTCAGAAATCAGGAGCAATTACGTGAAGTCACTTCTGGCCATGAGACTGCCCCAAACCTGATGTAGCCATTCCCTCCTGTTAGCCTCAGTGGTGGCTTCCACTAACTTCAGTAGAAAAAGGAGTGCCTTTGCCTGTATGCACATCTTGCCCTTTACTTGTAAGGCAGCATTGCTACAGCTGGGAAGGAATGAGTTACTACTCTAAATGACTTAACAGGGAGTCCAAGTAGCAGCAACTTACTTTTACTTACTAGCAGTAAAGTAGTTTTTATGTCTCCATCCAGCAGATAAGTATGGCCTTATCTGTGGAAAGCCCACTACGATGTAGTGGTGGTGACGTGACACACCCAATGACATTGGCTGTGGTCACTCAGTGGAAAACCCAAATGGTTTTACAGCAGCCTTGCTCTAAAAAGAAAGTCTAGATCCTAGCAAGTTCTCTGCTTCACCAAATCCTAGATACCACACCACAGAGTGTCACTTTGTTGAACATATCTTGGGACCTAACTGATCTGAGCCCAGGACTAGCAATGGCAAGAGCGGGTAGGCATACCGACAGCACCTCTTCTCCTCCCCAACCCTTACACCACATCAATTGTGGCAAAGGCCATAAACCTCTTACTCTTCTTAGCACAGCGGATTTTGTCTTCTACAGCAGGCAATGGCACAAGCTGCCAATGCCCACAGTAAGGCAACAATCACGAGCCCTGCTGCATGGTTACCTCTGGCTATACAGTTAGCTGCAGAGGTGTGTCAGCACCGTATGCTTTCTGTGAGTTCTTGATCCTACAAGAGCCTTTTCCAATGGTTTTGCACAGTGCCTGGCAGAACAGGGCATTGATCCCACTTGAGCTCAGCTCTGCTTTTGTGTTCTAAAGTAAAACTAGCGATCTCTAAATTTAACAAGCAGTGATGGGAACGAGTCTCACTGCGGACTGTGATGAGGAGTACAACATCAACACCCTGTTGTTTAGCCATCCACTAAGAGGCAGTCCCCACCTTTTCAACGTGTAGGTAATATTGTTAGAACAGGTGTACTACTGTAAGCATCAAGTTCTGCTTTTTCATCTCTGATACTACTGCACAGGGAAAATTGTGGCTATGTCAGGCCCATAAAACCCAAAAAAGGGGTTTCATTTCTTAAAAATGAGAAGAAACATGGCAAAAAGGAACACAGTGCTATTTTCTACTTAATAAGAAGCATGAATAATCTCTTCTGGATGTCAAATGTTTCATCCAATATTACCTTTAGAAGTTACACTCATGCTTTACTTGATCCTGTATTCTGACCACATTAGAATCATAAAAATCCTAAATATTTACTTTAAAAGGATGTAAAAATATTTCATTTACACTTTTCTGTGTGAAGAATTACTTATTTAAACTTGAACAGATGCAAAGGAGCAAAAGAGCAAACATTCATAGCAATATCAAGATTCTAGCTTACTAGCACTTAAGATGCTGACAGACAAGTAGAAGCCCACTTGGATACATCTGATTCTAAGGAAATTTTTCATTTTAGTTTCAGAGGGGTGAAAAGTAGAAATTTCACTTTGAAGAGTTTAGATTCAGAAGTTTCTTTATAGTCTGACAAATACAGAACATCACTACATTTTATTGCAAAAAGAAAATGCTGAAAAAAACCCTGCCTGATTGGCCATTACAATCCAGGTTGTTTAAAATACCTAGTGCCCCAAAAATCAAAATTTCTTTAAATTTTTATTTCTGCTATGTAAATACAACTTTTTAAACTTTCAAGTGAAGGTATTTAGATGTTATTTCTTTTCCTTGAAAGTGTCTTATGATGCATTCCAGCACTGTCAGAACTATTTTTCCCTTTATTGGTTAGTGACTTTCATATTGTTTTATAAAGTGTTTCTCTTTCAGCCAAGCTTCACATTTGAGCAAAGATAACATTCGTTAATGCCTGATTAGCTAAAGTTTCCTTATATATTTTAAACAGATAACCCAGTCTTAAGGTTATACTCTTTGTATTTGAGTAATAACATCACTTCTCTGATCAGTTATGACTTTAATGTTCCTTTTACTCAATAATAGTTTTACCGCACTAGAAAACCATGTATTATCACAGATGACAGTACTAGGAAAAAACCATCTGCCTAGTCATAGGAGTTTTAAAAAACATATATAATTTTTTATTATTATTGCTGTTTATTGTTTCCACACCTGCAGTCCAGTTACAGTCAAGGTTTACACATACCAAGTTAGTGACTGCATTTACAGGCACTGAATTTGCATGTTACAGTTGAAAAGAATTTAACTAAAGGAATCCTTATTTATAGATTTGGTATCACTACTGCATGCACTTGCTTTAAAAGGAACACCACTAGCAGATTTTGATATCCAGAAAAAAAAATCCTGTATGCCTGTGCTTCTATCATTTCAAAAACAAGGTCTGACAATGCTACTTACCAATATTATAAAAAGATGGTGTTGATAACACAATGCTATTTCCATGTATAGCCTTCAGTTTACTTTTGAAAACACAATGCCAACATCTACCTGCTTTATGCTTTCAAACCACCACTTATACCTGCCTTCCACTAAAGTAGATCACTGCAAACAAGGAAATTAGAAGGTGCCTCTTAATACCACAGCAGCAGCAGCGGTTGCCTGTAATCAGCAGCCATTTGTGAATTAACAAGAGGAAACTGGAGGGTGGGGATTTGGTTTTGCTCGGGTTTGTTTGGTTGGAAATTTTTGTGGGTTTTTGTTCAGTTTTTTTTTTCTTTGGTTCATTGTATATTTTAAAAAAAAGATGTGGGACAAGCTATCCTGGTTTATCTCCCCAGGAGGAATCTATGCAGAGAAGAACTCGCTGCTAAATTGCCTTTAGCAGGTGCTCTGGGATAAACCTCAAGACAGACATGTCTTCCAGTCAAGCTCCAGGGGCACAAAATATTCTGAACAAATGCAAGCTATACCTCTTTCCCGGGAGGGAAAGAATGAGAGAGGTGGCATTACTGCATACCGCACTTGTGGGCTGTGCTGTGCTCATGCCTGCAAGAGGCTTATTGATATTACCAAATCCGTGTAAGTGCAGTTGCTTTTCCTGCTGCACACGTGCCGTGCCAGAAGAACTGCTGCATCCATTCAACTCCTGTTACCTGCTGTGGAATGTATTACTCACAGATCTATATTTAGCTTACATTAAAAAAATAAATTAGAGCAAGGTAGATTTCCTTTTCACGCTGAAGAGAATTAGCAGGTGACTCACACTAGGCAGGCCCTATATTACTAGTGTAAACTAGAAATAACTTCACTCAACTTAATGCAATTACACCTGCACAAGTGTAGTATCAAGTGAGTCAGTCCTAGTACAAGGCACCTGCTGGGGCCTAATGAAGATAAACCCAGTAAGAGTTTTAAAAATAGGTATTTTGCAATAATCTCATCAAAGTGGTGGGTAGGATGAAGTTTCTTACTCAAGTTAGACGAAGTCAACAGGAGAGCTGAGCCCACTATTTCAGTATCTGCTCTTCTGCGGATGAACGAATCCTTTGTGTGGCCAGAGGAACACCACAATATACTGTCCCAACATAAAATTTGGACAGACTTATGAAAGTATTTAAGCAGCAACAAGATGTATCTAGCCACAGCCACATGGGCACTCAGCTCCCACTGAAATAAATAGACGCACAAAATTTCTCTCTGTGCTTCAACATCCATCAACTTCTACACACCTGGGTTTGGTCCCAGGGTTATGTTTCTACCTCTGCCACTTAATTCTGGTACACCCTCAGGCAAATCACTTTCTTCCTATATATCCCCTTCAGATCCTTTTTCATTAGTTTGTTAGGTCTTCAGGGTTGTGTTGTTAGCTACATAGGGTTTTGCACATCAATTTACGAGAGTAGGGCATAACTGGAACCCAAACAACACTTCTTTTCAGTGGTTGCCAAAAACTCCCACCCTTCCTGTGCATCTAGAACCCTAGAGATGAAGAGAATTTAATAGAAACACACAGAAACTGTGTCTGAATTTGGTAACAATGTTCTCAGGCCTTATTCTTCTGACAGAGGTGAGTTAATGCGACTGACTAGGTACAGAGAGGAGCGAGGGCGGAGGGGTTGGGAGAAATAAGTAACTCTGCCAACCGCTCTGTTTTTGCCCCACAATCACACAACTCAGAATATCAACTAGCTAGATGAATTGTTCTTTCACTCCTACACAGCCTCTGAAGAATTACCTAAACCACTTAAATTTTTTTACTCATAATAGTGGCTTGGTTAACATGGTGTTATTCCACATTTATTCCACCGGGTTTGGTCTTAAGGGCATCTTTTCAGTATATGGAGTAAAACTGTGGGTGCTGCAGAAGTAATAGAAGGATTATTGCCTATCTTCATCCCTGGAAATTTATACTAAAATTAGAAAGTTAATGAGTATCACGTTCTACTCACACACTGCTGCTAGAGACCAAGAGTAATATCTGCCCTTAGTAAGGTCCCTGCAGGCTCGTATCCTCAGTGACCAGTCTTAGGCCACCAGCTAACAGACCTCCGATCAATGACCTGAGGTACACAGAGGTGAGTGCAGGTGACACTTTTCACCGAGTTAATACTTCCCAGTTCAGGAATGCCAAGTGCCACAAGCATGTCCTTAGCCTGCTGAGATGGTCAAGTGACTCAATTTTTGAGCTGAAGCTCAGAATCTGTTGTCACAGCGGCTTAATCTAATGCATGGTTTTGCTTTCCGGTTGCAGTGGGTTTGAAGGGCACATACAGTTGGTCAAAGCAGTTTAGCAAACCAGACAGACCTCTTGGAGCCCTTAAAACCTGGTGGCCTGTGCTTTCCCTTTTGTCAGCTGACAACGTACAAGTCTGGACCTAACGCAGCGTCTGCCATCAGGCTGGATCCGCGCTTCTCCATGAAAAAGAGGGCAACAACTTGTTAGGGCACCGAGAGACTAGCTAAAGCAAATCTGCTGTAGCGGTCTAATTGCCCCTAGCCGCCCCATGTGCAGGGCCCTGCCACGGCTCAGCACCCTCGCAGCACGGCTGGCAGACACGGGCACATCCCTGGGCACCAGCTGCTTCAGTGCAAAGTTCAGCATTTTAGCTTAAACTGCCAACAACGGTGGCTTTAAGCAAAGACGCTGGGTTTCGTACTGCCACAGCCGAGGCACGCGCCTTACTGCCCGCTCTATGGCGGAGGCAAAGAGGACAGGGAAACTACCAGGACATTAACTCCTCCAGCTGATGTAGCGAGCCTCACCAGAGCTTGCCTGCCATACCCTTATTTTTGTCGCTGGCATCGGTAAGCACGATCAGAGCTACACACAGAGAAACTTCTGCCTGAAGAGGAACAATTTACAAAAGCTACTTCTTCAGAGGAACCACAACTGTTAAAGAAAACAGTTGCCACAAGCAAGTATTTTAAATGAGTTATTCATAGGCTCGAGGGAAAAGAGGGACTTTTCCTCTTCTATATTTAGAAGCTTTATAATTATCATGTTGAAGATGTGAGTGGGAGCTTAATCATCTGTTAACAAAAGCTCCCAACAACGTCTGTGCTTCAGGATTGGAGTCCCACCATGTCCATAGCTCACGCAAGCCCAGGCTATTCATCGCTGCTTCCCTGCAGGGCTCCTCTCAGCAGCTCATTTGGAAGAACAGAGAGAAAAAGCCACCTCACCGGGATGAAACATCCACCTCGTAACACGCACGTTCTTGGAGGTCTTTCTCTTTTCTTTCCTTTCCTGCCTGACCTGGGCTTCTGACGTCCGAACAGGTGTTAAGATAACACTACTAAAAGCCTGTTTCGTAGTTTAGCAAACCAAATGCGAGGTAAGCAACAAAATTTGGCAAAAGAGAAACAAGCCTGGCTACAGGTCACCTCTGCAAGATTTTTCCTGCTCTTTTGTTACCCACCAGTGAATCTACCATTTTATTGAATGACTTCCCTCCTCTTCCTTCTTCTGCAAGATCTGACCATAATTCACGTTTACTGCTTTTGTCCCCAAATCCTTCCAACTCATCGGTCCAGAATCCCCAAGATTGCCCCTCGATGGCCATGTCTACACAGGAGGATCAATAGCATTTCCCAGCTTCCAAGCCCAGATGCCTTCTCTGGCTGTATCACGGTGGTGTAGCATTTCGTACAGGGGGTAGGCACCATCCTCCTGTGCATCACTCCCAGAGAGAGGAGGCTAAGAGCTCAGAGCAAGCTACATTTCCTGGCTGATGGGATTACTTAAATAAATTGAAAATCTTCTCTCCCAGCAGCTCGATATTCTGAATCATGCAGTGCATTACCAATTAATCGTCATCGTCACAGGATTAGTGATGCATTTACATTAGGTTACCAAAGCCTATATTAATAACCATGTATAAATCAATTCACAAAAACCCAATCTCACAGCACAGGCTACAGACTGGCATCTGTCAAAGCTCAGGATCCCATGGGAGCCCTGACCAGAACTCAGAAATATACTGAGATCACCAGACTTCAAAGGGCATGATGCCATCAACTCCTGCTGGGTTTTTAATTCCTTAATTGAAACAGGAAGACCGGCTTTCTTGCTTTACTCACTCTCTAGTCAATAAAAAAAAAAAAATTGTTTTTTCTTCCACATGGGCTGTTTACCAGAACACTCTGCTAAGTTAAAACCACTGCAGTCACAGAGACCAGTTACAGCAGAGAAGAAATGGTAAGGAAGTGGGTGAGGAAAGAAGAAAATCTTTCAGCTGGTACTTGAAATTTGATGGAGGGTTTATGTGGGATTTTTAAAAAACAAGAGGAATCATTTTAAATTGGACCCTGAACTACATGGGAACATAGTGAAATTATGAGAGGATGAGGCAGTCACTTGTGTTAAGTAGATTAGAAGAGTCTGCATGCTTTGAAGCATGGGCGGTGCAGGCACACAAAGACGAGAAATGTTCACAACTTGAAACAGGTACGATGATTTCAACAGAGACAATACAGTTGAGAGGCACAGCAGATTTACAGCTGAAAAAGGAGAGGAAAACATTCACATCTTGGAAACAAGAAGTACAGCTACAAAGTGGAAATGAAGCTTGCACTCAACTTGCAATCAGTAAATAACGTACATAAATAATTCAAGGTCAGAAAATATTCTCACTGATTTCGCCCAAGGAAACTGCTACTTTGATAAATTTTAGCTGTTCTGGCTGACCATTTGATTTCACCAGTCTAGCTACTGATTTTTCTAAACAGCTGGGCAAAAAAGAAACTTACAGCTTCATCTCCAAAATGGATTGCAGTCATCAGGACATACGAACAATCAATCAATGTCTCATGTGTTGCCTCTGCTTTGCTGCAACCTTTGGCCAGGACAGGGCTCTTACCTGTGGCTTAACAACCACTTTCCCGCTTGGTCATTTGGGGTCTACTGTGTTTACTGAGTCCATGTGAAGCACAGCCAGAGAGGCAATGCATTTAAATTCTCCTTACAGAAAAGCCTCCATAATAGCACAGGCGGTGAGGAATTTCTTCTGCAGTACAGCTCAAGGTAGCTGTAATCCCTCCTCTACCTATTTAGCAAAAAGTGGACAGAGCCTGGAGGTGTTGCAGATGGGTTTTATAGATATGATCTGAGCAGACTGACATTATACTCTATGCTCTCATGAGAGCTGATAACCTGAAATTGCACTCGAGTCCTAACTCATTTGCTGTTCACATAGGCAGAGTGCTGGGCATCAACTCCCTAGCAAAGCAGGGATTCAGGTATGGGGAGGGGGAAGGACGAAGGGGGAAAGGGAGGTGGTAGGCAAGGAGTCGCTCTTGAGACTTGCTCCTGCAGATAATGAGGACACAACTGACTTGACCTACCTGACACTACAAACTCGACCCATGGCAT
>Ga0181612_117906_pt1 | contig 23730 bp, 11 predicted proteins | sample HoacroProtozoa21_FD_119630 | JGI IMG/M metagenome (GOLD analysis project Ga0181612, IMG submission 119630) | Hoatzin crop microbial communities from Cojedes, Venezuel. Combined Assembly of Gp0051906, Gp0051904, Gp0051908
GCGGCACTGCCGTGATGTCCAAAAGCGGCTGCGGACACTGACCAAATGGTCTTGACTCAAGTACCCTGACTGACTAGCCACATTTACACTGGAGTCACCAGGAGGAAGGAGAGAATATCAATACAGAGTCAGTGAGAAATCCCCTGCATGGACAAGGACAAATTTCAGGGTTAGCCTGAAACCTCCTGTGATGGAGGCTGGAATTCAAAGAAAAATACTGAAATTGGAAGTCCCGGAGTGATCAATTTCTAAAGCAAGAAAATACGTGCATATTTATCTACAAAACTCCTACTGCACACACCACCTTTAAGAAAAATGCCCTTTATTTGAAAGTGAATAAGAAAAAAGATAATTGAGCTAATGTGGATTTTTAAGCATTAATAAAAAGTCTGATCCAGAAAACTACACTTTAAAAATTATTAATACAAACACTGTAAGTCTAAATAAAGGCTACCATGTGGAGTTCTGTGCCTTTTACAAAAGCAGTAGCACTATTATTAAAACGTGCTTCCAATCCCCCATCAAAAGTCACAAGTCACCGTTCATTAAAAATGCTCATTAACTCAGCTTTCCTTTGGCCAGGGGCTAGGCTACTTGTGCATATACAATATGGAGAGAAACGCACCAATTAATCTTGCACACATCTGCAGCAGGGGTGAACAAGGTCTGTATGAGCAGTTTCATTTTCCATATAAATCAGAACAAACTGGAACAGCTGAGCATTACCACTGCCAGCCAGTGCCTGCCAGCTACTTTATGTCCTAAATTCTTTTAAATGCAGTACCCAAAGCTCTTCACTAAGCAGGATACAGCATTGCTTTCAGCATGGGGATAAGCAGTTCTCAGAAACAGCATCAGATACCATCAGGCTAAGAAACTGCCCACATACCAGCACGCTGCCTCGTAAATGTGTAATTAGCAAATACCTGATCTATGCACAGCTACCCTCACATGAACCTCAGCAATTTGCTTTCAGAACTAAGCTTCCCAAGCCACCAAAGGAACTTCATGTAATACAAGGACCTAAGCACGTCCTCACCACAACATCCTACCTTTTGAATAAGCGCGTTTCGGTCAGCAAAGCTCAAACTGGAAATGGAAAAGACAAAGGAGGGGAACGCCAAGTTTCACACCATCCGCTGAATCCTTTCTGTGAGTAAAGATTTTTACTATTGCCGAAAGTGTCATTACAATTGCCAAGCCCGTGGAGTCAGCATAAACGCCAGGCAAGTGCTAGGGGGGAGCACGAGTGTATACGTGAACAGTGTCATTCACCTCCAGCAGGACTGTAAGCACGTCACCCTTAATTGCACAATTACCTTACCTATTTTCAGTAGCATCACAGGTCTTAACACAGTAACAATTTTAGCTGTAACTGGAGTGTAAATTACTTGGTTTTAAAGAGCAATGAGTCCACCAAGCAAACTGAGGGTACAGAGATCTCCCAATGCGCATTTCAAATACAAGAGACAGGCCACAGCCCTAAAACACGGATCATATGTAGAAACCTTGCTGTTTCTGAAATTTCAGCTGAACAATCAACGTGCAACTTCAGTGATAATGAGGAGAGACAGAGTACAATTTAAAAAAAACTCTAGCCAGTAAACTTACATTCTCAAGCCTAAGTTCTTCTTCAAAATACTACTACGACTATCAAAAAAATGACTGAAGTTAAAAAAGAATTATCAGAGTACTCTGCAGACACATATTCAGAGGCACCAAAGAGACATCAGAAAGAAGATGGAAACTTTGAACTTTAGTAATTAGGGCTAGATCACTAATATTTGCAGTATATGCCCCAGGTATGTAGAACAAGAGAGCTGCTGACCTCAAAAGGTTTGCATTAGCCTGATCCAACTCCTACTGGTGTCTACGAGTAATTAAATGAATGGAAGTGAAAAAGGGCCAGGAAAAAGTTGTTAAGAAGCAAGTCAGCTGGCAGACTTTTAGCACAAAATGTTTTCAGCAAAGAGGCACAAATCTCACAGAAACCTCACTTGCATTTTGTCTTGCTGTGGTCAAAATTAACCTTTATAAAGCCAGGAAGGGGGGGGAGAGCTTGCTGCACACACATGAACTTCCACAGCGATTTCTGAGAGCCATTATTGATGGATGCCTTGAAGACATAACAAAAGAAAGACTCTAACTTTAAATAGTTTTTCCACTGTATCCTAAATGTTTACGTCACAGCTGTACCAGAGCCAGATTTAACAGTTAACCACATCCTGCAGACAAAACGTCACTCACATTTCTGAAGTCCAGTGTTCATCTGCGTGTAAGAAAGAAGCTGAAAGGAGAGGTCACCTGGTCCTGGCAGACAGGCCAGCATGGTAGACAGGCACTAACACAACATGGGGCATTCACTCCTCTGCACACTGCAACAACAGAGAGACAATTCAAAGTTATAATACAAGGATGAACAGAGAAAAGAAAGTGGCAAAGAGCCATCCCTGGGTGAAGGCCTGACCAAGCACAGATGCGCGACTGCTGCTCCAGCCCTTGCTGCATCTTGTAACAGCAACGGAAATACTTCAAGAAGTGGGTCATCTGCAGGGTTAAAACTAAAACAGCCGTCTCGCTCTCCTCTGCTGCTCGACACAGAGGATAGTCCATAACTCTGTCCTCAAATTTCAAAGGTGGTTGTTGTGAATAGTAAAGAAACCATCGTCATTCATTTTACTATATATTGAAATGCGCTGGCTATCTACCAGGTATAGCCAAAGCAAGTCCTCCAGAGAAATCCTGTCAACTGCTCTTTTACATTTAATAAAAAGGCACGGCATGCATAAATTGAAGGGAAAGTATGCAGCACTCTGCCTTGTGGCAAGATTAAGCTGCATGCTACAGCTTGTAATTTCTGTGGTCCATTAGGCTGAAAGATGAATGGCTACACCTTCCTTCATTTCATAGGAGGCTCGCTAACCTGCGCGGCTCTGGGTTAGACAAACGACAAGACGTGCCTTCTGCACAAAGGAGCTGCAGAGGTGCCACTGTCCTCCACTACAGAGGTTCAGCACTCAGGAAATCAAACCTTGAAACGAATGCATGGAGCACTACAGCTCTTTATATACAAACGCTGCACAGCTACCCTCAAATCCCATCACTGGCGTACGAAGTGGGGGCTCCCAGCAACAAAGCTAACTCAGGCTCAAAGTCTTCCAACACTACTAGAATTATGGAGAGAAATTTAAGTTGGAACCATGTCTCTGGAGGTGCCCTGCTCCAAGCCCCTGCTCAAATCCCCCCTGCCGCAGCCACTGGAGCAAGCCGCAGCCTGCCACGAGCACTTTAGAAAGCTCTGGGAAATGGGGCGGCTGAGCAAAGCAGTAGAAAGCAGTTGACCTGTCCTCTTTGCCCAGATCTCCACAAGCATCAGTGCCGCTATACAGGGAGTGGTTTTGCCAAAATACCTAAGGAGCAGTTAGAAAGGCCTTGGGGCTTGTTATATGACCCCCAAAACATGGAAAGAGTGGAAGGTTTCAAAAGTTATAGGCTGATTTAATTTCAGTCATCGTTTCACGAGCCCCAGTTAAAACAACTGGGGAGGCATTCAAAGATCAAGACAGGTGAAGCAGAAAGCTCGAGACTGACATGAGAAGCCACGGCTGCAGAAACCCCGCAGAGGGCACTTCTGAAAGAGTCGCGCTGCCGAGGACAGCATAAGCGATGTGAATGAAACCTTTGGATGACACCCAACGTGGCACCATCAGGGCTGTGCCCTGGACAGCACCACTGCCTTCACGCTCCAGAAAGCTCCAAACCCCGATTTCTCTGCAGGGATGTTTTAAAGACTTTAATTTGAAACCTAACCTCAGGCCACTGTTAGAAGTCAGACCGCCCAAGGAATAATTGCACCAATACAGCAAACAGCGTGGACTTAAAGCTTTCCAGTAGCACAGCAATTACTCACTGTGTAGAACTCATTAGCTCTGCGTTTATATGCATCTCCTTGGTTCAACATGTAAACACTGATTGTATCAAAGGCCAAAAAATCTATACAAATATTAATTTACAAAAACTTCTGCATCTTCACTGTGCGAGCGCTCTCAAAAGCTGACCGGGTGTTGCTGAGCAAGGCCATTGGGTGCCACTGTAACAACTAAAAACAGTTTTGGACACTGAATGTCAGCTTGACAACTCCGTGCTATTGCCCATTCACCCCATCCATTTGGAGTAACAGCAACTCAGTGAGAAACACACACACAACCTCACCAAGCTGCAGGGCCAACAGCGCACCGACCAACAGAACATCATTCTCCATTTCATCCCGAGGAGACAGTAACGATCTGTGCTACCAGAAGTCCAAGATATGTAGTTGTAAAACCTTTTCAAATAAATCTAAACCCGGATTTTCTTCTCACCCTCTGTAGAGGTAGAATTCTTTGAGTCTTTCAGAAGGTGTTCAGAAATGACGACTGAAGACCTGTCATATCCACAACTTAAAGTAATTGCTTTAGGAACTGAAAAGATGCTCGACCTTTACAGATGAGATCCACTCATGACTGTAAGCGAGCAGTGTTCAGTGAAACTTTGCAGACAGCCTGTGGGCAGCAGTTTCTCATCCCAAATCACGCCCAGCAAGGCCAAAAAGACAAAACAAGAATCCAGCTCCTTTTCATCAGAAGAAAAAACCACTATGAGTTGCCAGAGCCTTACGTGAGTAAGCAACAGAAACACTCAGAGTCAGCAAGAAAAAAAAAATAATTATGTTTTCCTTTTTTTCTCATTTCATCAACTTCAGAAGACTGGCAAAACCAAGACCAATTTCTCAGTGAAAAGCAGACAAACAAAATTAAGAGTCTTCATCGTAGTCAGAAAACCATCAGATCACACCCTTCTCATATACATCTAAGCATCTACCTTTCACTCTAGTAACGTCTGACGCCAGCCCAGGATTACTTCCCATCCCTGCACAACCAAAGGAGCTCGGTGTCTACAACATTACTTCACCAACGCCAAGTTTGTGTGCAGCCCTGAAAGCGAGAAAAGTGCTCTGCAGCACAGCATGGCACTCATCGTGCTCTTTGACTGAACAAGTAGCACTTTGACAGCAAGACATGCGTAGGGTTTGCTCACCTGCTCCGTCATTAATGCTCATTATAGCCTGAACGTGGTGACTCTTTTGAGTAAGCCTCTTGCTGAAGTGCCACGGAGAGGCTCAGCGCCACAAACACACGAATAAACAGGATAATGGCACATTAGGAGAGAGAACAAGTGATTAAGAGTGATCACAGCATTCAACTCAGAATAGCCAGAGTTCTGCGATACGACAGCAGTATTTCCTTGAAGGTCAAAACATGTACTTACAGAAGCTATTGCTCCAATACAGAGAGTAATGTTTTAGAGAGGGCTATAAAGGCAAGTTGTTTCTGCAGGCAGATAATCATTTTAGGCAATGCCAAAGATTCATAAAAGACTGGGGTGGCAATAACCATTTTAAAGCAAATATTGGACTTACAAAAATCATTTTAAGTAGAAGCATAAAATCATTCTTTTAGCTTGATTTGCAATAACCAAATTGATGCCATTTAGGTCACTGCTGAGCATTAAAAAAAGAAATTCAGACTTATATAGAAGTGCTGACCATAACTCCATCACTGAATTCCATATTATAATTAGAGTCCTGCTCCAATTTTTGTTCTCTAATATAGTTTTTCAAAATCAAGATCTTAGTACTTGAAAATAAATGCATTTGAAATATCTTTACAAACTAGCCCATTCTTGGCTTTTTTTTTTTAGAAATTAATTAACATTTTTTCCCTTTCAGATACTCAGCACCTGACTACTGCTCTTTAACCCGATCCTTCTTCAGCACGAGCTAGCACGGACAACTCCAAGATACCACCCTGCTGAAATGATCGGAAATCCCCCGCACGGACTGTATTGGGGATTGAGGTGAACATTAATGGTGCTCTCAAACTGTTGCTATGCACGGTCTCAGGTCAGCAGTGCAGCGTCCTGACGCAAAGGCAGCTGGGCCTATCATCCCCTCCTGCGCTTGGTTTTCTTGCTTCCAATTAGTCCAGAGCAGAAGATAAACTGAACGTGGCACGTCAAGACTCACCAGCAGACTTGGCTCCACAGCGGCAACTTGTGTGGGCACCAGCACCTGCAAAGCTGCCCACAGGGCTGTTGCCCCAGCCCCTTTGGGGATGGGCTGCATGTTACTGGGGGAACTGGAACAGACACAGTGAATCAGGAACCAAGAGGTTTTGCACTGTACAAGGCTCAGTAACACCCATCTAAACCAGCCAGCTTCAAACTGGAGAGCAAGCTGACCAGCAGGCTTTGGCACCCAGCAAAGGAGGGCAGCTGTAAAACCCTTAAAGTTTTAAAATTGTATTTTAAACCGATTCTCTATACCGCCAAACACAGCATAATGAGCTCTGTCTTGAAAATACATATAAAAAAGATAAAATACATTTCTAGAGGAAAACAATCAATAGATTGGAATAAATAAATAAATACTCCTCTCTGAAATTATTTTCATCTAATCTGGCTGCAGGATATAATCTTAACAGCACACATACTACAGGATGCTCTATGAAATCATGCACAGGTTTAGACATCTAAACAGGTATTTTTTTTCTCCTAAGATTTATTAATAATTAAATGAAAGCATGTTAAGCTTAAGAGGGATTTGCAGTGCTTGGGATTTGGGGGTAACTGTCACATCCCCACAATGACTGTTACATTTAGCCTTACCTGCTTCAGGGTGCTTTTTGGTCCAGGCAGCACAGTGTCTCCTGCACTGATTTTCAGAGTAAGTCCTGCCACCACCAAGGCGCCTGAGGTAAGACAGAACAACCCACCTCCACCTGCTGCCAAGGGACACCCTCCCTGTAGAGCTAAGAGTCAGTTCCAGTAAAACTTACCAGGATATTGCCTTTCTGGACTAAAAATACATAGCATTTTCTGGCTGATCTCAAAGATTAGTATTGCCTCTGCCAGACCCAGTGCTCCTCAGGCCAGGGGAGACTTCTACAAGCTAGAGTAAAACCTGGGTGTAAAGCAACTTAGTATTACTAGAAAATTTCTAATACTCTTAACACCGCTTTATCCTCATATAAACCGACCACATATGCAGAGTCATTGCCAACATTTTAAATACGCCAGTCTCTGAAGCTCCCAAGAGGCCTTACAGGGTAAGCACACAAAGGAAACACTCCGCTCAAACCACCCCGGCCAGCGAAATATGGGAAAACAAGCTCATTTAGACAAAAGCAAGCTGGTGAAGTCTAAAGTTAGGTTCCTGAAAGTAAACATGCATGTTTGAAATTCCACGATTAACTGCAGGCTTGTTCACAGAGCTCGGGGCTGGGAGGAAGCAGGAGCATCCACCCGCACACAAAAGAAAAGCTCCAAACTATTCCAAGTTTCCAGCACCCTGGGGTCCTGTAAGCTGTGCGAGGGTTGTTAAGCGCTTGTGGCCGGCTGATACGCTTCACTTCTCCTCGTTATTCACAAGGTAGCCCCGTGAAATTCCATAAATGCTGGCCGAATCTATGGCAACCCCCAAGCGCATGTGGTACATTCCAAGTTCAGCATACATAAATGTTGCACACAAAAACACAAACTAACTCGGGTTGTGAAGTTTCTTTGGTACAAATGTGTCTGTAAGAGCTTGCCAGGAAACATAATTGAATCTGGGCCAATTTTCATGCTCCAAGGAAAACTCAGTGTCTCATTTACCCCCCGGTTGGCTGCTCAAGACCAAATGAGACTCATTCCTTTTCCCTCTCCCAATGCAACCTAAAATCTAGGGGTTTCAAAAATTTGTTCATGTCAACTGCAGACACTGAGCCCCGCCGCCAACCTCAGCGTTCCATGTGACTCCTTCCAGTCAGCCGTGCCTCGCTTGACAGTGTCTAGACTGATCCTGCAGGCTTCCTGCCTTGCTCCAGCCCTAAAACTCCCCTTTATTCTCGGGCACTTACCAGAATGGCCCTTTCCCAGGACTGCTGAAGAGCCAGAGATAAATCTTACCATTTCCTGGAACAGAATTACCAAACTAGCACTGTATTCATCGCCGGCCGGTATCATATCCTCTTAAAGTTTTATAAATGGAAAACTGCAAAATAATGCGCAGAGAGGCAGTCTTTTGAAAAGGCAATAAATCACAATAGCATCGAGTGTACTTGGGGATAAATAAGTAGGAAGGCTGAACAACAGAAAGTCGCCTTTTGTAACAAGCGGAATGCACCGTCAGCATCTGCCAGCACAGGACCTTTTGGCTTTCTGCATTCAGGTGGACCTTTTGTAGTGCCCTGCAACCGTTTCGATCAAAATCAATTTTTGCTTCTTGCAGTTTAATTAACTATGATTTTGCTTGTAAACCATTTCACCTTTTAGGCTGACCTCCATTTATAATGTTACTCAGGCAACAAAATTAAATAGTTTGGAGGGGAAGACACGGAGAATTTAAATGTATGGGGGCGCTTTGGGAGAGAGGAGGCACCTGCTGCAGCACAGCTCTGCTCCTCTCCCCGAGCTGGGATGGCAATGCTCCATAAAGGAAGAAAATGAAGAAGCTTTGGAGTAACAGCACTTCAGTGGAATATTGCTCATATCACACTCCTCATGCCTAAGGGCTACCACTAAAGGCTTCTAGGTGAGCAATTTTGAACAGGATGTAGTGCAGTAAAAAAGCCAAGGCGGCAGCTCTCCGCTGCAGGCAGGCAGGTACTGCCACACGTGACACCAGCTCCATCAAATTCACTCTTTGGATAAAGCAGCAGCAAGCTCAAGGTTATGAACTTAAGAGTTTAAAAAGCCTTTTTTTAGTTTGGTCCCAAGAGATTATTTTAAAACACAGTACTACACATCTGCTGAAGAGTAGAACAGTTGCCTTTAATTGTAAGATGGATTTTTACATAGCTTCTGACCTTTCATCTAATTGAGGCCTAAAGAATAAAAAAAAGAGGAAAAGCTATACGTCACTTCAGTTATTAAAATCCATCAAGCTCAGACTTTAGCCTTGGGATAACCACAGCCAAAAAATTGACTTGCAAGTAATTATCACTGCTATCTGCCATAAAAGTTAATTGGACATAATTGAACTAAAGCCCTAATCTGAATGAAGCCGTTGCTGGCAAGAAGCCTGCTCCTGCCTGCACTTTGCAAATGAAACTGCCAGCAGTAAAATGGACAAACACGAGGCTGCTCTTACAGTCTGCCCGTTGCAAATCACAGCACAATTCTGCAAACAGCTCGTTAGCTGGGCCAAGATAAAGCCATTAAGCAGGCTCATCCTCACCAAACACACCCTTCCACAACACCCAAACACCACAAAGGCCTAGAGTTTCAAAAACAAGTTTCAGTTTTACCGACCTCTTAATTACATGGACTGAAGCATAAGATTTGTGTCACGAGATGCTGGTTTCATCAGCCCCCGAACGCTGTATATACCAGTACAAATAACGTACTTCTTGAGCACATACAGACACCAACTCAAAAGGTTTTCAGTGCTGATAATTTACCACCTTCATGCAGTTCAATAGCCTTTCCTGTTGTATGACCAGCTTCTTTCATCTCCGTAGCGCAGCAGACAATTAGCTGCTTTTTGTGCTCAGCCCATGCAGGTGGCTGGGGGAAGGGAGCGTTCAACTAAATTCCTGCTGATTCGTCCATTTATATTTTGCATTTTTGTTAACTAACAGACCAGAAAGCAGTCGTCATCCCCCTTATGACTTTAGAACTTCCTTCCAATTTTAATTATTAACACTCTGCCCTTCACCAAAGCATATCAAAGCACTTAACAAACATTACTGAAGCCACATAACCACTCTGAAATGGGCAAAAATTGCAGACAACTCCTTTTACAGTGGCTTAAGGTTTTTTGACCAGATTTATGTTAGAAGACTGGTCTCCTGATTATGGGCTAGCCTATGACAGAAGAGATCAAGGGAAGTATCTGGCTCACCACAGGTTCCTGACGTAGTTTTGGATGAGGCATTTAATCACCCGATGCTGTGGTCGTTCCTTGTTAAAAGGACAGCAGTGGCTGACAGTTTTCTACCACTGGAGACGACCGTGAAGACAAATGAAACTGTGGAGCATTCAATACCGCCTGACTTCTCACGTCAGGCTTACAAGGTCACGGTCCGGAGAGTCTCATGGGGAGAACTGGAAGCAGACCGCCCTTCCCTCTCCTGCACACCATTTGCTCACCACCATTCCTCTGCATTTTCACGGCTCAGAACAGAACTTCCTAGCTGAAGAAAGCTGCAACAGAGAACCAGTGACATCAGTTCCCTTTCATGACCCAAATCAGTGGCTTATTTTACTTTGCTCAAAACCCTTACCTCTTTTTAAGCCTATTTTTAGATTTAACTCTGTATTCTGCAATGTGGTAGGAGCTGACAGGCAACACACGCATAAGTAGGTCTTGCCAGGTATTGCAGGCCGTTTCTAAGGCGAAAGAAAGATGTAGAAAAGACAAGTTGGGACGATTGTAGGGCCTGGCCAAAGCTTCAAAGGAGTATTTCTGGCTGTGCTTGAAACACATATGCTAGTGGTCAGTTATGAGACAGATGAGATACTACTTTTACCATGGGAACATATGCAAGAAATAGTAAAATCAACCCGCCCGAAGTCAAAAGCGATTTGAATAACTTTGTATGTGCCTCCTCTGAATTTTCACTACACTAAAGCACTCTGACCTTTAATTAATTTTCTTTCTCCTTTTATACAGTAACATCCAACTCCAAGTTGTAATGCTGTACTGGTGGGAAACAGGGATGAAGTAGCAGTCTGGGATATATCTCACGTTTCACAGTGCATAAATCTGCATGGTCATTTAGGAGATGGAGCAAAGGATGCTACAGCTGAACTGCAGCAGTTAATAGCAGAGGCTAGGTAAATACAGCTTTGTCATCAAAATCATAACTTGCCCAGGATATTAGGCTTACATTTGTCTTTTCAAAATGCAAAACAGACTCCCTAACCGTCACTGTAACATTCACAGAAGATACCATTTTCTTCAACAAGGTACTGAGAGGTGCAAACAAACATTCCTTCCTCCAAAGCATCCATTATCCTCGGGGCAAACTAAACCCACTTTCTTCCTCCATGCTCAAGCAGCTACTATAAAATACGGAACGGACTTACAGATACAAGTGTGCATGTTTTCATGTGAACACGATGGTATTAAGGCTAGTTCAGATGACTTCCACCCAAAGCAAACCCACATCAGCCCAGCGACTACCAAACTACAGGATGCTGTTAACACGTACCCCAGTGGAGGCACCACTCATTCCCACCAACAGACATCCTCCATCCTTGTACACGACTTCCTTCTGCCTTCAAGTGATAAGAAACCAAAATACACATTGACTCCTTTCCCATAGCAGTTATAACCTCAACATCAACAGCAAGAACACACACTGCCTCGGTGTTATGTGCAGCTTTCCTACGTGTTCAATGTCTGGGAGAAGCATGAGGTGCTAACTCTGGGGTTTACTTTACCACAAACGACATGCAAGAGCTGTGAGCTTCCTCATGCCATTCTTGGCCACAATTCCTCCCTCTTGACTTTCTTGCCTTCCCTGAACTGAAAAGGAAGCTTTTCTTAAGTACAGCAAACAGCTGCCTATGTGAAGGGGAAAGGAAACATGAAATAGTTCCCTCTCCAGTGGCTGCTTCACACAGATCACCATTATCATTATCTTCTCTCATTCCACACTTACTCTATAAAAGCCCAGAATTAAAGTCTTAATCATGACTTACAGAAATCCTTGTGGCTGCATATGACAGAAGGATGACAGTTTTTCCTTCTAAAATATCGTTAGAAGTTATAGATTCTGACAGTTCCCTGAGTGGGAAAGTAGCTATCTTCCCCTGTTTATTACAAGCTGATTATTTAAAAAAAAATAAAAAATTTCAGAGCTAACTTTGAACAAATTTTACCTCTATGCACCACACAAACAACAAAACAGACATTTGTTAGGTATTGAAAAATACGCTTTGAGTCTGTTTTAAAAATAGAGTCGCTTGAAAATGAGAAATATTTGCATATAAGATGAGGCAGAATGAATTAGACTTCATACAAAACAAAAACCTAACTTGCATGTTAGGAAACGAAAAAGTGAAGTGACTCACTTGCAGACCAGGTGTGCCAGTGGTGTGTGAACACGGGCGGGCAGGCTCACAAGGGGGATGGACTTCAGTTTGCACTGGTTACGCATGTGTACCATTTTGACCTGTACAATTACACTGACAGTTGTTCGGTTTATTATTTAGTCCTTTGGATACTGAATTAAGGTCCCACCTGTGGTGAAATTTTAACAGCCCATTTACAAAGCAAGCAGAGAAACACATGACAGATTTTTATTCAAGATACAAAACTGGAGATCTCTGTCTAACTGTGCGCAGTGCCAGAGCTTCCTGCCAGACCATGAACACATCAGCTCTTAAGACAAGCATTTTACCATTTGTAAGGGCAAGATAAGACCTTCTTCTGTAGCTGGAGATATTGTGCAGCCTAGTGTAAAGATGAAAAGTATTCCAAGAACCTCAAACAGAAGCTGTGACACAAGTACCAAACACTCACCAGCAGAAAATACAAGGTGAATACCAAAGAGCTGGACCAGACACTGGGATGGCATTTTCCCATCAACCTTCAGAATGAGGTGCTGGTGCCCCGCTGGCTTGTCCCGACACAGACCTAGTGTCCTTATCAGTCTTCCAAGAAACTCAAAGGCCATCTCGTAACAACTCAACAGAAGAAAGGACAAGAAATACATTAATAGTGAGCTACTGTAAAAAGTCTCTGCTGTTCTCAGTGCTTTCCTGAGAAGCATGAAAAACAGCAGGGCTGGCAGCTCACAACAGCCATAGGGAAAGCAACATGAGCGTGCCAGATGCTTTCAAAATCTCTGCACACCACAAGCACCAGAGATTTTTGTCTGCAGGCCTGATAAAACACTTCAGCACAATCTCACCTGATTCCTTTAGAAGCTGCCAACAAATTGCTCTTATCCCAAGATTACATTCACAAAAGATTTGTTTTTTCACAATAAGTTTTACTGACTACAGGTGAGCAGGACATTTTTGTTTGCTCTTGTGCGTGCTTCCTCCTCTGCACTTGTCTTTTTCTTTTAAAAAAATCCAACATACACACCTGGCAATAAATAAATTGTATGGACAGGACATAGAGGCAGTTATAATTGTACCACAGTCAGCGAGGCATCCCTTCGCCAGGTAAACACAAACTGGTCGCGTGGGCGAGAAGAGAACAAACATTGCTATCGCAGCCCATACGAGCGCACCTCAACAGCAAACACAGCACAAACCCGCCCGCACGGGCGCTGGGCTCCCAGAAACCTGGGCTGTAACAGCCACGGGCAGCCCTGTCCTCCGCAGTGCATCTAGCACTAAAAGGCAGCACACCCCCTTGGAACACTGTGCCAGAGTCTGGTCAGGTGTAGACTCGAGACAGTTACTTGGGCAATTCCCAAAGTATCACTTGATTTTAATTTCCAGACAATTTGTCTTTCCGACCATGGAATTGCTACAGTCAACAAATTTAAAAGTAAATTTTTCTACCTTCAATTTACTGCATTAGTAATGTTTATAACTATGTGATTGATAAATGCTCTACAGAAGCTGTAATTAATGTATTTTTTCCTTGGAACACATACTGAACCCCTTGGCGCTCAGACACTTAATAAAAAGCAATTTATCAACTTGCTTTGAATAGCTGAATCTGACTCCTTAACACAGAGAGAAACACTTTGCTTTAAGCATTACTACTCCGAAAAAGTAATGCATGCCACAACATTACAAATGCTATCAGACACGGTTTGGATTGCGATCAGGATGACAGCGACCAGAGTGCTCATCTCGGTGAGAAACTGGGTATGATTTAGCATGGCTTAGCTGGGATCCTCTCCCTCGAGATGCCGTCGAGCAGGAGATTTGCAGCCGTGCTTTTCCAGGATGGAGGTCAGGAGTGTCCTTTCAGGACAGCGGACACAGTTCCAAATTCTCCTGCGCCTGTGCAGTTGGGAGCCTTCACCGCTCCTTGTGTCGAGCAGCACTAGCTCACTTGCTGGTGAAGCAGCAGCTCAGCGTATTTCAGCCTGGACCTGTGTTCAGCTGCTCACAAAGCAGACAAAAATAAAGTGCGTACGGAGTGTTTGAATGCTAATTTCTCAAATTGAGTGTTGCTTTGTATAGTTGACATATGCAAAAAAAAAAACCCCACGCATTTAGAAGGCTTGACATCACAGAAAATTTTATGTTGGTATTAACCGCTGTGGGGATTAATCAACCTTCAAAGCCTAAAATCTAAACTCACATTTCTGAGAGTACAGGCTACAGATTTCCAATACAGAAACTGGTCTATGCTCCATGTGGCAGACTGAGCGTAAGGATTACATATTTCCATTGCACATGTAAGTCTGTTTTCCATTCCTGCAGTGTCTTGTTCTCTTCCATTTGTCTTTTGATGCAGATAAAAGCCAACGCAGATTGCAACCACTGATATAGAGAACGGCACAAGACACAGTGCGCCTTTGGACTAAGGAAAAAAAAGGACTTGGGTCCAGACTGCTCGAGCATGTCAAGAGATTGTCTTTGAAACTACAAAACTAGAAATGAAAGCGCTGAGTTTTTATTTGATTTGATCAAAGTGACTGGAGGGGAGGGGGGAGAAATCACATCCTACAGATGCAGACTAAAATTTAACTACTTCACACATAATATGGGACAAGCTGATCCCATATAGACATAAATAGAGAAAACAAAGAGGTAAAGTCACTCTCACTCTGAATACACTGCTTCCACAGATCGCTGCCTCAGGGTCTGCCAAAGAGTAACAGGAACCCATTTCAAAGCCAGAAAAACAGAGCAGGCACATACCCAGCGCTCTCACCACAGGCACACATTTTCAGCCCCCACTGAAGAGCAGAGGAGCGAGCTCATGTCAAATAAGAGAAAACATACTCCAAACTTAACGGCTATTTGAATAAATAACCTATTACTCCCTGTGTGACACTGTTCCACCAATCTGACTACGGGATACCAGCAAACCGTGGCAATCTTCTGGAGGAGGGCTTTGTACTGCAAGCTGCAAAGGGACAAGACTGGAGCACGGGGAGAACGAGGCTTTGCAGAAGTACAAATCACACCACAGGCAGCAGCCCTGCAGATCCCAAATAGCAGCACAGCAGAAACAGATACCCATAGCTGCCATGCTCCCTAATAGACAGGATTTTAAATATCTGCTGGGTAGGCTGTGTGCTTACGGAAATTTCTAACTGCAGATGGTGAACCATTTAGATCGCCTCTGGGCTGAAATGATCTAGGTCTTTGCCTTTCACTAAAAATAAAGGAAAAATCATTTTAACGAGTGAGGCAGACAACAATCTTGCACAGGAGATCAAAAAGCTCTCCAGATGTTTATTTTAAATGAAATTCAGAAGCCAGTATAAACCAGATTTTAAATGCTGAAGAATCCTTACCATAATTTGCATGAGAAAAACTCTGAAACTCTCCAGGAACGTGCAGGGTTAGATTTTGTTCCCAGCCTCTTCAGATGAGAATCTGCAATATGAACAGCCCCATGCGGCAATCTGATGGCTGCTAAGCATGTTTACCTCCTTTGCTATCCGCTTTGATGGATGCTCCACACAGACATATGGGGGCATCCCACGTGAAGGAAGCCTTTGACCTTCCTCACCAAGACTATTCAAAATTATGGATTGAAAAGGGTCTAAAAAGGTCAGTCCTAAATCTTAAACTTCTTCTCATCTCGCTGCTTCTTTGAAAGCCTCCTGATTGCGCAAAAGCAGAACATTCAGGCGTCAATCTAAGTAACTTGGGTGTTATGCTGACAATGTCTCTGGAGAGAGGAAGAGAAGAGAGGACAGATTTCCAATAGCTCAGATGCTTCTCTGTAAGGAAAGCTGCTACACAGCAAGAGAGATAAATAAAGAGGGAAAGTAACACGCCAAAGAACTTTTACCAAGGTCACATCAGGATGCTGAACACTACCCATCTGCAGGGGGAGATTTAGATGTCTGTTCCACTACATAGATCCATTTGCTTATTGGCGACAACAGCCCTCATTCAACCAAACCAGTTCTAACCACAGAAGAAGGACATCGGGAAGATGGTATCAGCTAAAAAATACAAAAGGAAAACTGATAGAGTCAGTCCTGGATGGGTGCCCTTTGCAGGAAAACAGAACCCTGCGGCGTGAGCAGAGCCCCTGCATGACTCGGGCAGGCAACACATGGTGTCCTAGCCAAAAGGATGGACAGCTCTGCTCCAACCAATGCTAACGGCTTCTAGCTTACAGCAGAGAGGAGATTCTGCACCCGTTGGGGCAAAAGCAGAACCCGGATCCCGTCAGGAACAGGAGCTTTTATGACTTTGCTGCTACACAGGTTCATGTACTCATTGCAGTTCCTCATTGCTTTGAAACCAGGGCTGCGGACACGTAGCACATCACTGCAGACAGACCATACCACGAAGAAGGAGCCCTGCCCCCAAAATACTGTATCTCTTACTACTGTGCCCTTAACAAGCGTGTTTCTTGCCCGTTTCAGCAATCTGAAAGACACGCTGGGCAAAATTTCAAGCTCTGACAAAGTGATCTTATCACTTCTGTGCTGTTCTCGCTACACAAGCCCCTGATTCAGCAGCATGTAATAAAATCCTCATTTGCATGAAAAGCACTCTCTGATCAGAAAGTCTTCTGTTCGACAGTCCTCTTCCCATCTACAGTGTAAAGCTGCAAGCACCACCGTCATTCTGCTAGTGACTAAGGTGGAATATTTTATTTATGCTTTATTTGGAGAGGCTCTCCACATTTTAATACAGTGTCTTTCTAAAACTGCAACAGTATTTTTGAGTAACACAAAAGCTGCACACACCCAAACTATGTAAGCACTGCAAAGTTCACAAACTACGCTTTCACCTACACTTTTAATAACCGTGCCACGTGAAGGACATTTCTTATCAGCACACGGTGACCATAAACAGCTCTAAAAAGGCTTTAGCATTCAACAAGACCAGTCTTTTCCAGTTTGCATTTACAGTGTTCGGTGTCATGACACACAGCACTCACAGAGGATATATTTCAAAAGAAAGGAAGGTGTAGCCATGCAAAGAACAATGCTCTGCCTGCAACAAGATTAACAGCTGTCATGGGAAACCAATATAAACAAGTATCTTGTTATCTTTCTTTACAAAGAGATTGTTAAAGCTTAACTATGTTAGGAAACCTTTTCCTTTGGACTAAATCACAAGCCCAATGTATGTGGGCAACACACATACCTGTATATGCAATTAACTGGTTCTCTCCTGATGCCGCGGGGCAAGTCCACTGTTCCGGAGGCAGACTGAAGCCTTCACACGACCAGCCCAGGCCCTCTCCCGATTAGAGATCTCTCACCAAGGCCAGCCCCAGCTCCCTGCCCCATGCCAGGTAACACCACCTCCCATTTTCACCTGTTTGCTGAAGTTAATCATGTCCCATGTATACACCCCGAAATCACACCAGTCTCTGAGAAAACTCAGTCAAAACAGAAATACCTCTTATCACGACAGAAGCGAAGTCCCCATTTAGAAATGTTTTCTTTCATGTTAATCCAGTGCCAAAACGTTACGATGTATGCTGTGCTGATCCAGAAATGGTGCTGATGATGCTGCTGCCTCCTGTCTGTCACCAAACATCTAATCTAGCGCATGGCCATGCAGTGATGTGCCTGTGACAACAAGCACTTTAAATTGGGCAGCTCAGCAACGCCTGTACACTGAATTTTTGAACAAGCTATTCTAAGCTGCTTTGCTAGCAATTTCTGGCCTGTAGAGTTTGAAAGCACACGGTTCTGGCCCTCACAAAGAGCAGACCTGTAAATGACATCTTGAGGATTAAGCTGATTGAGATGCAATTTGCCTAGCAACCATTCATTAAGCAGAGTTCAGAAACAGGCCAGCAATCTATTCCACCTCCTTATCTGAGCAGTAAACAGATAACAGTCTCTACTGTGTCCTCTATTCTCCAGTTCAGATACATTGTAAACAGATTTTTCAGAAGTTTGAACTCCTACAGTAAATCTCAGAGAACAATCCTGCTCTCCAAACAGGAGGGATTCAGTTTCACCAAGTGCCTTACAAGCATGAAACAGCTCTACAATGAGGATAATGCAAATCAAATTGCGAATGACTTTGCAGTTCCTGTGCCTCCAATATTTTCTCACATCAAGCAATAAGAGCCCATCCTAGTCATTAAAAAAAACCAACCTTAATCACAAGCATTTGGCATTGCTATTCTGATCACTGAAAAAAACTCAATTAAAAATCTTATTCCCTTCCTTCATCTGCTGGAAGGAATCGATCGGCACTTCCAAAGTCTTTGATAGAGGCTCCCCTCTTCAGAGCAGAAAACAGAAGTCACATCCTCCCTCCCATTAAGCATTTTTTCCTCATAAAATAAGCAAGATGACATAAACGTCATCAGTGAAAATCAAACCAGCTACTTCATCTTCAGGAATTTATCTGGAAAGATTAAGGGAAATCATGATTTCGCGTAATTGTTTTCCTGCAAGAAACATCTGATAATATCCCATTCTGCTCCAAAATCAAATGACAAAGATCAGCATGGACATATTTAAGACTATATACCTGAATGGTTTTCCTTTGGTGTACAGTTCTTCTGGGAAATCACTGTGACATACAGCATGCTATTACAATTAAATATGCAAGAAAGAAGAATTAAACTGACTATGAATAATTAATACCCTATAATACTACTTCATAAGGAAAGTCTGGCTGAATATTCCCGCAGATGAGATATACCTAAATACAAGGCACATCAGAGCTGGAAGCTTTACTTTTACGCTGGAGTCTGAAACACTGAGTAACTTTATGGCTGCTACTCAATCCAAGAGAAGGTGCCAGCCATCCATGTCTCCCTTCTCCTGCTCACTGCCCATCAAGCTCCAGGAAACCTGGGGAAATGCAAGCGTTGCAATAGTCACTGCACTGCTCATCTACATCTGAGGTAACAGGCTTTCCAAACACTTCCCATTAGACACTATAAAGCAATTATCTGACTTCTCAGTAGAGAGAATAAAACAAATATGATGCAACAATTATTTCTATGATAACATCGAGCCAATGTTGTGAGAAAAAACAATTAAAAAGGTTTGCAAGAGCTAAGGAATGCAGCTTACTTTCCCAGAATCTATCTTAATGAGAAAGATACCATCAACTTGCAGAGCAGACCTTCCTGTTTCAAGTTTACTGTTTTGGAGCCTACAGAACATCAACTGTAGCAAAGCCACAGCCGGTTGGCTGGGTACAAAGTCTGCATCTCCAGCACAACTCTCCTGTAATAGCCCCTAGTGAAAACAGCTACTGAAAATACACCTTTTTTTCCACCAACAGAAACCCTAAATCACTTCAATTAATATTTGCTGAAGTCCTCATAAAATTGGTATTCAACTCTTGGCATTTTCCACCAGACACCGGTCAGGTCAGCTCTGTGCTAACTGACATACAATACACTTGTTGCACGTATTTAGCTGGAAATCCCCAGTTCCCCTCAGTTTATCTAAGCAGCACCGCATACAAACAACACCCGCCCGCAGAGCGCTACTTTTAGAGATATACATTTGAAATCCAACAAACATTTGTGATTGCTGAAGTAGAACAGGGCACTACTACTGTATCTGCTGAAGGTGACAGCCCTACAGTTACAGAGACACGTCCCCCAGCAAAAAATCCCACGCGGCTCCGGCTGCTGGCTCTGCCACGAGGGTCTCACTCATGCAGGATCCAACACTCCTCTCCAAAGCAAACACAAATCGTGAGTCTTTCTGTGCACAGGCAAAGTCATGTTAGAAGTATGCTAGCTTAATATTAATTTTCTATTAAAAATTAATAGGATTAAATGAAGCTCGTGAGCCGGCAGGCACCAAGACAGTTATTGTGCTGATGCACTCGCGGCCCGGAGGAGGAGCATGAGAAGGACGGGCGGCAGCGTTCCTGCAGGATGGTGGCCATGAGGCCCACATGCCGGGCAGGAGGGGTAGCCGGGGGCTCTTCCCCACATCCCCAGCAGGACCCCGGGTTCCACCAGCAAGTGGCTTGTCCCCCTGCCCAGAAAGTGATGGGGAAGGTGCAGCCCATGAAGAGATCATCCTGATGAAAACCCCAGCATCTTCTCACTTGAGGTGGAGCACTGGCTCTGATCCTCACCTGTTTGCACGCATGCCCCTTTCTCACTGCCAGAATTAATCCCCTTGCCAATAAGCATCCTGCAAATACCCAGAGTTTACATAAGCCAAGTTTAACCTTCATTCCCTATAAATGTTAACAGAATAGAAAAAATTAACCATGGCGCAACAAAAAATGTCTGTATCTGCATTTCTAATTATACAACAAAACACACAACTTGGCAGTATTTCCAAGCACCTTGCTGGGAATAAAATAGCCAACGGACTACGGCTTCCATTTTGAGCACTGGATGCAAGAGCAACTGGCATTGAGGTTGTCAGCATTAAGGAATGAAGATGTGAGAATTAAGGAAAACAAAGTGACATACGTTATCATTGATAACAAAAATGTTAATAATTAGAAAACCAGTCACCTTAAAAATTTAAAATTTCATGATCTCTCCTACTTTTTAATGGCTTAGCCTACTTTTTCCAACCTAATTTGCATGATCAAAATTGGCCTCCTGCCAGGAAGCATTAAAATGGCAGCCCCCCATCGAGACAAAACTCCCTTCACCATACGAGACTGAAGGACTAATAACTATTCCTAACAACATTTTAAATCCATTAATATTGTTTGGTAAACATTTATTTAGAATTAGTGCTATCAGAATTTCCTTTATCACGCTCTACTAAAGCATTTTATAAAAGCCTTTGATGGAGGAGCAGGTACCCCCCCACATGACTGTACCATCTCCAACCCTCTCCAAAGAGCTGAGCACTCTCATGCTCCTGCTCTGCACGGCTCTGAATGTTCTCCATCCAAAAACCTCAAAGCATTCTCCAATATCAACCAAACAATTCCCAATAGCTCTTTGGGGTACTGGGCTGGGGAGCTGGAAGCACCCCACCAAGATGCACAGAGCAGGCAGGCAGAGTACACCAACCCCGCCGACCTCTAGACGCAGCAATTAACTCTACCTGCTGGAAAAAAAAGAAAAACAAAACACAGGCTAGCACGATAGTAGTATAAATCTCAGTATTACTGATGTACTGAAGATTTGGATTCTGGTACAAATATACTGTGCTTTATACAAATTCGTCTGAGCTATGTGTTATCCTTTCAGTGCCATCTGCACAAAAACAGAGTTTTATCTAAGTGCTGGAAACGAAAATAAATCATTTTCTCCATATCTGTGATCTTGTCGGAGACAGACGCCACAAACCTGAGAGTTGGCTAGTGCAGGCTTGTCTAGTTAGAAATAAAATCGTATCTGCATCAACATGATCTATTTTTAATAAAAAATAAGGCAAACCAGACCCTTAATATCAGGACAGTCTCAGCCAGCACCCTCCCAGCCCACAGAAGACAATGTACGGTGTTAAATTGTCAAAATAAAACTGGGGCTGGCGTTGTCATTTTCCCTAGTAAGAAACACCACAATCAAGAGATACATTTTAATTGCCACACATAATGAAAAGTAGCTGCTCATTCTCCACTTGCTGTATTTATTGCTAACACAATTCAGGACTGTAAGGCTTAGCAGGGTATTTTCTGGTATTATTAGCATTTTGGCATGTCCGTGCCCTACCAGATCATTAAGAGCGAACTCGGCTCCCCAACACCTCGCAACAAACAACACATCTCTGTCTGTCCTGCACGAACCACGTGAGGTTCTCGGGTTGCATTTCTCAAAGCATCTCATCCTGAGCATCCCCGTGAGCAGGGGAACCTCACAGTAATTAGCACATTCTGATACTGGAAACTCAAGTAATATAAACGCTGATCCCTCAAGACAGTATAGCCCACGATCTGAGAAACGTGAGTCACAGAAGACTCCTTGGTTCTACCTTTGAAAGTCACCAAAGGGTAGTAAACAAATTATATTCTCCAAAAGCGCTGCAAACAAGAGAAATTCCTTTCTTCTATTTGAATACATTCTCCAACTAGCAGCCATGGCCAAAGGTTCATAAATGATCACTGAAAACACCCAAACTGCTTCATTTTCTTATACAGAGTAACTGTTAACATCTGAACTCACTGCTGTGAGATTGCAATGGATTTTATTTGGCAAGTCAAGCCATCTAAAGCATAGATTACAAAAAATAAACACTAAACATTTTTAGATCTAACTTTCCTCCACAGATTGCGTTTTATGCACTTCCATTGGAATTGTAACATCAGAATCAAATCAGATTTAATTGGCTCTTAAATAACTGAACAGCCACTTTAATTTTATTTCAATAGCAATAATTCATAAATCAAGTAGCTGAAAATCTAGCACAGAATGACAAGTAAATAGAGCAGAACACACTGAAGGAAAGTATGAATGCCACGTGGTGAAAAGCAATTTTTCTTAAACTTCGTGCGTCGCCTTTTTATGGACATCGCAAAGCTACTGCCACATAAATACGCGGAGCTAAAATCTGTCAGACCCGGGATGCTACACAGTCTATCGGCAGCAACTGCTTAACAAAGAGCAACAGATGAGATGATCCCTGCCCAGCTGGAACTGCTAGGAGAATGGCTGGGATTTTAACTGTGGATGCAATTTCCCTCACACACACTAGATGGAAGTATGCAAAACCTTAATGCTTTCCTGCCTCACCCTCAATTTAAAGTGGTTGAAATGTTATGTCGTACTGTCACATTTTGAGCAGCCTTTTTCTGGTTCTTCTTTAGCCAGTTCACTCATTGATAATCTGTAAGTAAGAAGAGGCCCTGAAATATTAAACTGTGTTGGAAATTAATAGTAAATACAAGCAAATATAGATCAGAAATATTAAATATATTATTCAGGCTAATTTCTAAAGTACCTGCACTCCATTTCTAGAGTATTTAAATAATAATCACTAATGCGATCCTTCAGAGAAACTGACGTTACATTTTTTAAACATTCAGGCTATTTTAACAAATAACAATTCTAAAAATACCACCTTGTCAAGGAACAGAAATGGAACAGAAAAGGTGTAAAAGGCTTCATAAGTGCTGTTAGAGCTTTGACTGGAAAAAACACAAAATTTCTAGAAAATACTGGGAGAGGTACAGGGATAAACACCAACCTGAAGTCTCGCAGAACAAGCCAAACACAGATCAGAGCAGCAAACCTGAATGGGATTAAATTACACACAAATCTTCTGGAAACGATCTTAAAAGCGACTTGTTCCCAAACAAGCCATTTCTACATTTAAACGCTGAAGAGTTCACAGACAGGAAAACCAAAAATCAGGCAACGGTGTGACCAGTAAAAAGGCGCTGGAAGAGCTATTTTCCCTTGCCTGCTCTGGCCTTTTCACATATTGATTTTCCTCCACGCTCATTCACAAATGCTCAACATAGTTGTGAACAATTTAAAGCCAAAGGATGCATGAATTACCAGCTCTAGGAACACATTACCCATTCTAGGCAACAGCTGAGGGCTTTTTGTATAGCTGAGGAAAAAAAACATAACCCAGTATCAGAACAGACTCATGAGCTGGAAGAGAAGGGCAAGCAAATACCTAACTTTCCCTGTCCACAATGAAGCCAAAGCATGCGACGTTCCTCTAGTTTATAAAACCA
>Ga0181612_172163_pt1 | contig 23730 bp, 14 predicted proteins | sample HoacroProtozoa21_FD_119630 | JGI IMG/M metagenome (GOLD analysis project Ga0181612, IMG submission 119630) | Hoatzin crop microbial communities from Cojedes, Venezuel. Combined Assembly of Gp0051906, Gp0051904, Gp0051908
CCCTGCTGGTGCAGGGCCAGGTTTCCATCCGCCACGACCCCCAAGTCCTTCTCGGCAGGGCTGCTCTCTGTCACATCATAGCTTGAAACATCCTTTGCAGAAAATATCATGATACAAGACCCCAGTGATTCACACAGTACTAAACTACTAGGGAGGGAAAGAGCACACTTCACTGTGAATGAGCTACCCTGTAGCAAAAGCAAATTCCTCCCTGACTTAAAAATCAGCAAGGCCAGGCTAAGGTGTTAAACCAAGTGGGCAGAGATAGCTGTCCAACTCTCACCAGCTATAGAAACTACACCTTGCATGAATAACCCAGTTCATCCGTGCGTTTTATTGTTCTCTACTATTCTGGACAAAAGACCACAGGGGATCATGTTTCCAACTATGATGTCCCAAGTTTGGGCAGAACTGAGTTACTGGGACTCCCACTGCTATAAGGTCATGGCTCAGAACCACCAGGATTTATTCTCAGGCTCACAAATACAGTAATTAATGACAACCACCACTGGCACAGCACCTCTGCAAGTCTTAGAGCAGAAACACCTGTGGCATATCCCACCCTGGCAGGGAAACGGAGCTGGTGACCTAACAGCCTTTTCCACCTCTAATTTCTGGGGTTTTATGGATTGTCAGTCACACCTAAGTGTGATATCGCTATAAAATCCCAGCTACGTAAGAAAGCTGGCAGAAAGCTTTGGCTGTGCAACTCTGTGGTTTTATGCTTAGCTGTGTCTGAAAGACTGAAAGGAGTAGAAGACTTTTAAGGATCAGCGCTGACAGTTGCCTTCAGATATATTCAAACACACAAAATCCAGTTAACATAGACAGTGAAAACTCCCTTGTAGTTTGGGCTGTAGGATAGGTGCAACTTTGAAATAAAAGAAAAAAAAGGAAAAATAAAAATAAAGCAAACTTCCTGTAAACACCACCTGTACGGAGGAGGGACTGATACGGCTTTGGTGTTCAAAAGGTTGGCAAGGACTTCTCTGTGCTGCAGGAAGTCCCTAGAGCAAGGGAAGGGATCTAAGGCAGACACTGTGCCCACTGCCAGCTCTCTGCTAAGAGACAACCACAGGAGTCAGTGGAAGTGATTGAATATGGGTTATCCATGAGACCTACCTGGCCACCGCTACACTTACACTGGGGCAGATCTCATTTTCAGTGCATTGATCCACATAATATGCTGCAGTAGGACAGTTTCTTTATATCAAGAACAAAACCTGTTTACTAAAGTGATAAAAATATGTATGAAACAGAGAAGAAAAACTGTTTTCTTCTCCCCAGTAAAAATCCTGTAATGGGAAAAGGAAACACTGGAAACTGGGTCTTCGAATCATATACCAGTACTCTGAACCTGGGACTGTCCTTATCCTCACTGTATAACAATCAGACAGATTTGGTTGTATATTGTATATATGTATAATTTGGAAGTGGTTGTTCTATAGCCCGATAGAAATCATGCTATAGAAAAGGGTCACTCAAAATGCAGAGCTGGAAAGCAGAACTGCTGAACTGTCTGAGGTAGTTTAAATGAGATTTTGGCCCAGGTCCCTCTCCACCATGTCCTCGTGTTGGGAAAGTATGTTCAGAGCTGACATGGCTTTGGCTTTCCCAGGTGTTTTCTACTGGGACAGAGTGCAGAGTGTGCAGTTAATCATGAGTGCATTCAAGTGTCCTAAGGTCTTTGGGTGAAAGCTGTTACAGACATTGAAAAAGTGTTTAATAATCAGAGCCCCATGTCCTGAGCGCAGGCTGGGTTCATGAAAGTTCACATGCCTCTTAAGAAGTTTAGGCCAAACTGTAAGCAGGCCAGAGTCGAGCTGTGATTTCAAATGTCAGCAAGGACTGCACATTGCCCGGACTCCCTCCCAGGAAAATCACGGCAGGTACATCCAGACTGCCCTTTGGGGCGACTCAGGCAATGCACTTGGGATCTGAACAGGTTGCAGAAGGTGCACAACTCCCTCCACCCAGAGAAACACCCAGTTGAATCCCCGCTAAGTGATCTCTACCCAGGGGCACTCGGCTCAAGGTTTTCATTTTTTTTTTGAAAGGAGGGTGCATACTGAATTTCCGGGATCATGAATACGTTGTAAAGTGTATGCCGAGTATTACTGCTTCTATAATCTGTGGTGGGAGCAAAGTTACTCTGTGCAGTTGCTTGCAGTTTCTTACAGTTAACAAAAAATACTTCTTATCACAACTAACTCACTTTTACATAACTTCAGTTGAAAATTCATATAAAGGCCACCCTCGTGAAAAATCAGCATAGGGTCTTTCGACTAACTGAAAATGCATTGGCCAGCCAAAAAATCGCAGTTTTCCTCATTTGCAGTATGCTTTCATAAAAAGAAATCTGACATACGAAGGCATTTTTTCCTCTGGAGGAGGAGTGAGGATGAAGACTCTGCCTCTCTCTTTTAAGCTGAGGGTGGAACAGATTCTGCAGGTTCTTCTCACAAACACAGACACATGCACTGCTCTAGACCAGTGGGATGGTAATGAAACGGACACTGTGCTTCACACTATTGCTCTGTATGGACTGTTATGGCACAGCAACCAAACTGCAAAGCTCAACAAAAAAAGAAAAAAAAAGGAACTAATTTTTTGCCTAAAGAAAGGAAAAGATGTATTCTACTGCTATTTTATATAAACAGAGGCTTCTACTTCTATTTTATATAAACAGAGGCAATGGGAGAGCTGCTTTATGTAAACTTATAGTCTAAGAAAAAGTACAAAACAACCATAAATGAAAAAGCCACACCCACTGTAACAATTTCCTAGAGTTTTTTCCCTAGTTTTGTCTGATGTACTTTAAGATTATATTTGCAAAACGCTTTCGTATTATGTAAAAACCTTGGACAGGATTTATTAGACAGGAACTACCCAAACCAACCTTTTGGCTGAAGATGGCTTTACCTGCAATTTCTGCAGCAGTTGTTAGAAGACAAACAAACTTCCCGGTTCTCCAGGAAGCAGGCATGGAAAGGAAAGAGCTTTAGTACCCCATACAAATTAACAGATATGCAAGGAACTGTCTCCAGTAAGGCTGTCTTAGAGAGTCATGACAGAAAAGTATAATGTTCCCATTGGATTCTCAAGTTAGAAATTCCCTACACAGGCAGCCTCTCATGCCCCTGGGGCAGGGGTGAATGCAGTCCTTTCCCTTTCACATACTGCTGGCAGCTGCCCGCCTGTCCCACTCTGCAGAGCAGGAGCTCCCTGGCGGGGCTGGGACAAGTGGGATGCTGGCCTTGGGACTGGGGGCCAGGGAGGTGGCACAGCCCGGTGCGGTCATTGCAGGTGCACAGGGGTGTCACGGTCTGCGTCCGCTGCTCTCTCCTGCAGGGCGAGGCTCGCTGCTGCCCACCTCATCCTCCTCCTTTAAATGCTTTTGAGTCTTGCCTGCATGCATTTTTTTAAAGTATATCATATACCACTATAGACCAGATGTACATGTTTTTTGTATCATTTTAGACAGTGCAGCAAACTCTTTAAAACAACGCTGAACGATGCCACAGCACTGTTGGGTTTTTTCTACCATAAACCGATTAAGCATGAAGAGAAGTTAATCATTAGATGGCTAGTTGTACATTAAGACAGACTCCCTTCTTTGTCTTTCAGCATTATTAAATGCCTTCTTCTTTGAAATGCCACATAAAAGTGATAGATGCCCTTTCTCTAAAAGTCAGGCATCTAGTCAAGTTATGTTTTATATTAGCTCAGCAACAAAAAGCCCTCCTTGTTTAAATATAGAAGCGTAAAGCAGATAAGGTTAAGCAAGCCGGCTGCTGTGAGCGCGCCAGGTCTGCGCTCTCTTCAGATAAGCAGCTGGAGGGGCCGGGGAGTATTCGCCGTGCGAGATTGCGCCGTATGAGTTACAGCGTGGAGACAAGGGGACGAGGCGAAAACTAATGAAGCTGGGGCCAAAGATGCAAATGGTCAAATATATTGGTGATAACACGATGGAAAGTGGTTGGCATTTCCTAAGGACATTTAATGGATTTTGAAAGATAGTTTGGCGCAGAAGCTGCTTCTTGAAACTACTTCAGGAACAAAGCAAACTCTCCCTGGGAGCACTGAAAAGGGTGTGTGCACGGGTGTACGTGTGTGCCTGAGTGTGCTTGTTTGCACGTGTGTGGGGGTTTATCCTTCTAGTTAATGTTTGTGTTTAGAAAGCTTGAGGTGTGCTTTCGGAAGGAATGCCATCTCCTCAAAACACACACACAATTCCGACCAAACATGAATGAACAGGGAGGCAGAAAAGCAGGACTGAGCAAGACAGCAAGCAAAGCCCCTGCCCAAATCGCTAGAAAAAAGGTTTCTCCCTAGAGGAACATTAAACTATATTTTTGTTTACCAGCTTTTACAAGGCAGAGCCGTTGCTCAGGAGAATAAACGCCTACTTTGTGTGCCCCTCACAGAACCACGGGGCAGTCAAGTCAGGGCTTAGCTAACGCACAATCTATATTTACATGTCAAACCCCCTCCTCCTTTAGGTTCTTGATTTACAATCCCTAGCTTTCATAAAAGTCAGTCATTCCTGGTGAAAGAATGCAGAGTAGATTTATATGATCTACATTATGCCTTAAATCTTAACAGCATTTTTAAAGCACTTTCATGAGTCATCCTAGGCAATGTTTTCCCTCTGTTTTCAAGACATTACTGTGTAAAAACAGATTTAAACCTTTATCTTAAGAACAAGTTCATTTTAGCCAACCATGCTGGCATCAACTCCACTGCAATGCTAAACATTGTCAGCAATGTCCTTATAAGCCTCTGTTTTCAAGGGTTCATAGCATGAGTGTAAAATGTGCTTTATACTCAGGTTTGTCTGATAAGATCTCAACCTGCATAAGCAGTGAAATTGTTTTTGCCACCACAGTGCAAATTAAACAAGTTTCCAGAGGATTCGGTAAGTTAGATGAAGGTAAAGGGCCTGACTCTGTGCCTTCTTCCCCTCACTCTTTGCTTTGAGAAGTCTGCTTGAAATATATGTCAGCTCAGGCTCAGTCTAGTTAAGAGCAGCAATATCCCATGTACATTAATCACACGCAAATGTACAAAAACACTTGCTGGGCACATGTGTTTGCACCCGTGCGTGGACACAGCAATGCAGTGCCGGTTGTTAAGCTGCTCTCTCAGGAACTGATGTCCTGTAGACAGATATTCAAATATTACTGAAGTGTCCTAAAATGGATTTGTGGAGAATGAGTTTCTCAAATATTTTTTTAAGAAACTAAGTAGCAAGTAGTTTGTGCTAATATGCTATTAGAAAATATAAATATATATGGTATACTCACTAGTGAGATATTTCAGTGGGACTACTGACAGTAGGAACAATAATTAGGAGACACATCTGCAGAAATTAGATCCTTAGTTAATGGTTGATCACATAGTACAGAGATCTCCATATCATATCTAAACCGTTGCTGCCAAAATCCCCTAACTCACAACGGTTGCATCTTTTGGAAGAGTCATAAGAGAGTTGACTCCGCCTGAGAGAAACAACAGCTATGGGGACCAGATGAGTACCTCCAAAGTCTCCTCGGAAAAGCCTAATTGCCTTCCCCCTTCCCTTTGGCTCGGTGAGGCTTGTGTTCCTGGCTGCACAACAGTTCAGCTTCAACAAGAGAGCTGGACGATACCTCAGCACTAAACAGGCAAGAGCCTGGAGCGATCGGCACAATTTTGGGAGAAATGTGCGCTGTGGAGTTCACCTACCTCCCAGCAGGTGCAGCAGTCGTGAGTCAGCCGTGGAAAAGGTGAGCGTTGGTGACACTGTCTGTGACTACGGCAGATGCAGTGCCACAGGAGGAGGCCAGAGCTCCGGGGAGCCAGCCCGGCCGGGCGCTGGGCACTTCATTTACAAAACCTAGGCAGGACACAAGAGACAAAACCAAATTATCCAGATCACTTTCTTGGACTACATCTCTAAACTCCAGCAAAATGCCATGTTAAGTATGGAAATTTTCCCCATGATTTTGCCATGAGGATCTTCAAAATTACTTTTAGGAAACACAGATGTAAACATCCCAAAATCCATTTCATGGCTCAGTCTAAACTTCAGTGTTTTTATTTCACTTTTTATCTTCAGATCTTAGCCTTTTCTTCATGACGAAAGAAACTGAAAAGGTTTGGGGTTTGTTTTGATTTTAAAAAAAAAAGAATGAGTTCTAACCTATGGTTACTTGACCTGAAAGAGCTCAAAACAATTGGAAAATATCTATTATACACTGGGCTATTACAAGCTAGACTAAGCATACATCAAACACTACCAACAGAGAAAGACAAATAAGTTGGGAACTGCAAATATTTCCAGTAAATTATAAATATACTGAATAACATTTCAAATAACTCAGAATATTATCCCACTAAATGAAGTATTTACTCTGGATCCATTCTTGCACCTTCGGTCATGTGAGTAGTCTCATTCATAGTAACAGGACTGTGAAGGTAAAGACAACTCACTTACGTACACACTTTTTAGAACTGCTGTTATTCCTTAACATGCATTAAAACTAAAATTTTCAATTTACAATAGCATTTCACACGAGAAAGAGTTTTTAAAACCTCAGTCTCCATTCCAAGCTGGTCAAAGTTTACAGCTAAACTCAGTCATAAAGGCAGCTATTACCTTGGTAAACATTTTGAATTCTTATCAAGTGTCAGGAAAAAAAGCAATTAATTCAATTTTCACATGTAAACAATAATAAAAATAAATAAAAATCTGCATCTACTATGCACAGAAAAGAGCATCAAAATATACCATGGCTCTTTATATTAAAAATATCTCCTCAAAGAATTCATTAATCAATTTTCAGAAAGCCTAATGATTGGTAGGTATCAAAAAGTAAATCATATTTTGGATACATGCATGCCATTTCTAAAGAAATCAAAGAGGTTAGTATCAACAAGAAAATAAACTCAGAATTCCTACCGCCTACATTCCCACCGACAAAGAAACGCTGATATTTGTGTACAATCTGTCAAGCTCAATTCTAAAAGAAGAAGAAAGAAAGAAAGAAAGAAAGAAAAAAAGAAAAAAGAAAACCCTGGGGACTTATCAACAGAGCTCAAATTACTTCCAGACATCCAGTATCAATAACACGTACATACTTTAACAGGTATCAACATGAGATGTGATTACACAGTATTCAGAGTTCTTGGCTTTGGTCAGCCGGAGAGTGAAACAGATGCTTAAGCTGGAGTGTGTGAGGAGCTCTCCTGAAACCTCACCTAACCGTGTGCCAAACACTTCAGTGCTATGGACTGCTACTCCAGGGAATGCTTTCGCTGCTCTTCAGCTATTTTCAGTGTTTAAAGTTGAGACCTGAGTGCAGTTTCTGTCCTTTGTGGTTTCTTTGCAGCATGGGAGGTGAAACAAATAGCAAACCTCTCCTCTGCTGTTCCCTGTGCAGACCAAACAGTGAGGTCCACGACCTACCCTGAAAACTCACAGCCAGTAGCTCACAGAAAGCACAGGCTTGAAGCCCCTGAAACCCTGATCAGCTGCTCTGTGATGGTGAAGGCACCTGGAGACCCTAGGAAAGCTCCTGGGGTCCAGACAGGGACTAGACTGCAAAGCTCCATCGGCACTATGAACCAGCTACTCTTTTATTCCTACGCTACCTGATGGACTCCATCTCAGAGGCAGCAGCAGAGCATCCCTGCCAGGTAAGACTGTACATCAAATATTGCAAAGCAAGACACCGGCAAGAATTCCTGTCTGCTCTCTTCAACAAGGGTCCAACCAACAATGTCCTACTCACTGTACCTCCCAGAAATACCCGATATTAGTTGGAATAGGTCCAGCAGGACAGATTGGGCAAATACTTACTCAGAAGAGAGTGGTCTAGTGACAAAGCTCTGACTCCAAACACCAATGGTATACATTTCCACCTTCTCACAGCAAGAGAAGGGTCTCAAAGGCCACTAGTGATCACATTTATCTCATGATTTCACATCTCCAGAGTCAAGTGGCTTAACATGTTGATAGAAGAGCTTTTCCCCATATGGGCAGCAGAGCAGGTTGCCCCAAGAGGCTGCGAGGTCTCTATGCTTAGAGATTTCCAGGACCAGACTACAGGAAGCGCTGCATGACCTGGTGTGATCGCAGAGCTGACCCTTCCCAGAGCAGGAGGGTGGACTCGAGTTCTCCCGAGGTCCCTTCCAGCCTGAATTACCCTGCAGTGCTAAGAAACCATTCTCCCTCCCTTTCTCCTTCATTCTCCCTGGGCCCCCGACATTAAGCTTTCGCTAGGAATATTTACACTTGTGCCTTAACGTTTTCTTCCGCAAGCCTGCTGACACTAGAGGAAAGCTCAATTTAAGACAGAATTACACCTTTATGAATACTGTTAGCCATCTCATACCAACACTGTTATTTTGCTACTGTCAAAGCCACAACCATTTTCCCCCCAAAGTGATAGCTGCCAGCTGCAGCTTCCAAATGGTCGTTGTAGTGAAACTCTTTATTTTCAAACGTGTCATTTATAGAGGCAGGAAATGTTTTTCACCTGCTGAACTTTCCAATAGCTCAGGAACGTACTTTTTCCCTCTTAACAAAAGCTTTTAGTAGTTCAGATGTGTAATCTGTGTGGAGAAGGTTATGGCTGAACACACTGCAATACTTGGATGCCAATTGAAACCCAACAGGCAAAGTCTTTCAAGTTAAACTAGAGAATGTATTTTATACAGACAGTGAAAATATTTTATGCAAACAGAAAACTAGAGTGTAAGATAGCATGAGAAGCCAGTCATTTAATCTTTTGCCCTTGCACAATCAACTTGTGCTGTTCCTAGCATGTGCATACCTTGGCTTCCTGAAAAACAAACTTTCTCTGGTACAGGTTCCAAAATCTCCCCTAGCAATTTTTACTTCGAGATGCTAAATGATAGGGACATTATCATGTGCTCTGATGTTTTTCCCTCTCATTGCTATTTGAAATGTGTCTCGTTTTCAGTCTCTTTTTTTTTATTCCTTGTCATGCATATACCATTGAACTGTAGCTTGTAGACCAACTGACCTAGCGCTAGACATGTTTACATGCTACCTTACTAATCCACACTGAGGAAACCTATTCTCTGATAGCTTAGGAATTGTTCAATTAAGAGTTGAATCTCTTGACCACTAAGAGCTGAACATTCATTTAGCAAGAGATAATCAACATTGGCAAGTAGGTGCAAGTTATCAGCCACAGACACAAAAATGCACACATGTTGAAGCATGAGTTACTTTTGCTCTGGCATTGCATTAGCTCATACATTCCTCTCTTGAAAGCCTCCTTTTATTAAGTACACAGTGTGTATGCCTTAAAGCTAGTGCTCCCTTTTTGGCTTCATCCAATTTGGAGTATGAAAAAATCACTTCAGAGAAAACTTTTCTGGAGATGATGAGAATAGTGTTGGTTAATGCCTTGGACTCCCTACCTTAACTTCATCTCCCAACACTGGCTCAAGTCTGTTGATCTGGTGACCTTCTTGCACGATAATAAGCAGATGTTGCAAACGTCTTCAGTGAGATACCGAGTCAGCAAAGATGTAACAGGTTTTAAGCCTGAGTCTCCATCCCGGCTACAGAGATGCTGTTGGAGGAAATGGGAGGGGGGAAAGAGAGGTCAGGGAGGAGATTTTGAGTCAGGAGTGACAAGGCAACAGGAATTCATTCTGCAACAGTTTGGAAAAACAAAAGGCTCTCTATGGATTTTTGCCCTAAAAAATGCAATGTGAAAGCAAATACTTCCAGCGATTCAACACCTTGGTGGCCAGCTACTCACTTGGTGGTCAGGTGCTCACAGGTACGTGTGACCTCCGGGCGGCTGACTTGACCCTGATGTCCTCATTTGACCGAGTTCCATCCTAGCCATGATGGTCTTAGCCATAAGGTCTCCTTTTAGAATCAGATGCATTTCTGTGAAAATGTCAGTCCAAACAAATCGAATGTTCTAGTGAAAATAAAAACTTTTACTCAGCTTTCACCTCCTAACCCACTCCAGCTGAAGTTTGGTTACGGGAAAGATGTCTTCTTCATCCAGGCCACAGGATTAAACAAACATCTGTCAACAGAAATGCAGGCTCATGGACTGATCAGAAGTTATGAATATTTTTCCAGGGTATCATGTAAGAGGGCGTTAACTACTTGGAAAAGGTATGTGGTAATTTAGTAAACTTGGATGGAAGTATCACTTTCTGATCAAACAGACCTCTAGAAAGCTTTTAGGATGCTGTGGGCCAGAAGCTGTCTGAGGGTCATGCAACTTCTGTCCTACCTAAACTTCGACGATGAAGTGTAAAACAACAAGGTGAATCAAAGACCTGTGGAGAGTAAACACTGTTCCTCAACTTTGCAGCTACCATAAGAAGTGGGAAAACTCACACTACATTATGGATGACCCTGACAGAAGAGAATATTTCTGTTTCCTCATGTCACAGGAGAAGATTCTGGAGTGAAGCCTTAGTAAGGAGCAGCTCTTACAATTTCTTTCCCTGCTGTCATCGTAGAATTGTTTGGCTTAGAAGGGAACTTATAGTCCATCTAGTTCCCACACCCTGCCATGGGCAAGGACCCCTTCCACCAGCCCAGGTTGCTCAAAGCCCGGTCCAGCCTGGCCTTGAGCACTGCCAGGGAGGGGGCAGCCATGGCTTCTCTGGGCGTCCTGTGCCAGGGTCTCACCACCCTCAGAGTGAAGAATTTCTTCCCTATATCTAATCTAAGTCTCCCCTCTTTCAGTTTAAAGCAATTAACCCTTGTCGTGTAACTACAGGCCCTTGTAAATGTCTATCTCCAGCTTTCTTGTAGGCTCCCTTCAGGCCATACAATACAGTTTCATAGACTTTAGTTGAGATTACCAAATACTTCAATAAGGACTAATTAATCTATTTATGCCTGTTAATCTTTTTGATATTGCACCTGGATTTATAAGGGAAAAAAATAGCAGCACAGCTTGTTCCTCCCCCCCCTCTTTTCTTTAATTGAGATTCTGATTTGTTACATTTTTATGAAAAAAAAAAATAATCAAAATATATGAACAGATTCTCTAAATTAGGCCTGGGTCTTCAGCAGGGTGAAAGAAAATCTAAAACAGTTGTCAACTTACATAGTTCATGATTAGTATAAGTGGTAACCCCCAATAATGTCAAATCTATGAAGATCATCCTTGACAATAGTGATATATTCCACTTACAATTTGTTTGTATGAATACATTTTCACATACAGAAGAAAAAAATGGAAGATCACACAGGAAACCAGACCTTTGCTGTATAAAGTGTTTTACTCTGCCTAAACTTTGAGTTTCATCGATTTTAAAATTTTAAGTATTACTAACACGGTGTGCATTTGCATACACCAGAATTAGTGGTGACAAGCACAGGTTAGCTGCCTGCATTTAAACAAAAGCCTCAGAGGCTGGAGAGGGATAGGTCATCTCTGAGCAGCACAACACCGGGACAGTATTCAGCGTGACTCAGAATAACATGCACCAAAAAACTCACCAGGCTCCACTAACAGGTCCACCTGAAAATTTTTACTGGAAAAGTGTCTTGCTGCTTTTCCTGCACAGTCAATTTGGGTGGATTTTGTGTATTTTGTTTCACCAAAGTTGAGCCAGACAACGCTGGAAGAGTCACGGCAAGGACAGTTTTACGTGTACAAGTTCTTCCAACTACTTAGTTTCTCTTGCCCTAAGATGATCCCAGTTGCTTATGTTTAGTGAAATTGTCCTGTTTTTCTGGAAGCCAACTTACTTTATGCCTGTTTGGAAGAACCTGACAAGTCTTCTCAGAAGGTCTGTCCCGCTTCGGAAAACTCATTTTAGCAGCTTTGGGTGGTTCAGTCACAGGAATGCTTCTCTGCCACGAATGGATCAGAAAGAGTTTGTATGTTTGGAGGCTGTTGACATTGCTTTCTTATGTTACTAATCTGTTATGGAACCTTGATTTCTTCACCCTGGGATGTTTTTGGTAGCATTTAGGCTCCTGCGTTGTAACATGTGTATGAATCAATGGCGGCAAACACGATGCGTTCACTAGAGGTGTCCACTGCAGGACAGAGAATAGGTTCAGTAAATACGACCACTGCAGTATTTAATCATCTCCTGATTTTGTATTAGTAACAACCAATTATACAATGAAGTACATTATATGGTTTTCCACCTACTTTGTCTTTTCAGTGCTGAATCTGCCACCAGGGTCCTGTAAACCTGTAGCTTGTTACGTAGCATTTTTTTAACCTACAGTGCTCAGAGAACTTGCTATATGAAGACAGAAATCACCCTCACTTTACAGACAAGTAAGCACAGGAGAAAAAAAGCGAATGATTTGCCCACATGGCAGCTCAGGGGCCGAGCAAGGTGTAAAATCCAAACCTCCTGCCTCCTCCTCCTTCTGCCAGGAAAGGCTGGGGTGTTGCTTTTGAGATTATGCAGTCAACAGTCGTAACGAGAAACCTTCCTACAATTAATTTTTTATTGATATTTGCTCAGTTTTAACTTAAACTCCTGTGCTGTTATATATAACCTAGATAAGTTAGCCCAGCCTTTCAGATGAAACTATGTTGTGCTGTAGGCAGATACCAAGCACCGCACCAGGGACCGCTCCTCCAGCGACTTCGGTTAGCTCCACATCTGACTTAAAATATTTGTTACAGTTTTCCTGGAATCTCAAAGTTTAATTTGGAAGATGGTCATGGTAAAAGGATTCTGCTGGGTACATAATGTGAAAATACGATAGCCAATAAAAGATGCTAATTTACCAGGAAGAAGAGATGACAGCTTCTGCTTAAAAAAAACCAAAGAAAACCCAAAACAAATAACAAAATCCATTGACAAACACTAATGATTCCACAATGTTTCCATTCAATTTGAATTCGGGCTCTGTATTTCACTTGATAGCATGGAATAAAGTGAGTTCCTGGAACACGCAAGTCATTTGCTGCCTCATAGAAGGGGAGCAGTGAAGGTTGCCTGCTTCTGAAAGTCATGCCAGGAGACCATTCGGAAACGGAGAACAACGTTATAGACATGAATTTAGCTTTCATTTCAACCACAGACCCTCTTTAAAAAAATAACAGATTAAGCTATTATGTCTAGAAATGTCACCAGAATGTGCAACTAAGGGCACATTAAAGCGATCACTTTCTACCAGTTAGCAGAATGGCAATGTTTTGAATGCATCCATGTTGCGATTTTTCTGCTTTCAGTGGGTGACTTGCCTGATATTACAGCAGACTGCTTGATGAAAGTCTTTCTGGCAGGAATCACTACCACTGGGAAGTTCAGAAATGATTTTCAGAAACTGAAATCTGATCATAACAAAATCTGCGTTCAGCTCTTAGGCCGCGGTGAAACGATGCCTTCGTGAAAGTGCTTCTAAGTGGGAAGGAGATCAGCAAGCCGTTTGGCAAAACCCAAACGCAGTGCTTCAGCAGGGGTCTGAGAGAGGAACAGAATAATTCTGCTACACAAATGCACCAGAAATGCTGAATTTCACTGCGTGCATTGTCTTAGAAAACAGCCCTTTGTACTTTGAAAAGAACCGCAGTGGACAATGATTAAACTGCGTGACCAGGGGGAGACAGCAGCGAAGTCCTTGGGGACATCCCGCTATGCCTACACGACACACCGGCAGAAGGCGAGCCGGGAGCTGGGCGACCCCGATAGCGCAGCCCCACGTCCAAAGCAATCGGCCTCGCTGAGGGGGTCAGACGGCTGGCACCCAGCAGCTCTCCAGCTTTCACATACAGCAGGACTTTGTGATGAATGGCTAGAAGCTGTAGCTAGACTAATTCAATCTGGAAACACAGCACACGGGGGTTTTTTTAGCAGAAGCTGTAATTTTAAACGAGACTCTAAATCTGGAGAGGGCATCTAAGAGATGACCTCATGCCTAACCAGCAACCGTGGGGCAGACACAGAATTACGTGGCGTCTTGGAAGATAAGCCAGCTTTTCTACCAAAAGAATTCATGTATATCAAATACGAACTTCATTTTTATCCTTTCCCACTGTCCAGAGATGTCAGAAATCAGTTTAATTGCTTAGACTGTCAAGACTCCCTGGGAATTATGTGTATTTTCTCTCTCTCACACAGAATCCATCTTTCCTCTGAATAATTGCTGCCAGAGCTGAATCAGAACCTGCCAAAGCTGCAGAAAAGAATCCAGCCCTTTTCTACAAACTTTCAAAGCAAATATGAATTTGCTTTGCTGGTTTTTTTGGGGTTTTTTTGTTGTTTTTTTTTTTTTACATGCACTGTCATTTTGTTCTCCTTGAATATCTTACCATGAATGAATTTAGTGAACGCGTGGTACATAAGAAACCTCTGGGCAGATCCTCAGCTGGTATAAAATTGGCTTCAGAAAAGTTATGCTCGGTTACATCCTGAAGACGCATCACAGTGAAACTGAAAAGCTCTCTTGGAGATTATTCACCTCATGTGAATGCAACTGTTCCCATCAGCTATCTCATTTTCAGGATTTCAGCTATTGAGTCAGAGGACAGACAATAGCATGGGACTGAGCCCAAGCAATTAACTCTTCACTCAGTTTTATTACTGAATCCTGAACTGGACTCCCACAGAGAACCTCTAACACTGTTAGTCAAAGAAAACAGAGCAAAATTTTAAATAACTAAAAGTCTGGAAGACAAAATTAAACAGCAGCCCACGATTTGCACATGGAACAATTTTTAAAAACAGAAAACCGAAAGGACATTAACTGAAACCTTTAATCCCAACAAAGTATTTCTTCTGAGATAATTACTGCCATAAAATCCTCTGTCACAGAGACACTGACAAGCAAATCATCTTCAAAGGTTACATACGTAAGCAGCATGAAGCTTGAGAAAATAGTTGGCAAGGATGCAACCCTACAGAGACGTGAAAAGAAGGAAAGATTTGGGAGGGAATTGAGCCTTTCAGCAGAAGTCATTCCTCTGTGAAAGCATGTTATCATTTAGAAGACTCTGAAACAGGAAAAGGAGGGGGGAAGATGTGCTAGCAGAAAGCTCCTATAAATAAGAAACCAGTGGGTAAGAAAAAAAAAAAATGAATAGCAACAAACTGGATCTTGAAAAACTGTTGAGTTAAGTGTCAACAATACAGGTGATTAAAACTGGAATGATACAATTTCTTACTCAGGACACATGAGGTGCTATAATAAAAAGAAAATAAAAGAAAGGAAGGTTTTCTGCTGTTGGGATTCCTCCATTCTTTTCAGCTATAACAGTTTCTGAGACGCACAGCATTAAAGCAGTCACTGTACTTTGCTCCAGTCAAGCTTGTTTTGGCCCTCACCCAAGGATGATAGAAACTCCTGGAGCCAAGCAATCTTCAGTCCCTGCCGAAGCCATGCTTCATAAACGTTGGGTTTGGTTTGTATTAGTGGGGAAATGACACGTGCTTTTTAATATAAACAAGGTTGGCCAATATCTTAAATCACTTTCTCACTCTCTGTGCCCTGGCTAAGAAGCTTTAGACCAACAAATACACTTGCGAAGGTCTCCAAAGTGCTCTTCTCCTCAGTAACAATATTGCTACAAGCCCCCGAAGAGCGGTGTCCATTGGTACTGTATGTTGTGCCAACAGCTGTCCCTGGAAAACTCTCCAGCCCGTGCCCTGTGCTTCTTTCGTACAAATTACTTACTCCCATGTATGTTCAGATAAAGATGCTTTTGACATAATTTTTTACTGGAAATTCGATATGGTGAAAGGATATATTCATCATGGGTTATTCTGTTGCTATAATTTGAAATGTCTTTAACGGTTGCATAGCTAGTCAAACGCCTCTAGAAACAAATCTATTTGTTGAAATTTCAAAACAAAACAATTTGGGCTTTTTTACCTTTTTCTCTTACCAAGTCTTCTTTTCTACTTTGGAATACAGATATATACTTAACATACAGAGAGGTAGCCCTCTAAAAGTCACATTTAGTTAATGTGAAAAATATTCTTACGCTAGTAAGGTTGAAAATACATAAGATATAGAATATATTAGCAGATATTTGGGGGTTTTGGTGGTTTTTTTTTTTCATTTTGCTGATTCTCAGTATTCTTAATATTGTGCCAAGGTATATGGGCGGGTCCAGAATTTGTAGTCATTCCCACAAATTTAATGCAAAGCACCACATTGCTGCACTGCTCATTATAACAAAAAATTGCATATATCTTACGTGCCCTTTCCAAAGCCTAACTAGAGACAAGATGTTCAGCTACCAGCATTGCTCTGAACATCCATCAGGATGAGAGCTGGAGAACAAAGACAAAAGTTACATCAAGTCCTACAGAAAATTGCTTCAACTTCCCAGGCTCAGAGATGCAGAGACTGAGCAGGCAACATCAGGTGGCAAAACCGTTCCCTAGCTTTCATTACTTACAGCTGCTGGTGCTGGGGAATTGCCCTCATTCCCTACCTGTGGGCAGTCCTGCTTCTGCTAACCACCGCACACCAAGTGTTTCACTGCCCAGGCTGTCTTGCAGAGATGCAAGTTGCCATCCCATGCAACGTGCACCCGTGTTAAACACAGTGTTCAAGTGTCCATGCACCGAGCAGTACATATGATGTTCAAGCCTGGTTTCATTAATTTTGTGGTAGTCTCAGTAAACTGTTTTTTGCCTCGGGCTGCTTGTCTTCATGAGCATCCTGGCCTTTCCAGCAGTCAAGGATGAACTGTGATGTTTATACTTACCTGTGAACAAATTTGCTGAAGGGCCTCTTTGGAAGTTCTCACCAACAGACCAAGAAGTCTTCAGAAATGCACATTTTAAAAAGAAACTGAAATGGACTTTTCAGAGCAGATATTCCTGATTCCTATGAGGATAAATGACAAGAACCCAGAAACAGCCAGACCTGTAAGCACAGATCAAGTGCACGATGTCACCCTCCCAGATTTACTGCTGGGCTGAGAGGGGGAAATAAATTTCTCAGATCTCTTATACAGGAGAGCGAAGCACAGACTGCATCAGTGGACCCAGAATTGCTTTTGGGAGGCAGTCATCCTGACTTCACCAGGGTTTACATCATCTTTATTTAAGTAAGCAATTTATCATTCTCCTGGGGTGCAACTGCTGTCAGTCTGAGCCGTCTTCCAGCTAGACCTGCAAGTGAAAGACTCAGTAACGCTCATTACTCAGCGCATCTTACCACCTCCTGAAACTCCTGGGTGAACAAGTCCCAAGCTCCCGAGAGTCGAGACAAAGCAGGCCCCAAACCCGTGGGGCAAGGGGACCCCTTTTCTCCCAGATCCAGCCCACCGCTGCAGTAACCAGCCTCCCGCGGACAAGAGATGCTCTTATGCACTGCCATACCCAGTCCCTCGGGCAGACACCAAACAGGACCCCACAACAAATTAAAACCTGGCGGGATGTCAATTCAGTAAGGACTACAAGCTCCATATATATAATCATTTCTTAAATGTCTGTATGCAGGGTGTGAGCATGAGCAGGTCTGCGCTTTAAAACAGAATTACTTCTTTCATAGAACAAATCATCTGTGTCTGAAGAAAGCATTAGCCACTAACCCTTCTTCTGTACAGACATTTCACAGTACTTGTCTTCAGGTGTTTTGGTGCCTTTTGTTCCTGGTAAGTTTTGCTCTTTTCTGAGAAATGGTGTCAATGGCATGCAACGTACAACTGTATCTTCCTTGGTACCCAAACCTATATAATTCATCAGCCTGCAATACAAAAAGGGTAAGGAAACGAAAGGGGTCTGGAGAGGTCGGACGATGGCACAAGCTCCTCAGAGATGCTGTTGGGGTAAAGGTGAGAGTCCTTTCAATCTCAGGTTCCTTGTTCCCTTTGTTTTCTGACCACATTAGCTGCAACTAGCAAGGGAGATGCTTGACTTTAAGCCCAAGAGTAAACCTCCCCATATCCGTCATCCACCCAGAGCTCCACATGGATACGCACACCGTTCGAACAAGACCATGTCCTTTGCGGAGCTCAGCCTCAAGAATCTGCACCACTATGGACTCTCGTCACTAGTTACAAATATTAGATGCTTCTACCAAAAAAAATAAACCCATTTCTGGGTTGGTTTTCCAGCTGAAAATGAAATATTTCTTCCTGCTGATCTAAAACTGCTCTGGGCTCAGAATTATCTCATGCAGGGCTTTGAACACCATTACAAGTCTGCACGTTGAAAGAGAAATCGTTCAGTTTGGTTTCCCTTCAAAGGGGATGCCATGCAGCCGACAGCAGCATTCGGTGCCTGATGCAAGAGTTAATAAGCTTTAACAACAACAATAAAAGATTATTCCAGCGTATCTGTCGTCCAAAACACAGCAGTGCCTCTGGTCACTTGTGCTCCCAGTACTTTTTAGTTTACCTAAATATGTTAAAATCATACCAAAATTCACAGACAACAGTTCGCTGCTCACCAGAAACACCCCTACCAGCAAGCGCTGAGGTGTACAACTTTGGAAACCATCAGAGAGAACTTTTCCTGTTGTAAGTTTTCTCCGCTTTCTTCTTCCTACACATACCCACAAAAAATCAGCTACTGTGATCTGTGCTGGCACACAGGAATGCTGCCAGGAATTTACTGCGGATTATTGGCATCCGCTGATCCTCCGGGTAAATGCAGAAGCACTTTACTTTCATCACCTGAACATAGGATACACTTGCTGCAATTTCTGTGTGCATCAGATCTGCTGCCACTGTTTTCTAGGAAATAAATCTCCCCTTTATCGTAAATAATCAAGAGGCAATCCTTCAACAGAGGAATGAACGGAACTAGACTTGACCACAACCAGCCACCAAGTTTTAAAGCAAACTCTACCCTGCCTGGGTAAGATGCAAAATAATGGTTTAAATTGTATTTATTAATGCATTTTCAAGTACTGTTTGCTTCCCAAATCAACACAGATTTCAAGTGAGTTGTGGCCTTGTGTTTAATAACAACCCTAGCTCCTACTCCTTCTTCCCTTATAAGAAAACTGGATGCTCTCAATGTCCTCCTGTCTTTCCAAACAGCCTGCGGCTATTTATAAACGGCAATAAAACCCAGAACTGCCATTGCTCCTGCTTGGCTGGTGGAGCTAATGTCTCCTGGAGCTGCTGCTCTGTAAGGACCGACTCTAAGGAACGAAAAACCCCCAGGCCACGCTTTGGTTCGCATTCCTTCGCTGGACGAGCAAGCAGCCCGCCGGCCTCCGCATCTGCTGAGCTCTGCTGCCCTCTCCTGCAGCAGCTGCAGGCTCCCCTGCCACGCTTCCAGCCAGCTCCCACCTGGTTCAAGCCCTCAATGGCGACTTGGACAAACCCCGAGCGGAAGCGGCAGTGGTTTTAGGGCTGGGGAAAACCGAAGCAGAAAAGGGGCAGTGCTCATGGCAGCTTGCTGAATGGAGTAAGGGAAAAAATAATAATAAATAATAATGATGGTAATAATAGCGATGATAGAATCGTAGGTTGGAAAAGACCTCCAAGATCATCGAGTCCAGCCATCCACCCAGCGCCCCCATACCTACTAAGCCATATCCCGAAGTGCCGCGTCTACACATTTTTTAAACACCTCCAGGGACGGGGACTCAACCACCACCCTGGGCAGCCTGGTCCAATGTCTGACCACTCTTTCAGTAAAGCAATTTTTCCTAACACCTAATCTAAACCTCCCCTGACACAACTGGAGGCCATTGCCTCTCGTCCTGTCAACTACACCCACGCCACTTGATTTGTGCCTTTTCATTTCTGAAGCTCCCCGTTTGGCAGCAGAGGACAGTCAGGACAGAAGGACAGATAAATCACGAGCTCACATTTAGCAGGCACGGGGCAGGATGACCCAAGACGTGCCCTTGAATTGTTCATATTTTAAAGCTGGGCTCTTCCCCAGCGCCCGACGCATCCCCATATTTCTGCTTACAATATTATACGCCTGACTCCAGCTGGATAATCTTGCCAGCCCAGGATTACACCAGCATTCCTCACATAAAAGACTTCCTGCAAAAAAAGCCTCTCCACTCACACCTGAAACTTGAGGATCTCCTCTTCCCAGACCCTCTGCGATGCTCTGGGCAGCTTTTCAGTCTAATCGCGCAGCACATGCCTTCACTTCATCAGCTCCCCGTGACATCTGAGCCCCAGTAAGAGCCAGATGCATAGGGAATGGCACCCAAAATACCATGCCACCCCTCCACGCCCTTACTGTCCACTTCCCAAAAATAAGTCATTTCCCAAAATAAGTCATTTTCCACAGTGAAGGCTCTAACCAAATTCCAAATTTTAATTCTGTTTTACGTGGTACTCCAGAAAAGTGGACACTGAAAAATTATCTGACTGGGAGCTTAGCAATAGAAAACCATAAATCATGCTGGCAGTTATATAGTTTTCTTGTGAGGTTGTGCTCATGGGAGCAGCGGTTAACTAACGGAGGCACGCATTCGGCACCGGCGCTTTTTGGAGAATCCAGTCAGCAGGTGCAGCGATTACCGATTCGACTGCAGTGCCCGGTGCCGTATTTACAGCCTTTTCCCAAGGGACAGGGAAGCAGACCTGAAGGTCTGTCACTCCCAAAGGTCATTTTGGGACCCAGCAAAGGATTTAGGGGTTGGACCCTCTGTGAGAAAAATACTAACAATAATAATAAGAATCAAACAGACGTAATAGGCAGCAATAACACAGAGATTGTTAATTAAATCTCCAGCGAGCACGACGACAGGAAAAAAACACAAAATTAATTCGTTGTCTGTATAGCAAATGAAACTAATGGATGTTTGGGGAGTTTCTGACAGCAAAGTAAAAAAAAAAAAAAGAAAAATCAAAAAAGCCCATGTGAAGCAGGAAATTAGACTACTTTTCCAGGCTCTACAAGACCCCATTAGGCAGAACAATTAGCAAATCTTTCAACGGATAAAAATAGAAGAGCCTGTGGTCACACTGCTGGATTTTACCTCAAAAAAGCACTCACAGACACTAATTGAGTCTTATGCAGGGTTTTGCCAAAAGCGTCAGCTATATTGCCAATTGGGATAAACTGGCAGAGCTCAATGGAACTGGGACAATTTATCCTAGCTCATCTTTAATGCTACAAAAAAATATTTGCTTACAAATAGATTCCCTCTGCTAAACGCTGAACTGCTTTCAAACTTTTAAAAGATTTGAAGTCTCCTTCGATGGTGAATCAGGAAGAGCGAGCGGGAGAATTTTCCGCAAAGCTACCAAAGCCTGATTTAAAACAGGGAGAACCAAGACACCTAACTCTCGATTTAAAGAGTTACTTCCTGATATATTTATTTTCCCAACAAATCAATAGCTACAAATCCACAAACTGGAACGTGTAAAACCATAGAGGAAAGTGTAGTTTGCTGTAGAGCCACTAAAATCCTTCAGTTGTGCAGCTTACATTTAATCCAAAAACATTAAATGCAAGCAGAAATATATCAATACTGAAATACCTCACAACCACCATCATATAAAACAGTGGCTGTGTTTGTCAAGTTAACTTGCTTGCTAATTACCTGCTATAAAAAAAAAAAAAAAAAAAAAAGAGCTAAGCACATGTAGGTGTGGAAACATTTCAAGAGGGAGCTGGGGAAAAAAAAAAGTTATTTGAGCATTTTGCATATTAATACTGCTCTTACTGTTCTGACTGCTCTTACATTTAATTGCAGTGGTTTCAACCACATCAGAATAATCAATCATCACTTTAAAATGTAATTAACTCCTGCAAGAAAATGTTCATGAAGGGAATTAAGACATTTACTGTCTGAAGCTAAATTTGGGTTTACTCGTAGATTTCTTCTACTTATAGAAATATTCTAGCACTGGCACATTGTTTTCTAGCGTAGTAAGTGTTGCTCAGGTTATGTTTCTGCCAAAGATGGGGAGAACTGGACCTTACCTGGAAACAGAGGATAGAAGGAAGGACATTTTGGGAGGGTTTGGGGGTTTTTTAGGGTTTTTTGGAGAGAGAGGGGATGAAAGCAGATTATCTTTATTCTTGGGAGTTTAGAATTTTTTTTTTACAGTATATATTGTGTGCAAAGATCCTCTAAAAGGAGAAGAGGATAACTTTAAGTCAACAATGAAGCTTCTCGTGAAGAGGCAGACGTCATCCTTCCTTAACACAGCAGCGTGTTCCTCTGGCTCGTAGTTACCCTTGCTCCCCACCAAGCCCTAACGGACACAGCCTTTGCCTGCGTCATCTCCAGTCGGAGAGCCGGGAGTCATTTCCCATCCGCAGGGATGAAATACCAAGCTGGCTAACCTGTTTGCAATAAATGTCATCTTATCACCTGTGGATGGACCATAAAGTTCATTCTTTATCGAATTCAAAATACACAGATTCCTAAACCCAACTTGGAGGCCCAGTTCAGTCTTTTTTTCAGAAAAATAAAACCCATGACAAGTTGGGTATATAAATCGTAACAAAAAGTTCTTCTCCATCAGTCAGCATCCTGATCAGCTTCCATTATGCTCCGACACATGATTTAAATGGGAGTTAAAAATTAAATATTCACTACTCATCTGATTTTATTAAAGAAGTCCTAAAAACACCCTTGATGTACACTTTGAGTGAGATGGTTGCTTCGCAGCTGCCTGAACTGTGGCATTTACCACGCAAATAACAATAAAAACAAGGGAAAGAAGCGGCAAAGGGATGGCAAATAAACATTACTGCCTTTCAGCTTTCTCTAAACCACAGCTAAACTACTAAAGAGAAAAAAAAAAAAACAAAACACTTTGCCTTAAAGAGTTTCTATCATAGCAGCAGCTCCCTGAAAGCTTTTCTTCCTCTCGTTTGCACACGCAGCCGTGTCACGGCACGGTTGGCCCCACTGAGCTCGATGCCCGCGAGGAGAAGTTTCAGGCAAAGAGCAGCAGCTCTGGTTTCAGCCACACGCAACGGCCAAAGTAGGGCTGCAAAAACCTCCCAGCAGGGAGGGTGTCAATACCCCCCCCTTCCACCACAAAACCCTTCCTCCCCACTTTCCATGTTAGCTCACAAACAGCCGCGCTGGTTATACGGAGATGTTTTAACAGATGGAGCAACCAGCTGGAAGTTCGATACTACTTTCCTGATAGCTGGACACATACAGAGCTCTATTAAATTTTAAATTTTAATCAGAGAATGTCAAGCTCAAAATTAGACTTGAGCCTCTGATTTTAAGCTTTGGTGGATGAAATGTATTATCAGCCATAAATGCCCTTTATTTGAAGGGGAGGGAACGTTATTCCTGTTTTAAAAAGCAAGCACATAGACAAGTCTCTTCTTCTCTATCCCTCTCAAAACACAGGAATTCCACTTGAAAGACTCAAAGCAGGATATCACACAGCCAGGCCAACCCCATGATGCTTTCCAAAATGAAATAAAAATTAAAAAGCCACCATATGTACCGCTTTTTTATGCAAAACCTTAACAACAACAAATGTAACTCAAACCAGTCTTTCCACTGCTGGCGAGTCTCTACTGTAAACGTTGATGTGGTCGCATATAATGGAAACACCCTACTCAGACCCCCAACCCATGAGACCACTGGACACCCATGAGACCACTGGACCTCCAACACCTCTTCCATTTCATGTGAGCTTTTACCCTCCAATTACTGTGACATAATTACAGGCCACCCACCACGGCTGGGACAAGAGCACGGGGCAGATCCTGAGCTAAACCAAGCACGGCCCTGGGGACGCAATGATTTTGGGGGGCTGCAGATAGAGTGATGGGCACATGGTGATAAGTATCACTAGCCATTGCTGCCTTATGTAGGATTTCTTCTTCCATTTTTACTATGTA
>Ga0181612_165171_pt1 | contig 23729 bp, 15 predicted proteins | sample HoacroProtozoa21_FD_119630 | JGI IMG/M metagenome (GOLD analysis project Ga0181612, IMG submission 119630) | Hoatzin crop microbial communities from Cojedes, Venezuel. Combined Assembly of Gp0051906, Gp0051904, Gp0051908
ACCTATACCCAGACTAACACAAAGACTTCAGCCATTGAGGGGAGATGGTGGAAGACAAAGAACAGGCTGGAGCTCTTGGCAGCTCAGAGAGGTTGAGAAAGGACCGTGAGGAAATCCTAATGACTCGCAGAGATGGGACAGGACGGATACTAAAATCACGGGCAGCTCCTAATGGGCACAAAGGGCACTCCCCAAGCCAGCCACTCTGCCCAGTCAAAGTATCTCCTGGTCAGTACCAGGAGATACAAGGAAGACTTCAGAGCAGGCAAGCCTTGTTCTCTGGGTCGCCGTAAGGACCCCTGACTGGACCGGCTGGGTACAAGTATCTTGATGCCTGGCCACCAGACAGCCTGCTTGAGTGGATACATCTTAGGGCTGATATGTAGCTGTGTGAGTACAAGCAAAATGAGCTTCAAAATAAGATCACCTTCCCTTCCTACAAGGCCTTTCCTACCCTCTTGCAACATTACTCCCACCCAGAGGTGAGAAGAAACACAGCACAACATGGCTGGTAGGGATCTCCAGAGGGAGGAAAGAAACTGCCGGAAAGAACTGGAGATAAAGGGAACTTAGGGAGAAGATGGCTGTGGTGCTTAGGGGATGACAAGCAGAAGCCTGCTCAGACAGAACCTATGAATGATGGTCCATCAACAGGAGAGACACAGCAGAAGCAGCAAGAAGAGTTTATGAAAGTCAGAGGGAAAGAGAAGAAAGAGGGTTGTGGGACAAGGGAAGATTCACAGAAATGACAACAAAAGGTCCTGAAGACAAAGTTTGAACAAAATGTTTCAGGAAACAAGAAGATGAAGAAAAAAGGTTACTGGAAGGGCGTGCATGCATGAAGCAGCTAGTGTGGAGGGAGAGAGCTGAGCTAGGATCTGCGTCCTGAATACAATGCTGTCATATTCAAGAACAGATGGACACACAGGAGGTGTCTAAGGCAACTTTGTGCAAGTAGCTTGAAGGAGCTTTGCGCGAAGGATTTCTGCTGGAAGGGAGCATTAATACCAGTGGGACGTGGCAAGGATGACAGAATCATAGAAAAGCTTCGGCTGGGACCTCGGTGGGTCATCTGGTCCAACCCCCTGCTTAGAGCGGGGAAAGAAACTAACACACAGGAGATGAAAAATTCCCTTGCATATTCACAGATATAAAGGTAAGTCTCAGCTATACACCAGAAATGCATATCCAAAGTCAGACCTTCCCCGGGTTCCCTACGGTTGATGTTCCCCTCTGGAAGCAATGCTAATTTACAGATTACTGGAATTGCTACTATAATTACTCTGGATTCTTCGCTATGGAGCACAGAGGTTTTTTGCATATCAAAAGCAGGCAAAAGACACACATGACAATCAACCTGTAGCTTGCTCTAAACACACATGCACATCTGATGCACAGTTGATGCCAGCAGAAAACAAAGACAGGAAAAATATTTCTCATGCAAACTGGGTTGGCGGTTAATCAAGTGAATCGTACCTTTTAGAGAGGTATCCTAGCAACTCCCCAGCAGCCACAAGTCCTGGCTGGCAGTGCACACTGATGCAATTGTTCTCCTCCTGCAGACATCAAAACTTTGCAGCTAATCAAAGAGATAATTTGAAACAGGAGACCACGTTAAATTTGATCCAACAAAAGGGAATTTTATAAATGAGCAATGTCACCCAGGGCATCTCCTACGCATAAAGTTGTCATCTCGGAACAAGAGTAGGTCAGGCTCAGTGAAGCCATGCAACTCTGGGAACAAAACCTCCCCTCCTGCAGCTGGCAGCACGATTCTCCTGAAGGCCCTCGCTTTGGTCAGGCATTGGCACAGGCTGCCCAGGGAAGTGGTGGAGTCCCCATCCCTGGAGGTCTTCAATAAACATGTAGATGTGGCACTTCGGGACATGGTTTAGCAGGCATGGTGGTGGTATTGGGTGGATGATTGGACATGATGATCTTAGAGGTCTTTTCCAGCCTTCATAATTCTATGATTCTGCTGTGTGGATTTTTGCTGTTCTCTGCTTTAGACCACTATGCAGAATTTATTGCTCTTTTCTTGAACAGTAAAGGCTCACCCAGAGCACTCTCTAGAGCACAAGTATCAGCAAAAGCCTTGCTGATGCTCTTCTAGCCATTTGCCCCAAGATGCTTCCCTGAACAAACTCCACCTCCTAACATGCCAGACCAGATATTGTTTCACATCTCCTGACAGTGCAAATAGGCTCTGGGCTAGCTGGGTTAGACCTTCTGTCTCAGGACCAGCAATGAATCAAGTAGCCTAAACACACCCTCTCCAAGCGTCCCCATTTTGGAAGCGTTATAGATCTGCAATTCACCTTTTTTAGGCGTGTATGCCATAGGTGAAGCAAAATCAGACACACAGGATTTATTAGGGTTCTGAAAAATCACTTTTTTTTTGGTACTCTTTAGCTAACTCAAGGATACCACAGATGCAAGAAAAATATTCAATGCATTTAAGGACTTCCCATTTCACTTTTACTTACCACTGTGATGTTCTTAGGCTTTAGTTCAGAGTCCTGAAAGGCATTCCGAGTTCTCCTCCTACAGCTCACATCTCTGCTCCTGGAATACAGATGATCTACTACGCTCCCCCCATACTTCACCGCTCATGGCCTCTCTCAAAGAGAAAAATCCCTATTCTTAAAACTTCCCGTTTTCTCTGTCAGGTGAGCCCTGACACCTGACCACCTTCATCAGATGCTCCTCAGATACTTTTGTTTGATGACCACTCTCCTGGAGATCAGAACCCGGAAGACCAGTTTTCCCAGGGCAGTAACAATCTCCCTGAATATTCCACTAAAACAGTTAATCGAACTTTAATGATCTTTTCTTCCTGCAATGGAGGAATTTCTCTCACCACCTTTGGTGGTTCAGAAGGGAAACAAAATGCAACAGATGTAACAGCCATATGATCTGAACATCTAACAAACAGCATCTACAACTGGACATAAATGTCAAATCGTAAACAAATCGTCATCGAAGAATTTGTGGCCTACTCTTTACTGCAAAAGATGGATTCTTTTGCAGCCAATCAAGTGGTATCGAACACTGCCACCGCTAAAAGCAACATGCAGACTATTTGCATGCAGTAGTTGAAACCAGGGGTCAAGAGGTCTACAGGGGATCAACATTCCCAACTGTAAGGTCCACAGACCCTTTTAAGACCTTGCACAAGTTGCTTCCAGTCAGTAGAAAACTTACCCAACAGCAGAAACACTGCTTACAGATGTCAGGAGGACCCAAAGGCTTCCCACCCCAAACAGAAGATTCCCTCTCAAAGCACTGGCTTCCTACATTTTAACTGTAACGGTATTTGCATACACGTAACTAAAACTGGAAAGTGCAGCAAGAGAAGAGAATAAGCTGTAGAGACAGAGATCAATGAGGGGAAAAGGGAAATTATACCTGCGAAATTTTTCCCCAGGAGATCAATCTGTTTTCACCTTCCTAAAAAGATACACTGGTTTTTTTTGTGCAAATCGCCACAGTGTTTGCTTCAGGCAGAGTCTGGTAACAGGATGCGAACACTGGTGAACTGAAGAAGGGGCTGATAATACGAAACAGCTTAGAAACTATACCTTTGTAATGGAAGCAGCAGGGCACATCAGCTCAGCATGATAGTTAGAATTTGCCAGATGTTAATGGGTTGAATTGTAAAGAAACGAAAAACAACCCTCCATACACTGCATGATCCTGAATAACCACAACAGCTACGTTATTGTTTTATGCCTTAGAACCCTCAACCACAGGAAGCAAAATAAACAACTCACTCCAGCCGTATCTTCAGGAGCAAAGCACCGCCATCTAGAAGGGCAGCTGTCATCCATAATTAGGACAAGAAAGTTAAGACCCATCACCATCCATTCACAGACACCCACAGTGTTTACTCGCAGACTTCTCCTACCTCTTACAACCCAGTATTCCCCCCAAAGAAGTTACTTCAGAAGAGTAATACAGATAGTTAAATTCACTGCTGCAGGTCAGAATTGTCCTGATGCTTGGACCATCTGCAAGCAAAATGAACCAGCTAAATTCTGTATTATAACCAATATAACTGGGACTGCAAGCAAGCAGGTGAATGCAAGTTCCTCTTCACTACAGGGCGCCTAGCGAGAACGGACCCCCGCACTGGGTCTGGATCTGTGATTAATTTTCTTTCTGAATGGGCGAGCAAACAAAATTATTACATGATGCAGACACCAGCCTTTCTTTTCAGAAGAGCCATTGTGTTCACAGAAATCTTGACTCAAAGCATCTTGAAATAATGAGAATTCTTCTCTGTGCTTTAGCGTGTTTTGAATCAGGCTCATAGGGAGCATATCACAGGGGCATTTCAAAATCTCTTGTTCTAGTAAGGAATGACATTCAGCTTATTTTCTCAAATGCATCTGCTAAATCCTTCATTGCCTACCTTTTTAATTTGTGTTCATGGCACCATGCAGTGAATAACATCAGTAGCAGTGTTGCTACCAACCCTTCCTTCCCCTGCCCAGTATCAATAACATGATATAAAAAGTCAGAACTTCGTGTTAAAGATGATCTACACACAAAAATTTTACTCAATTCATTTAATAAAACCATTTTGTTAAAAAAAACAACTTAGTGATGATTGGAATTATACATAGAAAATTCAGAAATTACAAAACATGGCATTATATAATAAATATGAACATATGAGAAGAGTCAGACAAATTTGGTAGTAAGGTCTACAGAAAACCTATGCAGAAGAGAGATCAGCTGTTCCTGAGTGAGTTGTGTTTCTATCGATGTTCTTCTGAGATAACAAGATTGCAGTGTAGAATATTCTCTTTCTACCCGAGCCTGTGCGCTAGCTACATCACTTCTATCCATTTCATGACACTGATGTTACACACGTCTTCTCCTGACACAGTTACGAGGCTCTCGGAATGCCGAAGAAAACATCTGAGGCCTAAAAGTAGTGCTCCAAATGAAAAGCTTTGTACTGTGAGGATCCTACAGCTAAAAACTACCCCAACACTTCCTATGCTGGCTTGCCAGAGATGCTCACCTAGTAGCTGCTCTGAATGCCAGGGCTGCCACACAGAAGCTTGCCACCTTCTCAGCCAACTCATTCTGCAATAAACAATAACGCTCCCATGCGAGAAATATAATTTTACCTAACATACCATTACACATCAGTAAGTCTCAAAAATTTAGAAAGTGATGGCAAGAGAGAGAGAGAGCAGCCAAAGGGAAAGAGCAAGACATAGAGAGAAGGACTAGGGGGGAAGACAGAGAGCGCACAAGAGAGCAAGAGAGGGAGTGCGAAGGGTGTGTGAGAGGGAGTGTGAGCAAAGGGCGCAAGGGAGCGTGAGCTTCTGCAAGTGCTTCCATCCCTACGGCATCCCTGTTGGCTCTGCGCTACCGAGCCTCTCGCACCCCGACCCACAGCTGCAGAAGTCAGATGGTGCCGCGTGGCAACAGCGACAGCCAGTCCAGAGCCCAAGTTGGGGCAAAAGCATCTCCTCTGGCCAACTGAAGCTGCCAGCCAGCGCCGATCTCATCCACCCAAGTCCCCCAGGAAACCTTGCTGGTCCTTCTGCCAAAAGACTCACTGTCACATCTCCAAGGTCTGTATTTGTCTACTACATTTCAGAAGAAATTTGCTGCATATAGGTTAGGCTGTTCTATCAAAGTGCATCTTTCCTCTATACATACATCCATTCATGTAAATTATTCCTTCATAAGGCTTTACAATATACCTGAAATGTTTCAAATCTGTATCTAATAAATATTACATGAAAATATTTTTTAAGTATCTACACATGAAACATGTAAAAATATGATCAGTGTAAGATTACTTCTTCGATTTCATCTTCTAAGGAACCCAGGGTCTTAACTCCTGGCTTGTTTGTAGTGTGTTGCAAATGGTGTCTGGCTGGGTTTCTTCCTTTGTTGAAAAGCTCATTGTCTTCTTTTACTTTGACTTTACTGTTCTTATCAACAAGAAGAGTATTACTAGAGTCCCAGTCTATGTCAAAAGGTGCTGTATTATTATTTTTAGAAAGGAGGATGGTACTGGCACTGCTTCCAAAGAGCTGTTCCATTAAATTGGACTTCTTTTCTTTCTTACTATTGAAATCTGCATTTTCCTTAACATTTTCTTCTAAGTTGTCACTTTTTTGAGTAAGCCAACTCGGTCTCCCTGACCCTTTCCCAAAGGAGGGCACATAACTACCAAATGTTAACTCGCTACTCAAATCTGTGGTCCTTGGATTTCGTTGCTTCTGCCCTGATGCTTTTGTGGCATCATCCTGGCTGCCACCTGCAGGAAACCCATTAGTAACCTTCCCGGGAATCTCAAAGAACCGATTAGGTTTCTCCTTTTTCTCCAGGGACTCAGATTTTCTTGCTGTATTTGTGGGTGGTGCTTGGGAAGCGGGTTTCGTGTTTGTTGCATTTTGAGTTTCTCTATCAATTTCTTGCATTTTAGCAAGCAGGAGCTCTCTTTTTTGCCGGTCTTCCAGCAATTCAGTGCTTTCTCTCTCTACTTCAGCTTTGTGGATTTCCGTCTCCATCTTTGTTTTCTCTTCTTTATTCGATAAAAAGCTGCTTTCTTTTTTCATTTTGCCATATTCTTCCCTTTCCCACTCTGCAGGAAATGTTTAAACATTATTTAAAACGTTTTAGTTTTAAAATGCCTTTAAAAGAATATTTTGAAAATAATGCAAGCAAAAGCCAGTGAGTTTTTAATATGCTCTTCTATGCATAATGTGGTTTTCCTACCACAAAAATAAACTCTTCAAAAATTACAACTAAATTCACACTAGGTTCTCTGCTAAGATATAAGTTTTTCTGTCATCTTCCAAAGGGATTAGGACATTATCCATGTTTTAGAATTTTCAGAGGCATTTAATTTCTGCCAATTGCCTTCCCATTTCCTGGGTTTGAATGAAAATGAATACAACATCACTGATTTTAACAGTTCTGACTTGCACAGTACTTTATTTTTCTTTGTCGGCATCACTGACTTCAGGATGGTTGTGGGATATGTGTTTTTGGTTTACCTTCCCCCCCCCCCCCCCCAAACGGGAACACCCCTTTTGAATCTTCCAGCCCCACAAAACCCAGGAGTTTTTACCAGTTTCAAGCTGTGAATGACTTAACATATACTGCATCTGCTGCATACAGAAAACACCTTTACTCAAGTGTTCTGTGCATCATGACACGAACTCAGTGACAGTTTGCACAGCTATAAAGGGACACCACAGGTGTAAAACACCAATAAACTTCTACACAGGACCTGCAAATACTTCTGTGCACAAGAAAAAGGAAGCATCCCAAATTATTTCTCTCTTCAAACTATTTTTCTATCAAGACAACAGACATGCGTTTGCCCAAAAGCTGAATATACTACTTGGGCCCTTCAACATACTGGCATTCCCCTTTGAATGGTTTATTCAAATTTCTTCGTGGTGCTTTCAAGAAGTTCCATGTCATATATTGTAAATCAGATCAAGCTTACAGAAGTAACTGCAACAGTTCAGTTAATATATTTGACATATATTTTTTTTCAGTAGCATATCACTACACCACATTAAGTAAGGAGCTACCTTCCTGAATCTAAGGTGGGGAAAATATCAGCTTATACTATAAGGTGGGAAAGGAGGTCAGAATCATCTTAAGAGACACAACAGAGCACTTTCTTGGCTTGTGTAAACTGTGCACTGATGTCAGTGGAGGTAGGAGATTTTACACAGAAATTACCTCTGATAGCAGCTACAGCTTTTTAAAATTCTTCCTTGTCATTTAGAATGAGTGCTTCTCTTCATTAACTATAATCACTGAAAGAGTATTTTAACACGACAGGATGCAGTACATCTAAAATACTTTAGAATATTAAGAGACTTGTGAATACAAGTCATTAAGATGCTGAGAAAACCAAACGAATAAAAAAGCAGTATTAAAATATAATGATAGAAACTGACATTTCTCAGACAGCCACATCAAATGATTCAGATAACCACAAATGAAAAGAGAAACTACAATTTCAAACGATACAAGTGGAGTACGTATGTACTGAAAAAAGTGCCTGTATTAAGGAAAGCAGATCTGTTCTACAATAGTAAAAATCTACTGCCTACCTCAATAACATCTAGCAAGTCAGATATAAGATCAGCATTCACCTGCTGTGTCATCCTTGTTTTGTAAAACAAAAATCTCTCAGGCTTCGCTATTTTTTAGTGGACAGCATTTTTTACTGCTGCATACTTAATCACAGCTGAGTACAGGATACAGATTACTCTATATCCTGTATTTCTTTCTGATTCTCTTTGCATAATATAACTGAAAATAATTTTCCACTGTAGTGATCTCTGCAAAATCATTTTGCTCTTCTCACAGGAGACTAGCAGCCTTATTTGATTAGTATTCTACAGTGTATTTTCCAGCCTGCAGCTGCCTGTTTCCTTACCATCATGTAGTTTTTGAATCCTCTCCTCTAAAGTCTGTATTTCCCGAAAACGTTTCAGTTTGTCCTCCATTTCCCCATCTTGGTCCTGTCTTAGGAGGTCTGATTGCTCTTTCCGTTCTTTGTCTTGAGTTTCTTTTTCCTGAAATAAATTAATACAAAACTGAAACTGATGGGGAAAAATAATCAATAAAACAAACAGACAAAATTATATTAACTTCTATGTCATTCTGAAATCACATTCTCACTGTTAAAGATAAAAATCAGCAAGTCATCTAAACCAACCCAGGTTTGACAACCCAGGGTTTTGGCCTTAAAATGTTCTTAGCTCTAACATAGTTTTACGCACCTGAAACAAAGAATAGACAATAAACTCTATTCTGTATTATATATTTCGGGAAAGTTGCAGCTCCAGTGTCATAAAGCAAAATTATCACTGTGTTAGGGTAGTTCTCTGCAGAAGTCAAAGCCGTCTTTTTCAAGGACTTCAGTAGAAGGCCAGACCCCACCACCTTATTCTTTTAACAAGCAAGCAATTAGTTACCCTCTATTTCCACTATCTGATCTTTTTACTCAAGTGAGTGGGTTGTAGATTCAGACAGTTTCACGGTGGTACTTAAAGTTATGGAGTATCAAGTAACTAACAGTGAAAGGTTTAATCTTGGACAAAAAAAAAATCAGCTAGCAAGCCTATGTACACATTTAAAAGGAAAGAACCTGCAGAAAAGATATTAATATCAGCAGTAAAAATCACTAACACAGAAAAGTAGTGGCAATGAAGTGAAGAGAAAGCCAGCGTAATCCAACATTTGGATCTTAACTTTGTAGCTAGTGCTTATTTTAGAGTAAAATAAGCTTCTAGATTAAAATACACTTCTAAGAGAAATAAGAAAAATGGTTACTACTTAATGAACAAAGAAAACATAACTATTAGCCAAAACAACTTCAAGTGTTTTTCCCTTCATGTACAAGATTATCGATTATCATTATTATATTTAAAAAAAAATAAATCAAAACTTCATCAAGAGATGGTGGCCAAGTATTTAAAATGCTGGACTTGGAAAACGGATGAAAGCACAGGCTACCCAAACCTAATTTATGTTACATAAAGCACTAGCCACATACAAACTAGAGAGATTTGTAAGATGACACAGTTGGATTCCATGAGCTGTACTTGTACCAGTGTGGTTCTGTAACTCATACACCAAAGTATATGCTGGAAGAATGCATACATTAAACTACATCCATACTTACAGAAAGGATTTTGGAGGAGAGAACATATTAATGGAACAGCCATGAAAACGCTTCAGTCCTATCGGGAAGCCAGTCAAGACCATCATCAGAGCATTATTTCTGACAAATAGTCCTAGCCTTCTGTAACCAGAATTTGTACAATTTGTACCAGAATCTGTGCCATTCTGATTTGTAATACTTTACAAATCTCTGATTATAACCTGAGGTCACAGAAGTATTAGCAATACTTCTAATGGTACTATTTTATAATAAAAAGGGAAATGGAGCAACAACAACAAAAAAATCCAACCATATTCACAAAGCTGGAAAAATGACAGAAGAAATATCAGCACTATGACAATAAGAGGAAGTGTTAGATTTATGCATTGTGAAATAAATCTGGAAAGTAAAAGACACCATAATTAAGACCAAAGCAAAAAGAGAGACAAGGCAACCAGCACTGTTACAACAGATCGCTCAAATAAGCATTAGAAATAAAGAAAGGGGGAAAAAAACAAAATGAAATCTTAAAAACTTCAAAGAAATGGCAGCGGCAGAAAAAGAAACAAATTGAGCTAATGGTTATCAGTAAGACAGAATACGAAGAACTAAGTGTCACAAAAATGGACTACAATATTTCTGGAAGTGCAGAGTTTCTCTTAAAGATCACAATGTTTTCTAAATTACATTTTCTGTATATTAATATTTGTATATTTATACATATTTTCTGAAATATAAGCTCTGCATTAAACATTCAGTCTGACAGGTGAGTTATCTGGAGCAGGTCTCAAAGTTTTATGGAACTCACCATTTTAGGAAGAATCCCTTCTTTCTTGTTTACTCTGTCACCACTGACAAGTTCTGGTTCTGGAACAAATTCTACTGGTGAGAAGTATCCACTAGTCTGTATGCCTTTTGTGAGCTGTACTCCTTTTTTAATATTTTGGTTGTTGACTGTAGAAAACACAAACTAATTAAATCATGTTTTCACTTGAGAATATCCCACTATACACCTATCTCTCATTTTCAATAATTTGCAGCAAACATAAAAGACAGTATCGGAGCCAATGGAAGTGGAAAGCATTGGCAAGTTTCACATAGTTGTTTTCAGCACGTGTAAAAGCTAATTAAAAAAATTTGCACGCGAAACTTCTACTCAAAAAAAAAAAAAAAGTCCACCTTAAAGCTACTTATAAAAGCATTACAGTATACTGAATATTTATTAAAAAACCCCCACAAAATATCTCACTCATCTTACTGCCTGTCACAGAAGCTACATGTAGAGAAGCAAACTCAAAATTAAAATTCACTTATTTGCATCTTTGAAACACATGCACTTATCTCCACGGAATGACATTTTTAAAAATCTGAACCTAAAATGGAATAATGGTACAGTATCTATAATAAAATGAGCAGCAGACAAACTGTTTGAAACACTGGCATTAAACATTTAAAACAGTCCCATAAATTCCTGCTTCTTCTGACAAGTAGATTCTACTGATCCAGTGAAAATAGGCTAAGCACACACACATATATAGACACATATTTACGTGGGCAGCATAAGGCTTGAGGCTGCCTTGTCACACCAGAAGAAATCACCGCACTGATACTTTTAGAAGATTATGTTCTGGGACATATGTACTCTTTGAGGGAAAAAAAAAAAAAAAAAAGAGTGCATCTCATCAGACAGTAAATTTGAATTAGTAAAAAATAAATTTAAAAAATCCCCCAAATATCCATAGCAGTGAAGTTACATATTTTTAAAGCCTCTGTAATTTATTGTCATATACACATTATCTATGATCTGTTAGAGGATTTACTCAACAACCTTCCCCTCCTCCTTCACCCAGGAACATCTGGTATGAAGGAGTTAAGAACATTGATGAAGCTCTGGGTTTTGGTTCTGCTGCAGTTACAGAAGAGTCAAACAAACAATGTGCCCTTCTTTGTAACCAGGGCTGTGCTGAGAACAGTGCAAAAAAGTCAACGTTCTTCAACAAGCAGTAGCAGGGTCAAACACTGAATGGCATGAATGATATAAGGCAGCAAAGTAATTTAAAAGTGTCACTCTTAATTTTTCTGCCTTTATTGCTTTATATAAGTAACCTTTTTTTCTTTGTGTAATATCCGTGTCTCTTCTTGGTGATAGCTTCAACATACGATTAGCGTATATGTTTTTTGCTTCGAGTTCTCTTTCTTTTTCCTGTAAGTGAAGAAGGCAGGTATAATGGAATAAGTTACTAATGTTTAATTTACTAATTATTTGCAAAGCTGTAAATTAAATTAAAAATACACGTTGTAAACAGAAACAAAACAATCAATAGTTATGTCCAATGTTTTAAGGAGAATAATCACATTCCTAACTTTTCCTATGCTGTAAGAAAGCAGACAGAACTCCCCCCTCCCAAAACTCATTAGAAAATATTCTGAAAAAAAAGCATCTCTGCAGTGAAAATAAAACTAAATGCGCATGTTTCCATAAACGTGAATAAGACGTACAACGTATGTAAAGATTGCACAACTGAATTTTCAGTATTGTAAAGAGTTACACATTTCAATGCTAGCGATGTTACTTGTCACAGGCCGTGACAGTACCCAAGCAGGGGCCCACTGCATCATAAAGACATATTCTCCTTTCATGACATTTATTGAATAAAATACATTGAACACTGAGTTATCAGAAATCATCTGATAATGAAAATACTTTCAAAATATCAAACTCTCCACTAGCAAATCGGGCTTAAAACACTTACTCTAAGCAAATAAGGTTTTGAGTTACTAACGCTAGCTAACTTGACAGCTAGTAAGGTGGTAAACCCACGCATCTCCATTATGTGAGTATGTTTGGGTCTTGGGGTTTCAAGGAAATTCTCCTAGAAACTAAGTACTTTAGCTCAAGTCCTTTTTTTTTTTTTCTTTTTTCCTAAAGATAAACCAACTACGTAGAACATAACAACATTTTCAGTCCATAAATTTAGAATTTGGGCCACAACGGGGTGGGGGGACACAAATAAACCTTTGCACACCTTTAGCAACACATGTGGATATCACCAATACATGCAATTAATCTTTACACAAACCTACTGTAATGCAAGTACACTAGTAACATAAAGTACTGTATATACCTGCAGATATAATTTAAAAAATCAAGCCTTCAAAAACCTTATTTTCCAGTAGATCTTGTGGTTTAATTGCAATGCTTGGCTGTGTACTTGATCTTGCTTTTCTTAACTAGTGCTAACAATAATGATTAACGTAGAGACATTCCTGTTATAAACATGGAAGGGTCAGAGCACAAAACATTTCAATTTAAAGCAGGAAAAGAACTTGCATGTGGTATATAATTAAGTAGACATCCGAGAGTGCAGTCACCGGTAAACTATTCAAACCTGATTAGAGATACTTCCAAAGATAAAACGTCAGAACACGGGTAGCAACTTGTATTGCTTCACATCCTACCTTCAATTTCTGATTTAGTTGATGAAGCTCTTCTTGGAGAACTCTGTTTTCTTCTTGAGCCTCATATACCTTTTTTTTCTTTGAATGTAGCTCTCGTTGAAAACTGCTACCACTTAGTTCAAGATTTTTTTCCAGATCCTTCAATTCAAACAAAACTGTATTTTTTAGTAACTGAAGTACTTTTTTATAGTCAAAATACTTAACTAAAATTACAGTAAACCAGCATCTTGGATTCAGATTTCGGCACCACCATTGCTGTGACACTGAATACATTTAAACCCTTAATCCTAACTTTGAAGGGGCACACAAAGCACCTGCAGATGCTGCAGCTCAGCCTTCAGGAGTACTGAGAGGTGACTTGAGGACACAATAGGAGCACGCACTACTTTCTGCAAGGCTCTTGGCACAGTTCTGGTGTGATCTCTTAAGACAAATCTCACACTGATGGTTAAGAAACCAAATACCTCCCTGAAAGTGCAGTACTAGGAGGAAGAAGACAAGAAACGATTTTCAACCTTTCTACTAGAAATAAATTAGTGCTTGTGATTTCATTTACATACCCTCACCTTGCAATAGCCGTTTTAAGTGAACCTGTCATGACAAGAGAAAGAAAAAAAAGTAGAAGAAAATCCCTGATCATAAAACTACAGATGCCAGATGGCGACACTACAGGGTAAGGGGATTTGGGTAACTCAGCAGTTTGTATCTTGGTATTTTGGGATTTATTTTATGAAAGCTTAGTTTCCCACTTAATCCTCCGTATTTCCAGATCTATCACCTCTGTAATCTAATTTAGATTTAAATACTAATATAGACACCAAACTTTAACACCATTTTAATGATCAACATAATTTCAGCAAAAAATATTCAGCTAAAAAACCCAGAATATATATTAATATTATATACATAATATATATTAGACTACATTGCATACAACTGCCAACAGCTTAATAGTGTTAACACAATTATTTTTAAATGAGTTTGTAGACATGTTTAAAAAATGTAAACCTTTTTGCTGAACAAAATTAAAACATACTGCACAAAATTCTTAAAATAGGTACCTGTAAAATGTTCTAAAGCTCACTTTGGTATTAAAAAAATTGCTATAATTTTGTTCAGCTCGTCTCTCAAACGTGCAGAATAGTGGACAATCAAACACTGCATGAATACAATTCACAAAATTGAAAAAGAATTACTCTATACATGTTTTTTTTAGAATTTTAGTATACAGTTCCCTAAATACCCACGAATTTTTTAACAAATGCTTCATCTCCAAGAGAATAAATTAGACTGCATAAAGTTGTATCACAGCTGCATGCATTTCTGAAATGTTATTATTAGTTATAACAACACTTCGAAGCACAAGTCCACAGTATATGTTCTGACAAAATATACTTAATTTGTAAACAGAAATTTGAACTATGAAACTAAAAAATCCCCTTGGGAAAAATTTACTTGATGCTAGTTATGTTTAAAAAAAAAAAAAAAAAGAAAAAAAAAAAGAATTATTTTCTCTTTGCTCCACAACCATGAAAAAATAAAATTAATGAAGCTCATTATGGTAAGAAATACCTGTATTAGAATGTTTTATGAAAAGAAAGCCATCTCACCTTAATTCTTTTTTCACTGTCCTCTAGCCTGCTCTCTGTATAGGCGAGTTTCTTTGCCAGGTCATCTCTTTCGGCAAGGTGCTTATCTGCAGACAGCTTTTTCAGTTTCTGCAAGACAGTTTTTGTTCTGTACAGTTCGTCTTCTGAATCCTTCAGCCGTCTCTCAGTTGCACGTTCTCTCTCTTGAGATTTTCGTAGGCGCTCCCTTAATATTCTAATCTCATTGCTGTGCCGAGCAAGGAGCTGAGAGATTTCGTTTTCCGTATCTTCAAACTTATTCAAGGCTTTCTCCTGCCTGTGCTGAAGCCTCTTCAGCGCCCTGTTTTCCTTCTGCAGCTCATTGAGTTTGATGTGGAGTTCAGTCAGTTCATTTCGGAGCTCATTGATTTTCAGCAGCCTAGCAGAAAGAACTCTTTTTGTAACAAGATCTGTATCTTTTGCAGGAGAATTCCTAGTGAGGCTCTGAGAATGGAAACCCCACTGTGTCTCTCTTTTGCTTGGTGCATATTTGGAACCCAATTTCTTTGTGGCTAAGAGAGGAAAAATGAAAAGCATGTTTACTGCAAGACAATGCAATTTGTCTGTTCAGACACCCTTCTTGGAATAAAGCTCTGCCTAAAACAATTTTACAATACTTAGCAGAGAGTGCAGCTTTCAAACCAAACAATAAAAGGCATATATATGATAGACTTCTACTTCTTTTGATAGATAAAAAAATGGAGATTTTTGTTTGTGATGTACTGTAAGAGGCAGTATTTGCAGCCATCAATATAGGACCATTGTAAAGTAATAATCTGCAAATCATATCAGAAACAACAGTCATATTTTGCTAATATTTGATGCTGTTTATTAAAGTTATAGAAATACTGTACACCTATGCATACAATATTATCAATGCTTTTTAAATGGCAACAATTAGCCAAGCGTTAGCTAGCTACGTATTATGCAAGACGTAATTCTCAGACAAATGCAGTAGTATTTTCAAATCCAGCTGCCACATTTACAGACATAACAGCAGATTTCAAAGCCTCAATGCAAAAAGCCTTTGAAGCAAAATTATAAATCCCATGAAAATTCAGTTCTCGCCTGAATAATTTATTCTTGTATCACAAGTTATTTGCTACACAGTATCCTTATTGGATTAATAGTATGCATCACTCGCATTCCTATTTGATATTATTATTTTATTATCATCCCCACAGATAAAAGCTAAACATTTTGTTTCTATCTTATTTGCCTCTCAAGCCACACTCAAAGAATGAAGCATATAATCCATCAAAAATACCTTTTAAAACAACTGAATATATAGAGAGTGCATAATTCATTAAGGTATATCAGTGTTCAGAAGAATCAGACTGAGAGCAGCTTCTAATTCGGGCTTGAAAGCTGGGATACAGCAGTAGTGCTGTTACCTATACATCGACAGTGACTGTGTGTGACAGCAAATTCTTCGTACCCTTTGGCACTCACCATGTTTCTATTCTACAGAGAATATTTTACAGCAAAAATAGCAGCTTTAAGATTTTTTTGTATCATTTCCTCTAAACATTCTGCACAAATGTTCATTCATTTTCTGCTTGATGCTCATTTTTTCCACAGATTGGGCAAAAAAAAGAAGGGTTTTTTTTCCTTTACCAAGAACACATCTGTCACATTCAGGTGTGAAAAGATGATCTAATATATGCACTGCAGGAATGATGCCACTCCTATTGCCAGCTAAGGGAATTCCCACGAACCCTAGACTTCCAGTCCCCTCAAGAATTTCTCTCTCTTTAGGTCAGAACAGAAAATTCCAATGCCAAGTTCGCACAATATCGCTAAATTAGGGAATAGTGCCTTTCAAGAACAACCTGACATTTGCAATACTTTCACATAACAATTATGTTCAATTCTGGCTATGCAATCAAAGACCTAGTCATTCATTTGTCCTCTCCAAATTAAATAACACAGGGAAACTGCAGTTTTTGTTTCCTAGAAAGCTAACCCATGGCTGCTATGGAGCAGATGCCACTTCTGAACACAGAGAAGCTCGACAAAACACTAGCCGCACCAGGACACCAACTCTGCCAAGGGTCTGAAGAGAGACACTCCCTGGGCAACTTCAGTATTCCCAGTTAGATCTTCTGGCACAATCTAGATCGTTGTTATTGACCAAATGTTTCACGCGGTATCAAGCACTTACGAATGAAGTAAGAGCGCTTGCTTGAGAAAGGCAGGACATGCTCTGACTTCACCAGCAAATGCGTGCAACTATTCAGAACACGCTGTCAAAGTGTGGCAGAGAGGCTTCACGTCCCCACTTCAGCCCAGGACCTGTATAACCGTCCTTCCCCTTTTTGTAGGGGTGTTCACTTCCCCACAGTCTCAACCAAGAAAGCAGTTTATGCAGGTGAGGTGTGTGTGAGGGAGCTCAAAGTGGAGCTATTGCATCTCAAATTGGAGATACCTGACCCTCAAGGAAGGACCAGGAAAAAACTTTCACCAAACACATTTTCTCTCTCTTGCCAAATTAGTGGTCTTTCATTTGTCTATTTTTTTAAAGTACCCAGTACTGCCCTGTAAAGCTTAGTCAGCTAGACTTCCACAACAGAGCTATCTTCAGGGGAATTTTGTCCGAGAAATTTCAACAATTGTCTCTTTCACTGACTGCACAGTAAGGACTTGCCTTGCATCCTTGGCCTCAAAAGGCTAGCATAAGAGCTACGTTCACTCGTTAAGAAAAATATGAGTAATTCTGAAAACCACCAAAAATCCTGCTTATGCATGAACAGGTTAATTTCAGTTTTCAATGGAGCAGTTATAGTCTACCTGCCATCTGTAGCACAATTCACATGAACCTTATTTGTAGACTCTCATAATGGTGGTTTCCCACTTTTATTTCAGCTTTCAAGGATAATTAACTCTTTAGAGCAGCCACAAAGCTGCAATCTCTGCTATCTACCTACCTTGGTAGCGCACAAGGCTGTTTGAAGTTTGTGTTTTGTGATCTCTTTTTTCTTGGCTTGTAGATGGATAACTTAGTGTTGGCGACTGGCCAGATGAATGAGATGCATTATCGTCATCTGAATAATAGGAGTCACTATTTTTATCCACATCTGATTTCCTGTCGTGTTCAGAGTCTGGGTTCCTTACTCTTTCTCCCATTTTTCAGATTTAACCACTTTCCAGATTTTTCTCAAAGACTGTTCATTTTGACACAAAGGACCTTTCAGTTGTCACAATGGCAGCAGCTGGATTATTTCCTTGGATTTATCATCCTCATCTCCAAAGCACAAGAGTTTTGCAGTTCAGTTCAGCAAGCAGTAGTTATCATTCAGATTGCATTTTTTCTGTAACAATTTAGAGGGAGGGGAAAAAAAGTGAGAATTGTTTTGCTGCTTAGTTAAGAAAGAAAGGTAAAAAACCCTGCAGAATTATTCAGGATTCCTATAACCTTATGCCACGTGCTGTGCTACATTAGCCTTCATATTTATATTAAATGTGACAAACATCACTCTAGGAATGCTACTAGCATTACACTGAGTAGTTTGAGGCACTTCATCCCCAAAATAGAAATCAGAAAATTAACACTGCTAAATCTAGAATAAGAAATTACTCCCAGGTTACAGAGGGAGGAAAAGCAGCATTTGGAAAACACAACAGAAGACAAGCGAAAGCTTGACACTATTCATGAAAATAACTTAAAACATAGTTTAAAACTTTTTAACCAAATAAATTAACAACTTATTCATGTGACTAGAATGAAGACATTTGTAGAATTTGACCAAATCTTCCATATCTCAATTTCTGACACTCCAGTGACGTTAAATACTGGGCTTGAAAATCAGCTGTCCCATTTGTCTGGAGGACATTCTGTCCCTAACTGCTAATGAGACTGCACCTATTTATTCACAGTCTGTGCCCCAGAAAGTACTCTCGTATCCTACAACATCTACTATTTCCTGTCTTCAAGAATTGGCTAGAGCACACACGTTTGTGTCGTGCTTTATAGCAAAATGCAAATACAGCCTTTTTGGGATTTTTATATCAGATAAGACAGACCACACCGCTGCCATATGGTAAACATTTTATCTGCAGCAGGTATCAAACGAGACGGGCTGCTCCCGCTGCCTGTCTTCTGATACAAACTGAAAAATCCCCTAACCTCAAGGTAGAATCACCTTATTTTGCATTTTTGGAGACACTTCCTGAGAATGGAGAAAATATATCCAAAATTTTCCTCCCCTTCTCAGTTAAAAGAATTTTCTCACCAGTTTAGGAAGTATTTTACTGACTATGCTCAGGCTACGATGTCTTTTGTCTCTCGCACCCCTCTGAAGAGCTCTCAAGTTTATTTCACCATCTATCTCGCTTCAATCCAACTTCAGGACATCAGTCCTCTAACGGGTAAATAAACAGGACTTGCACCAGAGCCCATCAGTTCTGCCTGTTGAATGACATAAGCTCCCAGCCCGTTTGTAAATGGTAAAGCAAACTACACGCAAAAAATTGAGCGGCTTTCAATCAAAACTCTTCCACACTGCAGTCCATACAACATACCTGTAAGTGAGCTGTAAATTTTTCACTATATTAAATAAATTAGCATACTTCTTTGCCTTCTATTCCACTGTCTATACATGCAGAATTGCATAGCCAAGGAGAACAGAAGTGTCAGCTGCCAAGACAGGTTTCATTACAAATTCAGGCTTTCTGGCGCAGCTCACTGTTAGCACAACTCTGTCTCCAGTGACTGGAATCAACCTGCCCTCATCATCCATACAGAAGGAAAGACAGAAATAAGTATCCCAACAGATGTTTGAACTGGGGAAGCTGCTGGGAAATTCATACTGAATTATCTGGAAGAGAGTATTTTTCTTGACTTAGGGAGTAACTTTCCAAAGTAATGTTTCTGAAGCATCTAAATATTTTCGAAGTAAATTACGTGCCTAAAACTTACGTCAGAGAGGATTCTGATGAAATCTAAAATTGCACTGCAAAGCCCAGAAAGAAGACAAGCTATGCTTGAGACCACTGGTCCTAGAGATTGCTAAACATGCTGGAAAGTATCAGTTATTGTGAACATTCAAATGATCAGTAACGACTGTTCTTTTTTCTGAAATAATGCAGTTAATAAAAATATTTCAAAAGTACATACCTAACCATAATTGTATTATCTTGTTTGACTTTAAGTATAATGAAGACCCTCAGATATGCTCATGAGTGCAAAACTAAGATCATGTAAAAATATTAGAACACATCAGGGTGCATCCCTACTCCCAAACAGCTCCCCTCCTAAGTCCTGGCCTCACAAACACCTGCGCAGAACGTGTGCGATTTTGCTCCTTGAAGAGCAAACCAAGCCCGGACTGAAACAGGCAGAATCTTGGCACCAACATGTTCTCTAGAGGGTGTACAGGCAAGACTGCATCAGTTCTGTCTCCACAGGACAGAATCTCAGGGCATGAAAAAAAAAAGTAAAATATAAACTAATATATTTATATTAGAATACTAATACAAAATATAAAAACAGTATTCTGGAAGGCTGTAACACAGACCTCATATTATTACAGTCATCCTGACTGAAAAAAACATTACAAACAGTAGCAGCACTTGTAACGCACACAAAGTGGAGTGTTGTCATTGAACCCAAAGGCTTCATTTCCGGCTAACGATAAGGGCCACAAAACTTGTCAGAGTTTGTCTGAACTCATCTTGGGTGCCTGGAGCTTTGCTATAGCTTATTTAGCTGCAACAAAATTAGTTAACAACCAGGGAAGTTATCTAATTCATTTTAGCTTTTTGCTTAGCTTTGTACACTTGTCTGGCACCTACTGTTACATTTATGTTTATAAATAACAGACAGCAATAACAAGTAGTTATTATGTTTGGAGCAAGCTATCTACAGCCCTTGCAAAAATGGATCATAGAGTACAGGCATGGGGGGACTGCAGGGGCCTGAAAGCACAAACACAGGACAATACTGGGGCCCGAGGCTGTAACAGCTCACCTATGCTTAATTACTGGTCACCAGCGGGATGCAGTCATGGGAGCTGGGTTAAACCAGTTTTATAGGCAACATACAGAACAAAGAACAAGTAATCAACATATGTAAATCACACCATGTAGTAAATTCAGATGTAACGTGGAATCATGAATCAATGTATAGAATAGAGTGTGTTAACAAACATATAAAAATGAGCCCAAATGGACCCAAGGTGAGGACGAAGAAACCATCGCCATCCTCCTCCTGACAAGGAAGGATTCGGGATGCTGATTTGCTGTAAAGACTTTCCCCTTCCAGTTGTAGCCAGTCAAGTCCCAGAGGCAGAGCGGGTGGGTGAAGATAACACCAGAGAACGGGTTTGGTACCAGACTCTGTGCCTGTATCACTGTAACCGTATATAACTTGAACTGTGTTAGTATCTGGACTAATACTAAGTCTTTGATTAGACTGTTAAGATTTTAACTAGACTAACAGTCAGTCGCTGGCTCTGAATCTGTGTTTCCTGTTTTGCTCATAACAACATGCTGAATGAAACAAATTGGTGGGAATTCAAGCAACCTAGTCTGTTACTCGGATGCAAGTCTGTCCCAGGGCCACGGGGGCACATGTGGCACCCAGAGGAGTCCTGGACTCCCGGAGTGGGCACATCAGCGTTAGAGGCACCACAACATCTAGAGCTGTTAACCTAGCCCTGCGTGGTGCCAGAGGTTACTCTATGGTGCAAATACCTTCAACAGTGTAGATATCGCCAAGATACACCCAAATTTTGTCTGCCTTCAGGACACTGAAGGACAGAAAGACATTGTCATGCGCACATTTTTTCTTGAGAAGAAAACAAAGATGAATGAAAACAAATGGGACTGCATTTCAGGAAAAGAGAAATGCCTACAGTTCAATCATCAAGATGTCTAATTACATATATAAACAAGAACACTCACTTCCACTTACTGACGTAAAGCAGATCAGTTATTTCATAGTCCCACAAGTGTTCACTGAAGAGGCAGAAATCCTTTTGAAGAATGCTTTTCTTAACTCTGTATTTAAAACAGACAAATTGTAAAGACTGGAAGATTAGAATTATCCATCACTTCTGTACTGAATATTTCCCACTTTTGAGAATATTTTGCTAAGTATCATTATGAGATACAGCAACATAAATGAAAGGTAATTTTTGATGCATTCTGGAAGTACTTTGAGAATCAATGGACTGAAAACAAATTGAAAAAGGTGAACCAATAAAAGATCCCTTGAGGAACTGCCAAAACCATTTTCTGAATCTTCAAATGGTTTTCAGTTTTATACATTGGTAATATTATCGTATTTTCCATACAAAACAAATCTGTCAAGTCTTGCCAAATTCAGTTTTCCATCGGTTTATAATGTAATTTAATTAACATAAAGCATGCACTGTTTATCTTGAGAATGAATGAATCACTATGATATTTCAGTTTTATTTCAGTTAGCCTAAGGACTGTCTAATTAAGAAACACTTTGGTTCATTGATTTTTCAATTGTTACCAGCTAGTTTGAGTTGATTATAAAAAAAGTTCAACCCAAGATATCCGTTTTCCCCTGGTACATTTAGTAAGTTTGTGAGGAACGAAACACTGTGGGTTAGCAATGGGTCTACTAAGCTCCTCCACCAGCACCACAACCCCAACCCTGTACCTCCAAAAAAACTCCACGCATGCTTTCAGAAGCCTAATGCATCAAGATCAGATCTGTATAGAATGGCTGAAGTAAATCTGGGACTTTGTACAAACTTTAGAAACGGTTTTGTTTCCAGAATTTCATACTCCTTCACTTCAGCAACTTCTACTATTGCTATTATTTACATATTTTGTATTGAAAACATGGTTATTATTACAAAAACCAGTCGAGCTCCAGGTCACTGCAAGGGATGTGACAGACAAAATAGAGAACACAAAACAACTGCAATGGTGATAGAATACTCTCTCTCACTGCTAAGTAAATCACAGAAACAGAAATTGGACTACTGGATTACAGGTAGTAAGCAATAGAGAGAAAGAAAAATGACTCAGTAACTCTCCTCTCACAGTACACCCAAAGCTTAGTTCTGTAACGCATGGCTCACAAAACTTTTTGAGTCCTTTTCAATCTTAATACCCTTCTAAGACCAAAAGAAGCTGGATGCTTCCACCGGTCACCATATGACACTCCCTGAGCACAAACGCTGACCTCTAACGCAGTTTCTCCACCTATTCCGAGAAAGGGACAGCACAAGAAAGAGCCAGCTTCAGACAAGCACAAAAACATCAATCCGAATTACTAAAGCGCTGAACTAGGAGCAAAGACCAACTTTAAAAGAAATTAATCTCCCTCCTTTCCCCCACCCATCTTTTTCACATCTAAATATTGTAGTTTTTCTAGAAAACAGAGGCACAAAAGAATTAACTTGTATCACATCAAAACACATCCACTGACGATGCTTTAGTGAGGAGCAAACACTTTATCAGGGAAGCTTTCTGCAGCTGCTAACTTCACTGTAAACGTTTCTTCCAGGTTTAGCAGCTTTTTGGGAACAAATGCTTTATGTTTTTAAAAGCCAACGGTAATTTATCCGACACTGTGACAGTAACACTTCGCGCTACTTTCATCGGCGGATCTCAGAAGCAAGAAGTCGCTGCAGGTCCCAGGTCAGGGCTAAGCAAAGGGCAGTCCAAACAAGCAGGGCCAGCCCACCGCCCAGGGAAAGGGATTCTCTTTCTGACCCCTCTGTCCCAGAGGCCCACGCCACCATCCATGTTTCCACCTACGGCTCGGCGGGCGCAGACTCACCCGGCCCAACCCGGCCACGCCTGACAGCAGCTCTCAGCTCCCAAGGCCAAAGCAAAGCAGCTTTCCTCCACTGGGGAGAAGCTCTTGAGGAGCACACGGAATATGACTTTTAATTAACGCTATTTAAAAAAAAAACAAACACGTGACTTCTGAGGAAAAGGGACCGCACAGGCGCAGGCCTCCCGTCCCAGACCCGCCGCTGACGGGGACG
>Ga0181612_178740_pt1 | contig 23724 bp, 19 predicted proteins | sample HoacroProtozoa21_FD_119630 | JGI IMG/M metagenome (GOLD analysis project Ga0181612, IMG submission 119630) | Hoatzin crop microbial communities from Cojedes, Venezuel. Combined Assembly of Gp0051906, Gp0051904, Gp0051908
CCCCAAATCTTGGGGATGCAGGGAATACAAACATTATTTCCGGCTTTCTTCTAGCTTCTTCCTTTCTTTTTTTTTTTCTTTTTTTGTTCTCCTCAACTTCCTGTTTCTTCCATCTTGCCGTGTGCTGACCTCTGACCTTTCCCTCCAGTCTGTCTGAGTCTCCCCTTTTGGGACATCAATCTTCTGATGCTGCCAGGTGAAAACGTTATCCGCTCTTAGTCCAGCATGTATTCCGTTGAAGTAACATGGAACCCAGCTGCATTATCCTGCTTAGATTTGAAATATCATGATAACACTGGCTAGAAACTGTCTACAGTTAGAGAGGCAATGAGCCCCTCTTTGTGGAGAGAATTCACGGGGTTTGCTCTTACTTTCCACTGCACTTTGCCCCTCTAATAGGGTTACTTAAAATAAGTCGTTGGGTTCTGTGCCTGGTATCCAGAGTGGAGCCAGTCCTTCTAAGTCAAGTTCTGCATTAGCTGGACGGTCTTTGCTTAAATGGTGCAGCCTGAGCTTTTGAATGGAGCATTTTGCTGCCTGGGATATAGCGTTGCAATAGAGTTGAGTCTCCCTAGACGTAATGATGGAGTTGTGGTGTTTCCAGCTGAACTCAGCTGCAGCCATTCCCATGTTTCTCTTTCCTGTTAAAACAAAGTGCTCCAAAATGAGGTCAGTAATCAGTTCAGGTAACTTATCTGGCATACTATGAAATAGGTGAAGCCACAACTGGATGTAGTGTTATATGACAAATGTAGTTTTAGAAAGATGGGATAAAAGAAAGTTAAAAACTCCTTGCCCCGTTTTTTAGTCACTGTGCAGTGTAGCTGAGTGACAGGTACCGATCTGGATGAACTCAAGAGAAACAGCATTCACTTCTCCTTTTAAAATATTTCTACTTTGTTTCATCTCAGGAGGCGTTCTTTGTCCTCGTTCCCTGCTCCCCAGGATAATGTAGAGCCACATCCAGGTGCCAGTAAAGAAGTGAGAGTGCCCACTACTGCCATATGTGTCTTTGTAAGTATAAAAGGAATTCCCGGTTCTGCCATTCCTTTTACTGCCTTAGGAGGAATCCTGTCTGTGTGGGAACTGATCTCCTGAACCTCCTTCCGTTAACACTGCCAAACAAGAAGGAATTCTTGATTTGGTACCATAGTTCATACTGCTTAATTCTTAGCCCAAATGCTCCTCAGAGCCAGTGTGCTTGATGTCTGTCTTGCTGAGGTCGATGATGACTAGTAAAAGGTCTGAGGGCACAGGGGAATTGCACTCCATTACCCTCTTGGCTCCCAGCAGTCCTCGTTCTGTCATGCCGTAGTAGAGCTATGATGGAGGAAGAGATTGCTGACAGTTGGGGATTAATTCAGTTCCAGTTCTCCACAGTGAAGGGAGTTGTGGCACTGAGTGTAGTCCAACAGAACTGGTTAAGAGGAGCTTGTGGTAGTGGGGTGTCTTCATTTATTGTGTGTGATCTGAAGTTTTCAAGCTGAGACCTCCTTCATGTGTTGTTTTGGCCTCACAAGGCCAAACTTAGATTTCTGTGAGGGGCATTGCCTTCTGAATGAAAGATACCGTGGTAAATTGTCTTGTAACGCAGCTGCTTGTTTGAATGTTCCTCTTGAGCTTTCTCAGGCACTCCAATGCTTTATGTGGATATTTCATGGATATAACATTACTTATTTTTTTCATCCAGAGTAACAGAGTGGCTCATTGCAGCATGAAGGCTTGTGCATTCCTAGACTGCTCTGTTACCGTCTTCTGTAGTGGAAATCATGGGGTGGAGGGAGTAGCAATGTTATCTGAAGTGAGAATCGAGTCATAACTTTGGTGACAGTCTGGAGCTGGCTTCAATGGGGAGCATCAGAGGAGATGTTCATGGCTGCAGTGTGTGTTGCAGCCTCTCTCCTCCTCTGGCTATGTGCAGCAAGCACAGTTGATCGACAGGTATAATCCTGGCTCATTTCATCATAAAAGGTATTGCAAAGCTATATGTGTGAGGTTTTCAAGAACCACATGAGAGGTTATGTTTTCACCTTTCTCTTGATCTTCTGTAGTGTCATTTGAACTTCCAAGAGCAGTGGACCCTGTCTTCCCAATATGGAGGGGCAAACCACAGTATACTGTGCCACCCTGTTCCAATTTCCTGTCTTGCCACAGGAGTAGGAAGAGCTGCAGTAGTAAGCCTGTCGGACTGTGGCGGTGTGGAAGTGATGTATGGTTAGCGCTGCACTACTAGAAGGAACAAGTCCCTACTCATTTTGTGGGAATCCGTATGTTCCTTCTGGAGATGATCTATGTTATGTTTTAGTTCCTGTGTTTGGAGCCCAGGTGGAGTGTGAGGATGTGTCTAGGTCCAGCAGAGCATTCCAGGAATGAATGCAAGCACTCTGTGCCAGGGATTTGGCAGATACATGGAGCAGACCGGGCTTACTTCGGGAGAGATGAGTAGAACAGTCTTTGGAAGGTGGAGAGGGCAGCTGCTTCAGCTGGCATTCTTGGGCATAGTGTCTAGGCAAGACCTTTGACCGGTTTTGTTCTGAATGGCTTTCCTGCACTTCTAGAAAGATCAGATATGAAATGTGATGACCCCTAAATATGAGCTGGCAGACCAAGTTCAAGCAACGAGTTCCAGAAAAATACAAGTTTCAAGAAAAACTGATTTTGAAAGAGCAGTTAATGAAAATCCTTAAAAGGGAATGCAGAAAATGAATTAAGAATGTGGTACTGGTGCTGTGTGGGTAAGTAGTATAAAGCTCTGACATTAGCAGGGGTAAAAAAAGGAAGGAAGCTTAAAATTCTCATAGTTTTTAAAAGGTTCAGAATGACTATTAGGTGGCCAACACCAGCTTCAAAACGTTAAGTTGTGAGAAAGCAGGGGTGTCGCTGCGCCTGCAGATAGGAACCACAGCTTAAGCCCAAGTTCTCTGTGAGAGAAGGTGCTGTTGCAACTGTCCTGGTACTACTTAATCACTAATATAAAGTAGCATTATCACCAATACACTAAATGAATGCAGTTAATCTGTTATGCTGTTTTCTAGCAGACTTTCCTAACTCAAGCCTGACTTCAGTGTTCTGTGGTTGCATGAACTGATTAGATCATGTTCCGTGGCTGGCTCTAGATGGAGAAATGAAAAGTTAGTTTCCTTCTACAATATATCGCCTGTTACTGGTTTTTGTCCTGTCCTTTCCTTAATTTTTTTCTGGTGTAAATTTAGGCTTTATAAGACAAGGCTTTTAACTTACAAATCACTGTAAGGCTTCTGGCAGTTTTTTATCACTGTTGAGTCTTTGCTACTGTTTTTCTTTGTGCTTTTGTTTTTTCCTTTAGATAAGGATGAGCCTTTTTGTTCTGTTTGTACACTGTCAACCATTGTAGAGTTTTAATCTGCGGCTTTGTTTCCTATATACTACTGAAAGATCTACAACTGTGGTTCTGTATGACCTTGAAGTTCTATAGCTTTCTAATCTGTGGTTTTTTGGGTCTTTGCTAATTCCATTTTGGGTGGCTGTTCTGTTCCTCCCCCTCCTCAGGATGCACATGATGGGGAGGTGAATGCAGTGCAGTTCAGCCCTGGTTCCCGGTTACTAGCGACAGGAGGCATGGACCGGAGGGTTAAGCTTTGGGAAGTCTTGGGAGGTAAACTTTCTTGCTCTGGGGTATGGTGGGACGCTAAACAAACTCATATTATAGTTTACTTTGTGTCGGTTTCTGTTCTATAATCCTTTGCTTAAGTTTCGTTTGTCTTTCTCTGTGCAGACAGGTGTGAGCCCAAAGGTTCCCTCTCTGGTAGTAATGCTGGGATTACAAGCATAGAATTTGATAGTGCTGTGAGTATCAGTGCAATATCTGCTGTTTGTGATTGGGAATAAATTAATTGAATTATGTTGTGCTCTGCTATCAATCTCCATTCTAACATTTTGAAAAGTTACCCAAGAAATGAGTTAAAATACTTATGAGAGTAACTTCAAATAGTTAAAAATGGTACAAAAGATCTTTATTTGATATGCTACAGTCTGTAATTTTCATCTTTGGTTTACAATTCAGAAGATGATATGTAGCTCAGACATTGGCTATTATGGGTTATTACGATAAAATTGCAGTAAAATACACTAGGCTTTTTTGAATGTAAGAAATTAGTCTTCAGCTTCCCACTAAAGCTGTCATAACAGCTCAAAAGAAGCAAATACACTGAGGCTTGATTTCTGTGAAGTTTCTTTCCCTATGTGCTATGCTGAGGTCTGTGATGAATAGTAAAAGGTCTGATTATCCTGAGACTTGCACTTCCATGACCTTTTCTCCCAGCAGTTTCTCACCAGTCACAGCACAGTAATGATGTGGCTGGCAGAGTGTTTGCTGACAGCTTGGGGCGTGTTCAGTTCATGTTAACCTGAAGTATCGGAGACATGACTGGGATCAGCGTCCGACAGTCTGACTTGAAGGAGTTTGGGGTCTGGATTGTTGTAGCTGGATGTGTGATCTGACTTTTCTGCTGAGACCTCTCCCATGACACAGTGCTTTACTGTATAGACAGTAGAGCAAAGCTGGCATAATTTCTTCCATTTGGTGATTCTATGTGCTAAACTTTATTGATACACGCCCAAAAGGATCCTTCCTTTGGACACTGACCAGCACATCAGAGGCTTGCTGGCGCTGTTAATCAGCAGGAGAAACTAGTTCTGATTTTGGCAAGCTGCTTGAACACATTTGAGGTGAGAACTGCCTGAGGTGAGATGCTAATGAGCTTTAAGGATTGAGGAAGGTCTGTTGAGATGGATAGCAGTGTAAGCATGAGCCTTGTGGATCATGTTTACACTCTCTGCTATGGATGACTTGGAAGAGCCCTAAGCCTAAAGCCATGAACAGGTCAATTGCTCTCTCCTTGGACAGATTTATTTTTTGGCATCTCCTTTTAAAATGCTAGAATTGTAATAAAAATTGCAAGAATTGGGCCAATTCCACTCTGAGGCCTATCTAAGCAGTGGTAGTAGATGACACAGGGCTTTTTCCCTGTGAAAAGTCAGAGGGGGAAAAAACCTGCAGTAGATGAGGGTAAACTAGAACCTGTTTCCTCACTGCAGCAGAAGGGAAGGACAAATGTCCGCTCTGGTCTGGTTATTGTTACTCCTTTTATCTGTAGTCATAATTCTACAAAGCACTGTCATATTTTGAGAAGAAAACGCGATAGCCTTTTTGAAAGTTGTTACACTAGCTTTCCTTATTGGTATATGCTACTGTGTTGTTGGTTTTGTTTTTTTCCCCTTACCAATATATCACTAATATGGTTTTAATAATTTACTGGAAATAGTTTTGAGTTTAATTTGCATCTTGACTTGCAGAAGTAGTTTTAAATTAATCTTGTGTTCACAGGGTTCTTACCTCTTAGCAGCTTCAAATGACTTTGCCAGCAGAATCTGGACGGTTGATGACAATCGATTACGGGTGAGTCGCTTGAAGGCAAAGCAGTGCTCGGGCTGTTTCTGCCTTGTATTTCCAGTTTTGTCTAATGGGGACATGACAGTTTTGAAAGTTGGGCATTTACAGATGCTTTCAATGGTTATTTCTGTTAACAGGATCTTTATTTCTCTTAAAGGTCTTCACAGCAAGACCTAAAATCCCCTTCTGGGGAAATTTAAATGCTTCTTACGGTTTATGGAGGAATAGTTCAATGTGTTAGCCTCAGTCCAAGGAAAGGACTGTTGAAGAAGGGTTTGCAGGAGACAGAGAGGGATTTTTGTTTCAAGTCAGGAGCAGCATTCTTGAAAAGGAGTCCCTTGCCAAGCTGTTAAAGGTAGTGAGCCTAAAAGTGCTTGCCTTCAGTCTAAACGTTCTTTGAGAGATTCCTTCTCTTCTCCCAACTCCTTTGTGCTCACATTCTTCTCCAACACTTAGCTCTAGTTTGAAGAAGGATTCACCTTTGAGTGGCCAGAAGTTGCTTTTCAGCTTTGAGAGGTTTTATTTTCTCCTTCCTATGTACACTTTTTCTCAACTTTTTATATGAGGAAGATGCTACTTCGATGTTGTGAATCTTCTGACATTTCATGTGTCAGTTATAACCTACAATTGTGTTGTAATTCACTGTGTAGTTCTCAGTGTGGAGATGTCAGGTCTCATTTAGGAAAGTGAAGAATACTAGTTCTTTTGCAGCTTCTGCTTGGCTGCAAAACCTACTATTGGATATGAATTATAGTGAATAAAAGTTTAGCAGACTGTAGATTACTCACTACAAAAAAAAGTGAGTTATCCCTGCAAACATCCTGGCTTCACAGTATCATCCTGTAATTTTTTGGTGTCCTGGCTCACTACCAGCTTTGGGTGAGTGCATTCAGTGCTGAGATAAAATAGTGCATTCTTCATTTCAAGTGTGTGTGGTACAGATTTGTCATGGCTTGCACATGAGCTGGAGGCACTGAAGCTGAAATCGCAGTAAATTTTGCCACAAGCTCCCCACTTAAAGCAAATACCTGTACGTAATGACTGTGCAGGAGGAGCAGGAGAGAGATGCAGAGGGAAAGTTTACATCCTTCTCTCTGGAGTTTGTGGCCTTTCTTAAGACGAAGTGGTCTTTATGGGGTGATTCATTCTTTCAGAGTTTGTGTTGTGTATCAGGTTTGCTTTTTTCCAAACTTTGCTCTCATTCCTTTCCATTCTTAAGGGTTTTTCTTTTGTATTTCCCAAGCCCAGATTGCTTTGTAATTTGATAGTCCTTTGAGTATTTTTTTAAAAAACCTAACTATATAGCAAAGATTTCTCTCTTGCTTTTCACAGTTCTTGCTTCAGTCAGTCATTATCTGTTTTGTGATTTAGTATGTAAATATTCAGCAGTTTGAAGTGAATGTGGTTCATGTTCTTAGCCTCACAGAGCCTCCCCCTGCATTTGCAGAAACTGCTGCAGGGAGTTTTTCTGAAACCTCTGGTTGTCTCAGCTTTCAGGCTTGAGGATGTGGCAACATTTGAGACTACCCTGTTGTATTCTTGAGAGAAGCTCATTATAAAAACCTGAAGGCACGATTTCTACTTTCAGCATGCGTTAGCCTGTTCTCCTCATTGCTTCTGCAAGGCTGTGTTGCAGTTGCCATCTGTCCGTGAAACATAGGTGTGTGGAGTGTTGAGGAACAGAGCTCGCAGGTTCCCCGAGTAGCTAGAGAAACTGCAGCCAAAGGTGACCTGTGTCTCCCAGCTTCAGGCTGAACTCTGTGGTGCTGAACACTCCTACCCTGTGTTAAGCTCTGTTTAACTATAATAGATTTTTTTTTTCCTCCAGGCAGTGCAGTAGGTAAGCCAATTATGATTTGAGCTTGTATTTGAATTATTAAATAGCAGAACTAGTAAGCTAGGAGGAAAGGGAGCAAGTGGAACTGTGCAGTTTTACCATATAAATCTCTCGTCCTCAGCACACCCTGACAGGTCACAGTGGTAAAGTTCTGTCGGCCAAGTTCTTGCTGGACAATGCACGCATTGTTTCGGGAAGTCATGACCGGACCCTCAAGCTCTGGGACCTCCGCAGCAAAGTTTGTAAGGAAACCTGACTTCTGTCTTTCTGTGCTTCTACTGAATGTAAATGGAAGTAGGACATCAGCCAGATTGTTTCATCATCTTGCTAGTCTGAAAAAGCAAAAACTAGCAGCCATGCCATCTTCTGTTGTTACGCAAGTAATTGGATTCTTTCTGCCTGTTACCTGAAATAAGAATAAGAAATCATGTGTGTGCAGGAAGCACTGTTAATGCTATTACATGAACAGCAGCTGCGTTCTGTGAGCCTTCTTTGTTTACCGGTATGGGGGTGGGTATTTTAGTCTTCCACTAAAAACTTGGAACCAGGTCAGGGTTTTTAACCCCGAGATGGATGGAAATGTCTCTTGGAAATGTACCAGAAATTTCTACATCTCAAATGAAGGAAATGCTAGGATCCAGACTTTTCTCTGGGAGAAACACCTTATTTCCTTGGCTTTTTTCCTATTGATGGCTCTTAAACCTGCTTGCACTGAGGGAGAAGCCAAGATACCTTGATACCTGGACCACAAACATAGGTCAAGGAGGCAGTTTCATGTTGTTTAGCAGTAGCAAATTATAGCTGTCTAAATATGAAGTGGAAGTAAAGCAGCTGTTATGGAAGCATGTAAAGGAATATAAGCCACAGAAAAGGCGATTGAGAAGGGCAGAGAGGTTGTTGAAGACTTAAGTCAGGATTATTCTAAGACAGAGTTTGTCTGCCCTGTGGCACTCCTTGGACACTGCTCTGTGTGGCCACTATGTGTGTGTTTGTGTGGCATAGTGACTATTTTCTGTCTCTGTTTTCATCAGCTTGCACAGTGTAAATTTCAGTGTGTCACCATTGGTTTATCCTTTTCAGGTATAAAAACAGTGTTTGCAGGATCTAGCTGCAACGACATCGTGTGTACCGAGCAATGTGTAATGAGTGGACATTTTGATAAGAAAATCCGTTTCTGGGACATCAGGTAAAACTATTGTAAGAGAATTTATAGTGTAGGAGTGGTTATGGGATTGCTGCCTGAGTATAATCTGAACTATGGAACTTTTCTTCATAAGACTGGAAGTTAATGAGACTGTTACAAGAGTTGCAGAAGGCCATTGAAAGAGACTTTTGTTACGACTTTTATTACTGTTTGGTTTGGGTTTGGGATTTTTTTGTGGGAGAAGGGATGCTGTTTCCTTTCTGGAAAGGCAGTCTGCTTTCTTGTAAATATTTTGCATTGGTCAGTACTTGCCATTCCAGATGTTACCTAGGTTTTTTTGGGGGGGTGGGGGGGTGGGTGAGTAAGGTAGTATCTAACTATTGGCTGGAAACGTTATCCACGAAGTGAGATCTAGCCTGAGAAAGAATCGAAATGTGAGAATAAGCCAGTAATCCTTTTTCTCTTGTTCTTCCACATTGGGACGAGTCAAAGTTTTTTGATGCAGTGGTTTGGCTTCTGGATTCTGGTTTACTATTTTCTTTCCCTCCTTTGTTTTTTTCTTTCTATTCTTAGGACTGAAAGCATAGTAAAAGAACTGGAGCTGCTTGGGAGAATCACAGCTCTGGATCTGAACTCAGAGCGAACAGAGCTTTTGACCTGCTCCCGAGATGATCTATTAAAGATCATTGATCTGCGGGTTGCTGCTGTGAAGCAGACGTTCAGGTGAGTGTGTTCTCCACAAGAACATTACACATTTCAGACCTTTGGATTGCCCTCAGTGTTGGAGTGTTTTTCAGTGTCTCCTTGGACAGAGCAGTCTCCTAACTTTTTCCCTGCACGGGCACCAAACTTCTCTGGAGCCTGACAGCGAGGATCTGCTCTGGTGGATCTTTTCATTTGCCTCTTTAGAAAAGATAGCTTGGCTTAGAAGTCTTTGGCCTAAAGGAAAGAATTTCTTCAGATGCAATTGAGGGGAGGGTGTGAGAGAAATGCAAATTGTGATTAAGGGTTACTGGAGCTTATGCCAAACCATGTAGAAATCCTTACCGTGCTCTTTAGTGAGAACCTGGAAGTCCATCTTCTTACAAAGGACTTTACAATTATCTGATTTTAACTTTTCAGTGCGCAGGGATTCAAATGTGGCTCTGACTGGACAAGAGTTGTGTTCAGGTAAGGTCAGATATAAGCAAGATATCCGGATAAAACTTTCCCCAGTGAAAGTGAGTGATGCGTGATGCTTGGCTGCATTGTCCCCATTTACAGCTAGAAAAACTGGGGCAGAGTTTGTGATTTGCCCAAGGTTACCTCTTGGTCAGGACAGAGTACATATGTAAATGTTGATCCAATGTCTTGGAAACTTTCTGATTTCAAAGTGCTTTCGCCTTTTAGTGTTAGCTTAAAAGCCTGTTCAATGCCAAGTTGCTTGCTTAGGAAGTTGCAGGTGGAGTGATGATGTGTGCTGGTACTTTGCTGACTTTAAAATTGCTCTCTGCCTGCTGCACCTTCTCTGATCTCATAGCCCTGACGGTAACTATGTGGCTGCGGGTTCAGCTGATGGGGCCCTCTACATTTGGAATGTGCTCACTGGGAAATTGGAACGGACGCTTGCGAAGCATCACAGGTGAGGGGAAGCCGGCCATACAGTCTGAAGCAGGGATCTGGGTTGTGAATCTTGCTGAGCCATGAAAGAATTGTGGTCGTACAGCTTTGCAACTTATATTGGTGCATGAGAATTTTTAATACGCGGATTATTTGTGGATTCACGACAGTATTCTCTAGATTGAAATAAGGTTAGGTTTGTTATTGTTCAACTTCTGAAACTGAGATACTTTAAGTGTACTTCATTAGAATTGTATCTGAAGAAACTATCTCAGGCTCATTAAAAGCAGGAATCTCTCGAGAGCTGAGAAGGTGCTTTTTCTCTGATAGTCAGACTACTATAGAATTTCATTCCGATGTTAAGTGCTGTTGTGGAATTCAGCTTTTTTGTAAACTTACACCTGGCTTCCATTTCAGTTCTTCTATCAATGCAGTCGCGTGGTCGCCAGCGGGTGCCCACGTGGTGAGTGTGGACAAAGGCAACAAGGCTGTCCTGTGGTCTGAGTTCTGACTGGCCGGCGGGTGAAAGGCAGAGCGTCCAGCGCCTCTGTGTGTGGTGGTACTGGTCCGTGGCTGAACAGAATGGAGACCCAAGCCCAGATCCGTCCGGAGCGGGGATGTTAACAAGCGCATGGGCTTCACTTTCCAGAGGAAAGTTCAAAAGCAATGGAGAAGGAGCCTGAGTCAGAGACTTCTTATGGCCATAACTACGCTGTGGCACTCGGACTCAGCAAGGGATTGGCTGTTCTGGGTGGCGAATGCCACTTAGTCCTGCCTTTACATGCGGTATCTATGCACCAAGTGGAGCTGAAGATAACTAGCGGGATTCCTCACCAGACAGCTGTGCCAAATACCCTGTCACACAAATGTATCTACAGCACTTCTGAGGTGGAGATGTTGGGAAGAAGTTACTGTGTATGCTGACTTAATACGTGTCCTGTCTCCTGTGTCCTGTTCTTGTGGCCTAGTTCAGGCTTGGGGTGAGAAGATCTTGGAAAGTGGACAGGTCCTAGGCAGTCTGAAGTGTTGGAACAGCTTTTCAAGAGAGTCTCCCGTGGCTCTGGCAGCTCTGCCGTTGAGTTACCAGCTCAATTCAGATCTGCTCTGATCCTGACACAGGTTCTCCAGCGCTGTCGGGAGAACTCTTTGTGTCAGTTTCATCTGTCTGTAGGGAAACGGTCCGTTCCTCAGGACTTCTGCACCCTTTTGTTAAAATGCCCTTCAGCAGCTTGGGTATCACAGAAGAGGAGACTTTTAATCTTTTTATTCCACAAGCAGTTTGGTTACTGGGTGCGAGGAGAGAGAAGTTCAACTTCTGCTGTGCTGCTGTGATAAGGAGTGTAGGCATACTGTGATGTCGGTACCAGAATATAGGTGTTTGGTCCCTTTTTCTGTTCATCCGTCCTGTCCTGGCGGCTGTCAGTAGAACACAGGGGAGCAGCGGGGTTAAATCCCAAATCCATTGTTTTGGTGCTGGCAGTTCCAGGCCACTTGCCCCCTTCTTGAGCACACGTGCAATATTCCTGTTTGTGCTGGAGCCCTCTCTCTGCTACGGAGCAGCGTCTTGGCTCTGTCCCTGTTGAAGCATCCAAAACCGTGGTGTGGCTGGGTGTGAGTTACCTGGCATGACTTGATCCAGTCAAACCTTTCCACATCGTCTGGGCCTCAAGACAAGCCACCAGCGTTTTATTGCCTTTTTATTTGCACTTTATTTTCTTCTTTCCTCATAGTGTTTTACTAAGGAAGTGTGTTCTTTGGAGGGGCTGGATTAGGGGGCAGCCACCACAACAGGCATCTCTCTAACCTAGCGTTTTGTTCAGACACTTTCTGCAGAGGGGAATTAGAGTATATGGGGCAAAGTTTTTATTTATTCAGCTGCCCATAAGAACTTGATTGTAAATAAACCTGTGTTCTGCTTTTAAAACCCCACAATGCTCTGATTCATTTATTTGTGTGTCTGTGTGTGAGATCTTGTTCTGAATGAGTGAAGAGGGGAACCTGAAATGTGTTTTTTCTGTACTCTGTGTTCCTGATGAATTGTGGATTTGTGTTCAGCCGCATTGTGGGATTTGGCGTAGAGAGGGAAGGAAGATAATGCTCTTAGCTTGAAGCTGGACGTCCTGCAGATACACCCTGCCTCAGAAATACCGTTTGGAGACTGAAGGAGTCTTACCACGCTGAACAACTGCCTCTGTCCTTGGAAGGTTGATGTATTCTTGGATGCTTTGGATAAGTTACTGAACTGAGGAAACTAGTATCTCTATTTCAGACACTGCTGAAAATAGAAGGCTTTTTCTCTTGTGATATTTCGACTGCTGCCTTCCTAAGTTTTTAAGACAGTAGCAGGAGTTGCATGTCTCTTCAAAAACTGAAAACACTTGTTCAAAACTTTAGAGTAACGAAGCAAAGCCTTCAGCTGTTCAACGTACAAATTTCGTATGTAACTAAGAGCCATCACTGAGCACCCTCACATTTTCATAGAAAAGAAGCCTTTTGTCCAGCTCTTGGAATTAAGAACTAAAGCAAAAATGAAAAGATTCGTGTTGGCGTTCTGAAGCATTTCTAAAGGCAAGGTGGTTTTCCTTCTGCCTGTTGCTGTGGCAGGAGGTGCTGCTTGAAAAGGCACCTGCCAGGAGTCCAGGTGACCTTGGTTACAGTGGAGAAGAAGCAGGGCACTAAATGACAGGGCAGCATGATGAAAGATTATTGGGAGATTAACATAATGATAACTCCGCAGGCTCTGCTGAGGAGGATCAGTGTGGGTTTAGGATGTTTATAATTTAGGCTGCTACACTTGTGGTTTTCTAGAAGATGGACACAGATTCTTACACAAAGGGCTTTGTTTTGCCTGTTGGTGCTGTTGCGAAGTAGGCTAAGAATACTGAAGGATAATGGCTAGCTAGCTAAGACCTTAAGCATTTTAGATTAAAATTCCTTAGGAGCAAGGTATGTAGGAAATTCTAGTCACCAATTTTAGCTTTTTTTGCTGTAGTTGATTTATTTACTTCTATTGCACCCTTTTCTGCTTCAACCTGCAAAGGGAAGAAGAGAAAACCAAGGTACAGTGCGGCAGCCACCTCTGCACAGCAGGTTCCTCTGCTGAATGTGGAGCTGCCCTTCGAGCAGTTTAGGGATGGGGTGGGTGGGCATCTTTCTGCAGGCGTAAGGCTGCGTTAGGAAGCGTGTGTTACGGAGAAGCTGCTTCCGAGCTCCTCGGAAGGTGTTTGCAATGGCACATGTACCCACACCTCTCGGGAGCAGCAGGAATAACAGGAATGCTCGTTCCTCTCCTGAAAGACTAAGAATTCTGCAGCGGCAGCAGCACAAACTTTGAACAAAACCAGCTTTCTCCTGTTAGCTTCTGTGCTGTGTGACTGAATAAAGGTGTTGATTTTGTGGGTTAATTTGTGGGGGTCTCTTCCCTGCTTCCTGCAACCAGCATCTGGCTTTCCTTCAGCAACCCAGGCACAAGCGAATTTCCATGGTTTGGGGCTGGCTGGTTTGTGTTTGCCAGAGTTGATTAAACAGAGTAGTGATTAAGCTCTCCAAATAATCCACCTCCAGTTAATAAAATGTTGCTGGAATTTGAGAACACTGAAAGAGCTGAGGAACACTGTTTGTGTGTTCATTTTTTGGAATAATTTGTGTACCCGGACTGCTATATTCAAGCAAATGTTGGTGATTGTTTGCAAGAAGCAAGCTTGATTTGTGACTTGCAAGAAGGGTGCTGTTCAGGCTGGCAAGTGGAGTGGGTATCATGGGATTTTTCTGATCAAACTAGCAGACGCAGCCCAGAGGAGAGCTACAGCTGTTTATGCAGCTTGCAAGCCAGAAATTACACGTATTGTTGTGCATAATGTCAAGACCAAATTCATGGCAGGGCGGGAAGCTATTCTTGGGGCATTCATGAAGAGAAAAGCTAAACTGATTGAAATCTCTGGTCCTGTGTCTTACATCTTGGATATTGTGCCCTGCTTTGTAAGTAAATTTAGGAGGGGAGGTGTACTAGCTAGCAACACGCTGTTTTGCATCAGCATGCCAGTGCGATGTTGGTGGGGCAATAACACGTAAACTGCTTAGGGATTGTGAGAGTAAGACATTGTTCTCAATGTTTGGTAGTCCTTCATAATGACATCTATTTATAGAGACATGATTTGGTGTTTTATAAACTCCGTTTTTCATAAATGGCTCTTGTCTGTTCAGTTTCGTGTCAGGCTGGATAGCTTGCAACCCTTGGAAGGAGAAGATAAAGAAAGAGCTTTAGATTAAAGCTGCTTTCAGTAACCGTCCTGTTCGATGTATGTCTGCAGTCCTTTACCAAGCATGCGAGTGTGACATTGTCGACATTTTCATTGACGATCCGAGCTTCCTTAGGTAATGCTTTGTGTTGCTGACTTCACCACTTTCCAGTTGAATCTTAGCACAGGTACAATATTTGCTCTTGGAGAGGGATTAATTCTTGAAATCCTAGATAGACGCAACTAGAGACGCGCTTTCAAATCCCCTACAAATTGTCTTCCTTGTTTGCTAAGAGGTTGGTGAGTCCCTCTGGTAGATGCAAAGAAGCACAGGACACGACTGCTTGGAAGATTCATCTTTCTTCAGTGGTCTAGGAGTTCACGTCTTTGTCCCGTGGCAGCTCCTGTGGCCTTTGGAACACGGCAAGGTATTTAATGGTATTTGCTGGTTTGTTTATTTGAGTCTACAGCATGAGTAGGGTGTCTGTTCAGCAACTAATACTATTACGGACTTGGAAAACCTACCTATAGTTCATAAAAATAGAAATGACCACGTGTGACGTCCTGTCTCTAATCTCTACCTTACATTTTTTCCAGCTTTCTGAGAAGGGCGATGTTTCCTTTTTCTACAGTCTGCTGGGTGCAAATGGGGCCTAGAAGCTGTTTCTGCTCTTGAAACAGTTTTAAAATGGGAAAGCAAACGCGGAGATAGAATGGAAGCAAAACACAAGGACAGTGATGCGCTGCCAGAGCAACGGTCTAAGACAGTATGCTCCTTCACACAGGTCCTCCAGGGAGATGTGTAAGAACAAGGGCACCTGTAGCATCATCCTTTCCTGATGCTGCTCCTCAGCTTCAGAGTCTGACGGGGTTAAGGTTGTGCCTGGATCTCCTGTCCAACATCTGCCAAATGCCTTTTCCCTGTGAATGCATCTAATCCTGTGAATCAGTTCATACCGGTGATTTCCAGAGCATTCTGCAGCAACACACTGTACTTTTGACTCTCGTGTTGCGTGGGGAAATGCTTCACTTCATTTTTAAATTGCTGTCTGATCGCTTAATTGGTTACTGCTATTTTATGGCTGACAACAAAGTGAGAAACTAATCTCCCTCTGCTTTGTACCACTCGGGCTTTCTGGGCATCTCTCTCTCGATATCTCTTGTGTCCTTTTGGTCCTTTTCCCCCCACACACTTCTTTTTCACCTGAAAAATCTTATTCCATCTGTTTTTTCCTTGGCTGCAAGCTGTTCACTTCCCGTGGTTATACCTGTGAGCTTTCTGGGCAGGTAGCTAGACTGTTACATTCTTAAGAACCATTCTGTTTTGAGTTCAGTGATGCCCTGCAAATAATGAGTTGCATTTGGTTCTAACTTAGGAAAATACAGTAGGACAGGTGAGTTCTTGTTTTGGGTTTGCTCTGACTCCTGACCAATACGTACCACTTTTCTAGGTCTTAGACTGAGCGTGCCTTATCCAAGATGCGGAGATGTGAGGGGTTCTAAAATGGTATAAATGGCGTTCTGTGTTGTATTCTTGATTTATTTCCCAATGACTTCTTTGCTTATGTCAAGACCTTCTTCCTAAGTGACACCAGGTAGAACTGTGCATGTCAGACTATAGCTGTATTTTCTTTGAGTGCAATGCTTTTCACTTACTATCATAGAATATATGGTATTTCATCACCTATCCAGTCTGCATCGTGAAGAACTCCTCCCACTTAACGTAGACAGCGTTATTTTTGGGAATCCAGAATAGCTTTGTGTCTGTGGGCAGCCTATTTGCTCCTTGTCTAGGCTGCTTTCCACTCATTCAAGGATATGTTCAACAGCAAGTGTCCCAGGACAGATGGTACTGCGCTGCTGTATACTTGCAATGGTAAAAAAACAAAACAAACAACTCCCCCTCCAACAAACCAAGCCCTGAAAATAGCCAAAACCCATATGTATTGATATCCTTTATTCCCTATATTTTTATCCCATTATTAATGAGTGAGATGAACTTCCTTCTTATCTCATGAGAATTTAGAGCCTCTGATGACAAATGTTGAGGTACTTTTGAAAACTGAAATACCTTGTGAGGTAAGTGAAATACCTTGATCAGATTGCCTTAATCTGTACTCTTACAGATTTCTTCACAAAATTACTCTCTCCAAAGGCCAAGCTATCCCTTCTCCTCCCGATTTTTCTATTAGTCTACTCATTTTTTAATGTGAATTAAAAAGAGTTCTTGGTCTTTTGTAATGTTTCTGAGGAGCTTTTTTCAAATAGATGTTTTTATGGGTTTTTTTGAATGAGGAACTGCTACAAAGAAACCCACTTTCTGGGCTGCATCTGAGTGTCTATTGAAATAGTCTTTGCTAAACTATAGATGGGAATAGCATGCTCTACCTGCCAATTACAATTCTGCTTTTATCTCATCCACCTATTTTGTTCTGATGTCTTTCCCAGGACCTTTTGGGGCAGAACAGCTTCACTGACGAACAATCACACACCCATCTTTGACCATGAGCTGCCCTGAGTCTCAAAAGACGGGGATGAGTGGGAAGAATGCGAATTCTCCTCATAAACAAGTTATCTTCAAAAAAAGCACCCGTGATAAAGCTGTAAGTACCATAACAATGGGTTTATATGGCTATGTGTTTTACTTGTAGTCGGACTGGAGACTTATTAGAAAGCACTTTCCTGTCCCCTTCATTTTTTTCTGAGGAAGGACCATGACCTGTATTTAGCACTAAGTTTGAGGAGGTGATGTAAACAGAGATTGTATGGCAACCTTCTCATATATTATCATGGAAGAGTAAGGCAACTTTCCTCTCACCCCTCCTGGGTTTGTACTCCTCCTGGTAAATGTTTAAAACAAAGCTGATTCGCTGTCTTTCCAACCTGATGGCACCAAAAGTCTTTAAATCAATAGTTCTTTCTCACATACACAAGTATTTATGTTGTACATAAATACAGCTGGAGCTGGTGTACATCAGGTCTTCAACTCTGATGTTCTGAAGGATGTTGAGTCTGGTGGGGACTGCATGTTTGCTGGGGAAAAAAAGAAAGTATTCCATTTAAAATGGAATTGTTCTGATCTCCACAAGATTTATATCTCTCTGCTGTGTCCCCCCTGCAACACACAACCACACAACCATCAGCACACTGTGTTCAACCATGGTCATCATCTCCCTACAGCTGACCATCTACCTGGGAAAGCGGGACTTCATTGACAACGTAGGGAACGTGGAACCTGTAGGTAAGTCCACAAGGTGATGTGCTGCCCTTCCTGCTCTCTCAACTCTGATTATCCTCTGTTAATCTTTTTTATTTTTTCCTTTCTTTCAGATGGTGTTGTGTTGGTTGATCCTGCAATGATCAAGGGGAAAAAAGGTTTGAGGTTTTATGCAACATGTGTTTCAGAGGTTGTTAGTCCTCTTTTGAAGTGAGATGCTGAGACAGAACCTTTTTTTATTGTTTTATGGGTACCAATGTAACTCTTTTCCCCAGTGAATGGGCTTCTTACTCAATGTAGTCTATGTTCTTACATATGGTATGAATACTTACCGGGTTATACAACAGTGTTGAAATGGGTTTCCCTGACTCTCTGTTGCAGGAGGATTTTACATCCCACCCTGGCTGCATTGTTAACCTGCTGCGTGTTTTATCCATCATGTGCTTCTTTTCAGTGTACGTGTCCCTGACCTGTGCTTTCCGGTATGGCCAGGAAGACATTGATGTGATTGGCCTCACCTTCCGACGGGACCTGTTCTTCTCTAGGGTCCAAGTGTATCCGCCTGCTGACAAGCCAGACTCTCTCTCCCACTTGCAGGAATCTTTGCTAAAGAAGCTGGGGAAAAATGCTTATCCCTTTTTCTTTACGGTAAGTACCTCGTAAGAGCCTCTGACCCTCTTCTCCTTGTCTGTTATTACCAGGCTGCTGAGACCCAGTGATGGACTGAAGACAGGGATTAATAGCGACTTCGTGTTATGCAAAGTTCCAATTTTGAGTGACAGGCAATGTACCAATTACTTTTTTTCTTACCATCCTACATGGTGAAGTGCAAGAAGATCCTAACTGCATGTGAAGAGCACTTTCCGTGAAAAGGCAAGGAAACATGCGATGGCTTTAGGCTTGCAACAACCCCATATATCCTTGTCTGCCCCATTCCCAAGGGGCTGAAATACTTTATACCATTGCCCCCGTGCTCACAGAGGAAATGTCAAATCCTTTCTCTTTTAAAAACTTTATGGATCAAACAAGCGGATAAAAAGCTCTTTACCAGATGTTGTCAACAAATAACAGTTCATTGCCAAGTTTGGATTCTGACAGGATGTGCCTCCAGTACTGTCAGTGACATGGCTGCCTCAGCATTCCCTAAGAAGATCTAGGCTCTCATATAGCAACAAATCAGTCTTTGAATGGTTCTGCTAAATGGGTTGGTACCTGTTGTAATGTTATTGACTGCTCAGATACCATCTACTGATCTTCAGACTGCTGGAATCTCTAGTGGGGTGTTAGCACTCAGTCTCCATGAGCTACTCTGCAGCCTTCCCAGTTGATGTCGGGAGCTGCTGGCCCTGGAGCGAATGGGCACTGGCTGGCAGCTGGCTGGTCTGCACGGCCTCAGCTGTGTTCTGTCACAGGGATGCTTTGCTCAAGCTTCACGCCCGTGTGAACAGTGAGTGGTGATGCTGTGAGCTCTTTTGGTTGTATTGGATGGGGAGCCAGGTGCTTCAAGTGCCTGGACTTGTTCTATTTTCTCTCTCCCTTTTTTTTTTTCTTTTCTCCTTTGCTTCCATGGCTCTTAAAAACTATTTTGGAAGAGAGGGACTTGTTCATACATGGCGAGTATAAAGATCAGTATGTTAAGGCCCTTATCTTGGCCAGAACTTGAAAGAGTTACTACCTTACAGCAAGTGACCTGTTGTCTTCAGGATTGCTTTGTACCTGTTGTCAGCATTATGTTAATTAGAGTATTGCAGAGTTGGAAATCTTTGTAATACTGCTTTGGGGTATTTTTCTCTTCTTCCGCCCACAGTTTCCAGATTACCTGCCTTGTTCAGTCTGCCTGCAGCCTGCACCTCGTGACGTTGATAAGGTGAGACCAGTGGGACATTTGTGCTTATCATGGTTGAGGAAAGTCATACAGAAAAAGTCATATGAATTTATTTGGTTAGCTTGAGGGTTGAGTAAGGTGATGCTGGGGTTTACTGTGCTATGCCACAAATGTTAGGAACGCGACTGAAGAGCTACAACTGTGTGTCACAGAGTTGGAATTTAAGTCCTCAGAATAAGAAAGGGAATCTAGTCAAATAGCAGCAAGACTACGAAATCTGCAATGCTTGTAGTTTCCTTAAGGGTACCACATGATTTGTGGGTTGGCTGCACATAAAATAATTGTAGCTGTTCAGGCTACGTGAGAGAAAAGGAGACCGAGTGCCTAAAATCTCATCGGTCGCTATAAATAGCATGTGTTAAGACCTGCTTCTGAATCAAAACAAATGCAGAGGAGGGCTGGCTTGCACATGTCTGTAAATAAAACAAAAACCCTGGAATAAAAGTCACCAGTTAATGAGATGTTCTGCAAGGTTTCTGGTGCTATTTGTAATAGTCCTTTTACCCTTCACTGGACGCTTCTGTGAACAGGTGCACTAACAACTGGGCAAGACGGGATGCCGGTTGTAGAATCCAGTGCCACACAGGCAAGCTGTGTTTTTGCCATGGAGTGATATTCCAGCAAAAATTCCCATATTGTTCTGTAGAGAGTTACCTGGAGCTCACGCAGATGTCCCATGGCAGTATAAACCCGTTAAAGCAAGGGTCAGCTTGGCCTGACCAGCCCTTAGACGCTGGGAAGTAAGAAGATTGACACCGAGTCAGGCATTGGCATTAGAAAGCCAATTCAGAAACTCAGTTCAGAAACCCAAGGTGGACTGGGGAGCCTCGTAGGCTGCTCAGTCTTACCTGTAGCATGCTGAGACCTCTACAGCACTGCTCTCACAGAAAGCCCTTTGGGAGTAGGGATGTCATCTGTCAAAGGCTGGGAATTAAGCCTCATTTATCAGAAGCAGCGTGGAACAGGTGGATGCTGCCACACCAGTTGCCAGGGTTCTCCATTACAACAGTAGGAGGCCAGAAGAATTTTGCAGCTGGCAGGAATCTGCCAGTTTCTGGTGTATGGAATGATATTTAAACATCTGCAGATGTTCTTGGCTACTGACACCAGTTTCACAGCTGTCTTCTCTCTCTCTGGCAGACCTGTGGGGTGGACTTCGAGGTGAAAGCTTTCTCAACAGAGAATGTGGAAGAGAGAATTCATAAGAGGTAACAGAACGTGTGTGTCTGTCTGCAGCTTTGCCCACCTTAAAGGACGTGGGTGGTTCAGTAATGCACCTTGGCTGACTGTTCAGCTTTGCCCCACTGGCCAGTGGACTTCTTGGGTGTAAGCACATGTGAATGTAGAACTCCTGCCTCTGACAAGCACAAAGCACCACCATGTTGTCCTCTGCTGCTTCCCAGGAACTCTGCACGCCTGCTGATCCGTAAGGTGCAATATGCTCCAGAAAAGCCAGGACCCCAACCTTGTGCAGAGACCACCTGGCAGTTCTTCATGTCCAACAAGCCATTACACTTGAAAGCCTGCCTCAGTAAAGAGGTGAGGAGTTTGCCCCTGGGCCGTGGACATCATAGTATTGGCACGTCAATATGCGTTTTGCTGCCCAAAGCAGCTACTTTGTGTGTTACTCAGGCGGTCTCAGCTGAGACTGACTTGGCCCAGCACGCAGGGGCTCTAATTTAATTTCTGTCAGTAGCTGCTGCTGGGAGAGGCTGAGACCCTGCTGCATTTGAGGCTAAATAAGTCATTGAAAGAAGAGTCGTGAATCGTTGGGAAGGGTCACCTTGCCTTATCTGGCCTCTGGGAGGAGGTTTAGTCTGGGGGGACTAGAGGAGCTCAGGGCTTGGCCGAAACCTCCTGGCTGGATTTCTGAGCATCAGATTCCTTCTAGGTGTACTACCATGGCGAGCCCATTCCAGTCACTGTCACCATCAACAACAGCACAGATAAAACAGTGAAGAAGATCAAAGTCCAGGGTATGTTTTTACTGTTGCTTGGGATTGTTTGAGGGCTGGAAGACTGAATGGTGGGAGGGCTGAAAGAGAGCCAGAATTTAGTGCTTGCAACAGCTTAAGCAGGCAGCATGGGACAAGGCAGGAATTTGTCCCTCCACCCTGTCGCTGTTTCTTCGCTGTTCATCAAGTGAAACACTGCAGCCTTTTTCCTGGCTCTCATGGTTACTTGCATGGCTTAGTTTAGGCACCAGTATGTCCCCTCTAGTAAACAGAAAGGGTCTGGCACCTGCGGTGGGCGAGGCAGGTGCTGTGGGAGAAATCCCCCTCTTTTGGGAGGCTGGTGGGAAGGGCTCGCTTGTCAATGTGACGCTCCTGCTAACTGGGAATGTGCCTACATTGCACACAGTTTTGCCTGGGGTTTCAGAAAAGTCTGGCAGTGCGAGAAACAGCTGCTCTGCCAGCGATGGTGTCATTCCTCCTGAGGAAGCTGAGGGCAGGGGCTGAGTTTCAGAGGCTCTTCAGTAGTGCGCCTGTGTTTTATTTGTGGCACTGCATGTTTTCATCCCACAAGCCCCATTGCACTTGGACCTGTGGAAGACAGTCTGAGACACAAAGGGCGAGAAAGAGAAGAGAAGGCAGGGAGGGAATGAAGGTTTTCACAAAACTCTATAGCAGAGAAAGACAATTCAGTGCTGGTTTTCAATGTTTTCACTGTCTAGTGATTCCCAAATATTTTTAGGCTGACGTGCCTCTGTCAGGCTTAAAAAGAACTTGTTCGTCACCAGATTCTCTCCTCATCAGTGTTTGTCGGAATTACCCTATGGTTTTTTTGGTGTTTGAATCGAGGATATAAGCTATTTATTATCCAGTCTGCTTGATGATAGTGTCTCCTTAATGCACATGCATTGGCTATAGGTACGCAAGAGATACAAGCAGACACACTTAGAAAGAGATCTTTGTAATGGAAAGAGCAGGCTCCCAAGGGAACCTGTGGATTATTGAATTTTTGACGTCTCCAAATAAAGGCTGGATGCCTTTCATGGACGATAGGCTTTAGCCATTTGTGTGCTGTTGGTCTCTGTCTAGGTCAGACTGTCTGACCTGGTGGGCCCTTCAGGCTCTGAGTGTGTTTTCCTGCTGTCCTCGTCATGTCTTCCATTCCTGAGACTCGGGGGAGCGAGGGGCAGCTATGTTGCTTCTGATGCGTATGCACAACTGATTGTCCTCTTTCTCCTTGCTCACTCAGTGGAGCAGGTTGCCAATGTGGTTTTGTACTCCAGTGACTACTATACCAAAGTGGTAGCTGCTGAGGAAGTACAGTGAGTAAATCTTCTGCTTGTCCCTTCTCGCTCCTTTACGCCCTTTTAACTACCCTCCTCCTCAGTAACGGGAGGTACTCCTGGCTGTAGGCTGGCAGTTGCCTGCGGTTACAGTGCTTTATCCTCTCGCCTTGCGTGTGTCCTCCACACCACCTGTACTCTCTGGATGCAGCTGGTCTCCTTTTCACACAGTCAGCAGGTACCCTGCACCTTTTATCAGAGAACAGGGGGAGGTTGCAAAAGAGGGGTTTTGTGTGATGAGTAATTAGCTACCAGAAAAACTTAGCACGAGCTGTGGAAGGCTCCCCATTGCTTGAAATCCTTACATAGAGATGCAACGTTTTTCTGAAAGGTGCTCCTGTTGAGTGGAAGTCCCGGATGCTCTAGCTTGAGGTCAGTCTTTTTCACACCGTTCCATTTGGTTTCTTCTGGCTTTGGAAAGCCCATGAAAGCTTTAAGCCTATTGACAGTGTGGAGAACCACTTACTCTTTTGCACCGCACTGGCAGTGCAGCATTGGACTTTGCCTTGTGAGGAGGGTTGGACGCACCAAGACATTTTATATTTTGGGGGTTTTTTGCTCCATAGCTTAGGGACAGGGTTTCCATTGAGTACTGGTCTTCTACAGTTCATTTTGTCCAGATGTAGATGTCTGCAGCGTAGTTTGACCTGCTTTAGAAGTCTGCCTTAATGTGAAATTAGTAATTTTCCGTAAGTGCCTTTCCTCTCTGCTGATTATAAAGGGAACTTTTCTGACTAGTTTAGATGTAGACATCTGCATCATAGACAACTAAATTTGGACAGATAAATTCCACTCCTGTTGGATGGCTTTGTAATCTGATTTGAAATTCTCTTGGTTGGGAGTGTAATGCAAATCAGAGTCTATCACTTTGCCTCTCTCACCTGCTGCTTATTTTCAGGGAAAAGGTGCAGCCAAACAGCAGCCTGACCAAGACACTGACGCTTTTGCCCTTGCTAGCAAACAACCGGCAGACCCGGGAAATAGCTCTGGATGGAAAGCTAAAGGATGAGGACACCAACTTGGCTTCCAGTACTATGTGAGTAGAGTTTTAATGGACCCAGGTAGTGGAAGGTTATAA